>Ga0172379_10009372_pt1 | contig 12104 bp, 4 predicted proteins | sample GrowelOW334metaG_FD_119756 | JGI IMG/M metagenome (GOLD analysis project Ga0172379, IMG submission 119756) | Groundwater microbial communities from an aquifer near a municipal landfill in Southern Ontario, Canada - Groundwater well OW334 metaG | ecosystem: Environmental > Aquatic > Deep... | reverse complement strand
CCCCAAGCCGAAAGTCAGGCTGGCACTATATGCGCTGCCGTCACCGATTGGCGTTCCGGTCACCGATGAAGCGGCCCTCGCGACAATCATGATTTCATCAAAACAATTGACCGGGTTGGTCCAGGAAAGGATGGCTTCTCCATTTCCGGCAGCGGCTGAAGGTGAACTTACATTGGTAATCCCGTTTATAATTTCAAAAGTGGAACCTGCTGTTCCGGTAATTGCCGGGGATGCACAATCAATCCGGATCTTATACCCGGTTCCTGAAGCGGTTCCGGCTGGGATAGTGATCGCGATACTACCCGATGGATTGGTTCCGCTGATACTCGCTGACCCAACCGTAACCGGACTGGCAAAGCTGCCGGCTGCATTCGATAAAACTGCAGTAAATGTGGTGCTACTGTAAATTCCCCCGGAAGTATAAGCAACCGAACCCGAAGCGCTGTTTGAGGCATCCAGACAGAAAGGTGTCACTGTTACTGCACCGGCGGTAGTGGAATTACCCTGCGGCACGACCTCACCATCCGATAAAATAGTGGCCGCAAAATAAGTGCTGCCGTTGAAAAACCGGATCTGGGCCAATTGTGCCTGGGTTAAACCGGCTGACGATGTCCCGATGGAAATCCTCCCAGCAGTACCTGCAGTGCCATTATAACCACCGGTCCATCCCGATATGGTCAGTGTTTTACCGGCGGTCCAGCTAACAGCATTGCTCGCAGCGAAAGAAAGAATATGACTTCCCGTACCCAGTTCGAGTGCAGAATTTTCAGTTAAAGCCAGCGTGCCCACCACATCACCGTAACCGGTTGTTATACCGGTGTTGAAAGTACCTCCGTTCAGGAATATTGCACTGGTATTGGAAAGAATATCTGCGGCCCCCAATGTCAGAACGCTGGTGCCGCTCAAAGTGGTCGATCCTGATACAGTAAATGAAGATGATGGGGCAGCCTGGGCAGAACCGGAAAGGATAAAACTGCCACCAATGGAACTGACTCCGGTCAATGATTTAAAACCGGAACCTGTCAGGGTCAGATTATAATAGGGCCCCGTACCGATGGATTGTCCGGCCCCGTTAAAAACGACTGTACCTGTGTTTGCGCTGAAAGTTCCGCTGTTCGCCCAGTTTCCGCTAACCGTTAAGGTATTGGAAGCCAAAAGGGTCAGCGTGGCTCCGGCATTTATCGTAAGGTTATTGCACACCGCAGCAGCCCCTATCGCCGGCTGATTACCCCCCGAATGGATAGTAACATCCGTAGATGATATGGGCAGGAATGAATTACACCAGTTGGAAGCCGTATTCCAGTCATTACTCGTGGAACCCGTCCAATAGCCGGCTCCTCCAACCGTAATTGTTGCGGTATTGCCAGCACTGGCTACTATAGTACAGCTGTTCAGGGTCAGACTGTTGACTGTCAGGTTCGTGGTGCCCGGAGTGATCAGCGATGGGGTATAGAATGAGCCGCTGTTACCGCTGCTAACGGTCATGCTGACATCTGCGGGGCCATAGGCATTGGTTGTGGTCAGTGTGTAATTCACCGTATAGGTACCATTTGGCAGACTTGTTGCGCCAAGAGTTATCAAGGAAGCACTGCTCGAACACACGGTGGTCGCAGTAGTGGACAAACCGGTCAGATTGGGATTGGGACTGACCGTGATGGCTTTGGTATTTCCGGATGATGCCGTTGTGGCACATCCGTTAAGGGTAAGGCTGTTGATGGTCAGGTTTGTGGTGCCAGCGGAACTCAGGACCGGAGTATTAAAAGTTCCACTGTTGCCGCCACTCACAGTCATGGTGGCATCGGTGGGTCCCTGAGCATTGGTCGTTGTCAGGGTATAATTGACCGTGTAGGTTCCGTTGGGCAAACTGGTTCCAGCCAGGGTAACCACTGACGCATTTCCTGCACACACATCGGTGGCGTTAGTCGACAGGCCGGTTAGATCCGGATTGGGAGTAACCGTTATCGCGAAGGTATTTCCGGCGGATGCATTGGTGGTACATCCGTTGAGAGTCAAACTGTTTATTGCCATGTTAGTGGTACCCGCAGAGGACAAAACAGGTGTATTGAAAGTACCGTTGTTACCGCTGCTCACGGTCATCGACACATCGGTGGGTCCCTGTGCATTGGTCGTTGTGAGGGTATAATTCACCGTATAGGTGTTATTGGGCAAACTGGTTGCACTCAAAGTAACCAGAGACGCGTTACCTGCGCATACGTTCGTTGCATTCGTTGTAAAGCCGGTCAGATTGGGTTGGGGCTTAACAGTAATTGCTTTCGTGTTTCCGGTTGAGGCCGTGGTCGTACATCCGTTAAAGGTAAGACTGTTGATGGTCAGGTTAGTGGTGCCGGCCGATCCCAATCCCGGGGTATTAAAGGTTCCGCTATTACCCCCGCTGACCGTCATGGTCACATCGGTTGCCCCCTGAGCATTTGTGGTGGAAAGGGTGTAATTGACGGTATATGTTCCGACGGGCATGCTGGTTGCACCCAGGGTAACCAACGAAGTATTTCCGGCACAAACATCAGTGGCGTTGGTCGAAAGACCCGTAAGATCAGGATTGGGAGTAACGGTAATTGCCTGGGTATTTCCGGTGGAAGCAGTTGTGGTACATCCATTGAAAGCCAGACTGTTTATGGCCAGGTTTGTAGTGCCGGCTGAAGCCAGTGCCGGCGTATAGAAAGTGCCGCTGTTGCCCGCGCTTACCGCCATGGTCACATCGGTTGCCCCCTGAGCATTAGTCGTAGTCAGGGTGTAATTCACCGTATAGGTTTCGTTAGGCAAACTTGATGCGCCTATTGTCACCAGGGAAGGACTACCTGCACACACGTTGGTTGCAGTTGTGGACAAACCCGTCAGATTTGGATACGGCTTAACCGTTATTGCTTTCACATTTCCGGTTGATGCGGTTGTCGTACATCCACCAAGGGTAAGACTGTTGATGGTCAGGTTTGTGGTGCCGGCAGACGCCAGTACCGGAGTATTAAATGAGCCGCTGTTGCCCGCGCTTACCGCCATGGTCACATCGGTTGCCCCCTGCGCATTGGTCGTAGTCAAGGTGTAATTGACCGTGTAGGTACCAACCGGCAAGCTCGTCGCTCCCAGGGTTACCGTCGAATAACTCCCCGCGCAAACATCGGTTGCGGTGGTTGAGAAACCGGCCAGGTTGGGACTGGGGCTAACCGTGATGGCGTGGGTATTGCCACTGGAAGTAGCCGTTGTACAACCATTCAGGGTCAGGCTGTTGATGGTCAGGTTTGTGGTGCCGGCTGAAGAAAGTACGGAAGTATTGAAGCTACCGGTATTGCCACTGCTAATGGTCATCATAGCATCGGTCGGGCCTTGTGCATTGGTCGTAGCCAGGGTATAATTCACGGTATAGGATCCATTAGGCAGACTTGTTGCAGAAAGGGTAACCACGGAAAAATTCGCGGCACACACGTTGTTTGCAGTTGTCGCCAGTCCGGCCAGAACCAGATTAGGAGTCACCGTGATAGCCCTGGTATTGCCTGATGAAGCTGAGGTGGTACAGCCATTGAGAGTAAGGCTGTTTATCGTCAGGTTTGTGATACCTGTATTGGCCAGTAAGGGTGTATTAAATGAGCCGCTGTTGCCGCTGCTCACCGACATGGAGGCATCTGTGGGGCCCTGGGCGTTGGTCGTTGTAAGGGTGTAATTAACAGTATAGGTTCCATTCGGCAGGTTTGATGTAGTCAGGGTAACAACCGAATAATTCCCTGTGCAAACGTCTGTTGCACTCGTCGCCAGACTGGTCAGATCCGGATTGGCTTTCACCGTGAACGCGGTAGTGTTACCGGTTGAAGCCACTGTGGTACATCCGCTGAATGTCAGGCTGTTGATCGTCAGGTTCGTGGTACCGGGAGATGGCAGCGTAGGAGTAATGAAGGTTCCACTGTTTCCGCTCGTGACAGTCATGGATTCATTGGTGGGACCCTGCGCATTGGTTGTGGTCAGGGTATAATTAACCGTATAGGTTCCGTTGGGCAAACTGGTTGCAGCCAGGGTAACCGTCGAGGCACTTCCCGCACATACACTGGTCGCACTGGTCGATAAACCGGTGAGACTGGGGTTGGGTGTAACCGTGATCGAACCTGTATTGTTGGATGTGGCTGTGGTTGTGCAGCCATCCAGTGTCAGGCTGTTGACTGCCAGGTTGGTTGTGCCTGCTGAGGCAAGCAGAGAGGTGCTAAAGGAACCACTGTTGCTGCCCGACACCGTCATAGACGCATCTGTAGCGGTTTGAGCATTGGTGCCCGTAAGGGTATAATTCACCGTATAGGCTCCGTTGGGCAAACTGGTGGCGGAGACGAGAATCGAAGAAAAATTGCCGGCGCACACGTTCGATGGATTGAGTGAAAGTCCTGCAAGGTCGGGATTGGCTTTCACAGTAAAGGCCGGCGTACTGGCGCTCACGCTCCGGATGCAGGTTGGGGTGGCCGTGAAGGTGATGGCCGTGATATTGACCTGGTTCGATGCGCCGGCAGTATTCAGTGCCAGGGTAGAGAATGTTCCGCTACCCGGACTCCCGGCTGTGAAGTTCAGAGAAGCAGAAGTACTGCTGATTGTATTGTTCCCACTGACAGTATAAGTTACCGTATAAGCACCGGATGTCATCAGGGATGAATTTACGGTCACCGTGCTGGCGGACCCGGCACACACTGCTATCGCGGTAGCCGTCAGGTCGGACGCAACCGGTAAAGGATTTACCGTCAGCCCGGTCCCGTTGTCGGTTCCAATGATCACCGGAGTATTGCTGACCACGCGGATCCGGTAACCGGTTCCTGACGCAGTGTTAGCCGGGATAGTGGCGGATATGGTTCCAGCACCGGTCTGCGTCAGGGTTCCAATGTCCACTGGTGATCCGAATCCTCCGGAAGCATCCGACAACTGAGCGGTGAAAACGTTTCCAGGGGTAAAGGTCCCGGTTTTGGTGAACGGAACTGATACTGCCGCTCCTGCACAAAATGGCGAACCTGTAATGGAGTTGCCCGTAGTGATTGTCTGTTTTTTTGTGGCAATTACGAAAAAGCCCGAGCCGGAAGTGGCGTTGGAATTATTAATTGATGAGCCTGAAACAGTGCCTCCGATAGAAGTATAGGCACCCGACTGAAGTGTACTTTTTCCGATAACCTCCTCGGTGGTCAGAGCCGAAGGACCGGTCAATGAAACATTGCCGGTAAACGAGCCGGAATTGAGATCCTCTTTCCAGTATCCGGTATTGCTGATGGCTGAAAGGGTTGCGTCATAGGTCGAGCTACTGATATCGGTGGTAAAAGCCTCAAGGGTAACCACGGGAGATGAAGCGGCTGATGTTGCCAGGGTAAAGGGCAGGTAATTACCCGCGGATTTGCCAACCGGAAAATTGTACGTGCCCGTTCCGATCAACCATTTTATAGGCCCGCTGATAAATCTGGCTGCTGAACCCCCAGTAATTGCATTGGTGGCCGGGTTATTGACATACAGGATATTGGCGGGGGTAGTGGTTACGATTCCACCGGAAAGGGTAAGGGTTCCGTTCACCGTTTCCGGGTTGTTCAGACTGACTCCACCACTTGTATTTGCAATCGTTAGGTTATTAAAGACCGTTGCCGAAGATCCTCCGATAGTCTGAGCTGCTCCACCATTAAAGTGGACTGTCCCGCCATTCGAAGTAAAAGTTCCGCTGTTGGCGAAATTACCTGCCAGACTCATTGTTCCGGAGGTTGAAGATAGCGAACCTCCAGTAATGGTAAGACTCGACAAAGTAACAGCTGCGCTTCCGAAAGCAAGATTTCCCGCACCGGCTTTGGTTAAACTTCTCGTTCCATTATTATTTATCCCGCCAACGGTTAAAGTTCCGCCTCCGGTGGTACAGGTAATGATCGCATCTGCTCCCATGGTTACCGCACCTGTGCCTAAATCCAAACTACTGGTACCCGGAAAGGTGAAATCGCCGTTCCATGTTTGGGCATTGTTATTGGTCAGCGGCCCAATGGCACTTCCGCTGGTATTGTCAATAGTCGTACCGCTACCGATGGTCAGGGAACCCGACCCGATTGCACTGAGATGATTAATATTCAACTGACCGCTGCTCAGGTTTGTTCCGCCCGAGTAAGAATTGGCTCCCCATAAGGTCCAGGTTCCGGAATCCTGCTTGATCACTGTTCCTGTACCCGTCCCGATGATACCCGATATAGTCCCCCCAAGAGTTCCTCCCAATGTTAAGTTGAAACCTGATCCGGAAATGGTACCCGTATTACTTAAGCTGATTGTACCCGTACCGCCAATGATACTGCTTGCATTGCCCAGGGATACTAAACCGTTGTATGTTGCTGCGTTCCCGCTGTTCATTAATGCCCCGCCAAGCAAAACTCCCGTTCCGCTTAAGGATAGTGCCTCGAAGGTCCCGGTATTTGCCAGCGTGAACCCTGCCAGATCCAGAGCGGCTCCCGCAGACACTGTGGTTCCTGAACTTGCTGTACCGAGTGGAGTATTTGATGTGTTACCTGTAGCCCCAAGTTTAAGAATTCCAACGCTGATCAGGGTTGTACCATTAAAGGAGTTTGCTCCTGACAAGGTGAGGGTACCATCGCCGGTTTTTATAATACCGCCATCACCGCTGATGGTCCCGGCATGGGTTGAACTGGTATTATCCGACCCGATGGTTAAGGTAGCTGCTCCGAGGGTTACATTTCCTCCGCTTGTGCCACCACCCGAGAGGGAACCGATTGTATTATTAAAACCCGTGATATCCAGCGACACTCCTGAAGTATTCGCCAGAGTGACAGCCGATGTTACACCAAAAGCCTGCGTCGCAACTCCGGCTTTCAACGTGCCTCCATTTACTGCGCTTGCGCCTGTATAGGTATTGGCTCCGGATAATGTCCAGATGCCTGAACCTTGCTTGGTAACTCCTCCAGTTCCCGTGCCTATGATGCTGGTCACGCTGCCTCCCTGTGTTCCACCGAGAGTCAGCGTGAAGCCTGAACCGGTAATGGTTCCCGAATGGCTCAATGCAATCGTTCCGGTTCCGCCTTCAATGCTGCTGGAACTGCCCAGTATAACCAACCCGTTATAGGTTGCTGCGGCACCGCTGTTCATCAGGGCTCCGCCACTTGAAACACCCGTTCCGTTTAATGTAAGGGCTTCGAAAGTTCCTGCATTTGCGAGGGAAAAGCCTGCCAGGTCAAGTGCGCCGCCAACCTCAACAAGGGTACCACCGACCGCAGTGCCCAGAGGAGTATTGTCAATTCCGCCTGTCCCTCCCAGTTTCAATGTTCCAAGGCTAATGGTTGTTATACCGGAATACGTATTATTACCCGAAAGCACTAAAGTTCCGGCGCCGAACTTTACCAGGCCAAACGCAGTACTGATCACCCCACTGACTGACAAGTCGGCAATGGAGGATGTACCCTCGTCAGCAACTGTTAAGTCCCTTGTTCCATCCAGTGCTATCGGACAGGATATCGTTGCTCCCGTTCCACTTCCAGCGATTTTATTTACTGTAATACCTCCGCTGCCAAGATGCAAAATACCGGTCCCGGAGATGACCGATCCGGTGCCGCCATTTTCCAAAACTACGTTAGCTGGTGCTGCAGTTGCGCCAAGATCATAGCCTGATAAACTTAATGTTGATCCGGAATTAACAGTCAGGTCTCCGGTAATTGTTGCAATTGAATTTCCTAAGGTTTTTGTACCCCCTGCCGAAATTATAAGGTTGCTGTACGACTGAGGAGACACTGTTTGAGTACCATTCAAGTCATAATTTACTGTACTCCCTGAACTTAAAGTGATGGTGGTAAAACCGGTCGGGAAATTTGAGGCACCACCAACCAGGAGCGCACCGCCGGATGCCACGGTCAATGTTTCGGCTCCTGATAAGGCAAGGTTACTAAGAACCAGACTACCAACTATATTTAGGTTTTTTGCTGTTGCGTCAGCGGTCAGTGTAACGTCATGACCTGATTGTATATCTATCGATACGGCTGCCAGTGTTGGAATTGTGGTTGCCGATGCCCAGCTTGAATTATCATAGGATTCCTGCCAGGTGGTTGTATTGTTCCAGTTTCCGGTGGTAAAACTTCGAAAATATTTTGCAGCTTTAAGACTGATGGCTGTCAGGGAAGCACGTGCGCCTCCACTTAAGTTTATAGAAGAAACATCCGTAGTATTTGTGGTTGGAACGCTGCGATTAGCAACTCCATTCCTTATCCCTTGATCATTGGCAGTTGAAGACGGATTGTATGATCCCGTTTGTTCAGCAGCAGCACTAGACCAATTAGTTGCATAGCTACTTATAGTTCTTGCAGTTGTATTGCCAACGCGCACAGTACTGAAAATTTCAACGGCTTGATCATAAGCGTTTACCGTTAATGGAGTTGTTAACTGGAAGGGATCCACGGCCGTAGCACCGCTATTGTATGTTTGTGAGTTGTTAATGGGTGTGGTTTGATCGACACCGTCGAACACAGCAACAAATACATCAGTCATTGATGTTGTTCCTGTTTGTACTCTAACAGATAATGTAGTGGTGGTCGCTGCATCGAGTTTGGACTCATCAAAATAATACAACTGTGTGTGCTGTATCGTATTGCCGCCAATATCACCAAAGGAAGCGGAAGGTGTTTGGGAACCATAAGTAAGGGTCACAGTGCGGGTGCTTGACGCAGTCGTTGAGGATGCAATAGCAACAATTAATACACGATTAGAATTACTTCCGGTTGGTATATTATAAGTACTGGTTTGTGCAGTCGTTAAGGTGCCATGATATACATTGGACCATGAATTCAGTGCCACGATCTGTCCAAAAGCCGTAATGGTTCCGGAAAATATGCCCAATAGTAAGATCAGTAAGAGATATCTCAACTTATTTAGGCTAAAAGAATTGCTTAAAAAGGCCAGGCTAAAGCTCCTGATATCAATAACCAAACTGCTTGTCATGGTTACGCGGCGTTCACCGCCCAGTCGACTTTTGTATTTTGCAAGGTCCTTCATAATACTCCCTGGTCACATCGGTCTTTATCAAGTTTCATCGGTATCGTGAAACAGCAGCTTTTTTTACATTTTCCCAAAGAATAGCCACCCCCTCAACCCTACGCGCAAATATAGTCATACAATATATAATAAGGGAATCGACCCATCAAAAATCAAGCCGGGGATGCTAATCCATTCACCTGGAAAGTTTTAGATCATTTTGATCTATTTGCATTTTCCGGTTTAAGGATGATAGTTCATAATATGGAAAAGGTCGGGATGATGAGATTCCCATTTAGATTCCGATTGCCTGAAAACGAAATTCAGGTAACCCTGAAGTATCGTTCTACACTTCAAGATTACCTGAATCTGTTAACTCGAACTCAGAATTCTGAATTCGAATCTCCCCATTTTACTTCAATATCAACTCCGCTTCTGCAAACTTTCCCTTTTTGTCCTCAGCCTGAGCCGAGTAAGTCACCTGCAGTTTCCCGGTATGATAGTCAACTCCCTGGGCCCTGACTAAATCCATTTTAATCCGTCGCATGGGATTCGGGGTATACACGGCCACGCCCCTGAGGGTACCTACCTGCTGACCTCTGCCAGTTGGTGGAATATAAAACACATCGATATCACCATAAACCGACATATTTCCGGTACGGTTAAATGCCAGATTCAGCCTTGGAATCGTATCATTTACGATTTCGAACTTTAAGTCGGAAAGTGATACTTTAGTATTGTTTTCACCTACCCTGATGATCACCGGAATCGTGATTCCAAAAATTGGAACCAGTTTAACAGAGAGGGTGGTGGTGTCTTTGGCTACCTCTTCGGCACCCAATGCGGTGGTTTTCGGTACGGCCCTGAAATAAATATGCGACCGGTACTCGCCCGGCGTGAGCTCGTTGGTACGGAACAACTGCATCTTAACCACCTGTGATTCATTCGGTGCCAGGGTTACGGTACGAGGGAAAAAACGGATATTCTTATCCGCAAAAAACTGACCTGGATCCGGTTCTTTAATCTCTTCAAAAGCCCCGTCTTCCTTCATCCGGTACTGTACCATCGAAACGTTAAAAGTGGCGGTATCACTCCCTGTATTGGCCAGGTTGAGCTCTTCATTCTTTTTGGCGCCTTCAAAAACAACCCTTCGCGGGGTGATCAGGAGGTTCCCCTGCGCCATCAAATCTGCCGAAAAATTGCCCGGCAAAATAAGGAGTCCAAAGAGTAAAGTAAGGATCACCACCGAATGGTTCGGGGCTAACCGGACATTTCTTTTTTTATTTTCGAACATGATTGATAAGCCTAGTTATTTCATACAAATATAAAAATTTAAAACAAGTGTGTATGAATATGTAAATAAACTAAAACTGTTGACTGAAGCTAGTTATATCCAAACGTGATTTCGTATGAACCAGTATATTCTCCTCTTGGATTTTCGTTTATTGAGCCTACCCTCAGGGTGGCACCCACGGAAACGGTTTGCGCGCCCCCTTCCATTCGCATATTGGCATCCCCGTTTTCAGGGACGGTTGTCCATCCACTCACTTCCATGGTACTCGTACCGTCATTGTTGGTAAGGATAACCGGTCCGGTTGGCAGATTGATGCATAGGTGGCATCTCCCTGGCCCGATATGGTAAAAATCCCTGCACTCGGGGCACTGGCAGTGATCATAATCCCGGAAGTTGTATTCACGAATCCGGAGGGGGTGATGGTGATCGTTCCCCCCGTGGTACCCGGAAAAAAACTGCCGAATTTGAGTGCCTGAGTTTCGCGGGCGGCTATCGGGACCACCACATCTATGGAAAGCATGGCGGATGCGGCTACTTCGGTATTGGTATGAACCTGGGCTCGAGCTGGTTTAAAAGAGGCCACCAGACCGGTAAAAATGACAAAAAATATCAGAATCCATCTTTTCATTTCAACTGATATTTGTAGGGTCTGTAAATGATCAGTTGTAATTAACCTTGACAATTAACTGGTTGGCATTGGCATATCTTCCGGCAACGGCATTAGCCGGTACCGTAAGGATAGCCTTTATCGAAATGGTGGTCCCTCCCTCTGCAATGGTTCCGGTATTCACATCATTGGTGCCGTCGGTCGATGCCCGGAAAGTTCCGGCCTTCATCCCATCGGTAGTCCCGGTCAGTACCAGATCATCCGTAGGAAGTCCGATCGAGAAAGTCTCGCCTGTAAGTCCGGTAACCAAAAACTTCGCCGTGGACGGCTCAGAGCTTCCGGTGGTCACGATGGTGGCTCCGCCGGTTCCGACTGTGGTGGTACTGTTATAGGCCAGAATAATGGTACCCGGCGTGCCGCTGGCGGCTACCGTACCAAAATGCATTTCAGCGGTTTTGGTGATGGCAATAGGGGTGATCAGGTCAACGGTGGTAGTGGCAAAGGCAATGGATTGTGCCTGTACTCTTACACCGAATCCCATCAGGATGGCTGCGAGTGTGAAGAGTTTTATTGAAGCATTCATGACGCAAAACTATTAAAATCGGTTCGCAAATTCTCCAGCGTCCTGCAGATAAACATTCTGATGCTACTGATAACTAACCGTTACCGGAAAGGTGGCCGAGGTGTACACTCCGATCGGATCAGTTGACTTTACGTTCAACGTAGCGCCTACATAAAAGGTTCTGCTGGTTCCGGTCAAGGTTCCGTTTGCTGTGGTTCCAACCACTTCGGTACCTGCGGTTGCCACGTCGCAGGAAAAAGCGTTAACCTCCATGTAGTCCGCATTATTGGTATGCTTTACCTGGACTGCTGTAGTTGGAAGGGTCACCGTGTATTGCGATCCCGTTGTTCCTGAAATGGTAAATCCTGCAGACGTAATCGTACCCCCTGCCCGGCTTAGCGAAGTGCTTGCAGTTGGCGCAGCAATACCGGCAACGGTAACCGTTCCGGTGGTTCCGGCAACAATTCGGCCGAAATTAATGCTTGCACTACCAGCGGTGGAAATAGTTATGGCGGAGACGAGTTCGCCAGTGGCGGTGGCCGTGGCAGTTGTTTGTGCATTCACCTTGGTACCGAGTCCGAATAGGACTGTTGCCAGAATCAGTAGTTTTAGTGAGGTTTTCATGACCTATGTTTTTTTCTATTATTTCTGAGGTATATTAATCAATGACT
>Ga0172379_10009371_pt1 | contig 12105 bp, 8 predicted proteins | sample GrowelOW334metaG_FD_119756 | JGI IMG/M metagenome (GOLD analysis project Ga0172379, IMG submission 119756) | Groundwater microbial communities from an aquifer near a municipal landfill in Southern Ontario, Canada - Groundwater well OW334 metaG | ecosystem: Environmental > Aquatic > Deep... | reverse complement strand
TCGAGGACTTCTATATCGGGGGTGCAGAAGATGTAGTCGAGCTGGACGAAGTTGGGCCGAGGGCCGAAGTAATAATGCGTGCGGCGCTTGTCGGGCGCGACGCCGACGATTTCCAGGACATCCGTGAAAGGCAGCTCGAGGAAGGGACCGTACTCGAATTGATGCTCGCCGCGGATCAATATGCCGTTGAAGTCGCCCAGCACGACGCAGTTGCGCGTCCGCACGAGAGAAGTTAGCCGCTCGATCTCGCGGATGCGCTGTTCGAGGCCGCGGTCCTCGCCGTGCTGGGATTTGAGATGGACCGCGAAGACCTCGAGATTCCCGCCCTCGGGGCCCAGGTCCAGGCGGAGGAGATTTCTCGAAAAAGCGCCGGGCATGGCGCGAGCCCGGGCGCCGGGAAAGCGGCCTTTTTTCACGAGGGCGCCGACGAAGATGCCCCTGTTCGAGTTTTCCTCGTGGAGGTGGCAGTCGTAGCGCCCGCCTAAGTAGAGACGGTTGAAAGCCGCCAAGGTTTCCATGCCGCCCACTTCGGAAAGGACGACGAGGTCGAAATCCTCCTCGATGATTATCTGGGCGATGGCGGCTATTTTATCGCGTTTTTTATTGGGGTTGAAGATCGAGGCGTTCATCGCGAGATAATCGGCTTCGTCGAGGGCCTCGAGCTCCTCGCGCCCGAGCCTCGCGTCGATGAGGAGGTAAAAATTCTCGGCGTTGAAGGCCGCGATGCTCAGGCTTCGATCCATGAGCGACTGTACCCGCCCGCGCCCGCCTTCGAGAAGGGGGCTGAACGCGGGTAGGCTCGCGGCGGAAGCCGGGAAATAAATCGCCTAACGCCGCTTCGTCGGCGGGGCTTCAAGCCGCGAGCCGCCCCCGACTTGCTCTCTTCTTCCGTCGAGAGTACCCTACCAAGGTATGCGAAGCAGCGTTCACGGAATGAAAACGAGGGTTTTCGCCTTCGTCCGCCCCTATCTATTCGCCATGCTTCTGACCTTTATCGGGGCGCTCTTGCGAAAATGGCCTCTAGCCTCGCTCGAGTGGCGCGCGCCATGGATCACCTTTTACCCGATGATCATGCTCGCCGCCCTCTACGGCGGCCTTTTCGCGGGCTTGTTCGCCTCCCTCCTCGCCATCGCCGTCGTCGTTTTCGCCTGGTCACTTTTGACGATGCGACCCTATATCCTGGAAGCGGCCGACTGGCTGGGCTTGGGGGTTTTTCTCCTCAACTGCGTCATGATGTCGGCGGTCGCGGAAATGAATCGCAGGACACGGAAAAAGGCGGTGGAGGCGAAGGAGCAGGCCGACCTCGCCAACAAGGCTAAAAGCGTATTCCTCGCCAACATGAGCCATGAGCTCAGGACGCCCCTGAACGCGATCATCGGCTTTTCCCGCTTGCTCAGGAATTCCGCCGAGGCGAGCGCCGAGCAAGCCTCGACCTTGGACATAATCACGCGGAGCGGAGAGCATCTTCTCAATCTGATAAACAATATTCTCGACATATCAAAAATCGAATCCGGGCGCGTCATGCTCGAGGAAGCCGAGACTGACTTGCCCTATCTGATCGGCGACGTGGCCTCGCTCATGCGCCTCGCCGCCGAGCGCAAAAGCCTCGGTTTCGACGTCGAGGTCGCCTCGGATTTTCCGCGTTACGCGTCGCTCGATTCGGGCAAGCTGCGCCAGGTCCTGATCAACTTGATCGGCAACGCCATCAAGTTCACGACCGCCGGCAAGGTGATCGTGCGCGCCTCCGCGGTCCTCCTCGAGGCGGATTCGAGAGTCCGCCTGCGTTTCGAGATCGAGGATACCGGCCCCGGCCTGCGTCCCGAGGATCGAGAACGCGTCTTCCTGCCCTTCGTCCAAGCCGACGCGGCGTATCGATCGGAATCCGGAACCGGGTTGGGCTTGGCGATCAGCAAGCAGAATGTGGAGTTGATGCGCGGAAGCATCGGCGTGGCGAGCGAGCCGGGCGAGGGCTCGCGCTTTTTCTTCGAGTTCCCGGCAAAGATCGTGGAGGGAAAGGCGCGCGGCGCGGCTCAGGCGGCGAGACGGGTCCTGGGCTTGGTCGAAGGGCAGCCGAGCTATCGCGTTCTCATCGCCGAGGATCAAGCCGAGAACCGTCTGCTCCTGCGCAAGCTCCTCGAACCCTTCCATTTCGAGCTCAAGGACGCGTATAACGGCCGCGAAGCCCTGGAAATTTTCGAAGCCTGGCGGCCGGACCTGATCTGGATGGATATTCGCATGCCCGTCATGGGCGGCAAGGAAGCCACGAGGCGCATCAGGGCCTTGCCGGGTGGCGAGCGGACAAAGATAGTCGCTCTCACGGCCCACGCGCTCGAGGAAGAGCGATCGGAAATCCTAGCCGCCGGATGCGACGCCATTATTTTAAAGCCCTATGCCGAGGGCGATCTCTACGCCGCCCTCGAACGGCACTTGGGCCTGGGCCTCGTCTATTCCGATGAGCGAAGCGCCCGGGCTCTCGATTCCGGCGAAGTTGGCCGCAATAGCTTGGGCGACCGCTGTGCCGCGTCGAACCAAGTCCAGCTAGCGGCCGCGGATTTCGAGCGGCTTCCCTTCGCGCTCGTAAGCGAACTCGGCTCGGCGGTCGAGACCCTGGACGAGCGCGCCTGCCTCGCCGCGATCCGCCGCGTCGACGAAACCGACCCCGCGCTCGCGGCGCGCCTGCGCGAACTCGTGGAAAACCGTCGCTACGAGGACTTGCTTCTGACGCTGGACCGCGCCGCGAAAAGGGAGGCGTGATGGCCGAAAGCGGCTTCGATATAATGATCGTTGACGACGACGAAGCTGGGGCGCGATTGCTCTCGGGCATGCTGACCATCGCCGGATATATCGTGCGCCCCGCGAGCTCGGGAGCCCTGGCCTTGCGCAGCGTCCGCGCCAAGCGTCCCGCCCTCATCCTTCTGGATATCAGAATGCCTGAAATGGACGGCTTCGAGGTGGCCAGAGCGCTCAAGTCGGTTCCGGAAACTCGGGATATTCCGATCATCTTCATCAGCGTCTCCGACGAGCCGCGGGAGAAGGTGAAAGGCTTCGAGGCGGGATGCGTCGACTATATCGTTAAGCCTTTCGAGGCGCGAGAGGTTCTGGCCAGAGTCGGCACTCATCTGGAGCTCCATCGCGCCAGGGAGGAACTGCGACGCCGTTCCGCCAAGCTGGAGGACCTTGTGGAAGCGAGGACTTCAGAGCTTCGGCGCGAGGTCGAGCGGCGCGTTCGAATCGCCGAGGAACTCGAGCGCTTGGTGGCGGAAAAGGGAACGCTTATGCGCGAGCTTCAGCACCGCGCAAAAAACAGCCTGAATACCGTCGCCGCACTGCTTTCTCTCGAAAGGCGGAATCTCCGAGACGATTTTTCGCGGGAGATATTCGGCAAGATGGAAGCCCGCATCCGATCCATGGCCGTAATCTACGAGCAGCTCGCCCGCGAGGGACGAATAGACAGCATTAGGCTGGACAGCTATCTCGATCGCCTGATCGCGGGCTTGGCCGATTCCTATCTTCCTCCGGGTGGCGCGATCGCGCTGCGCGCCGACCTCGCCCCGACCGAGCTCGACCTGACCCGTTCCGTTTCCGTGGGACTCATCGTCGCCGAACTCGTCGTAAACGCCATAAAATACGCCTTCAAGCCGGAATCCCGCGGCGAGATACGGATCGAATTGGGTAAAGAATCGGATCGCATAGCCCTGCGCGTATTCGACGACGGCGTCGGCCTATCCGGCGGCACCGCGAAAGACGCGATGCCCGGAACCAGCGACGGCATGGGATTTCAGCTCGTGGAAATGCTGGTCGGGCAGCTCGACGGGAGCCTTTCGATCCGCGGAGATCGCGGCACCGACGTCTCGATTAGTTTCGACGCGGATACCGCGCGCCGAGGGCATGTAGTTCAAGGAGAAACGGAGCGATGAACCAGGTCGAGAGAAAGACGATTCTGCTCGTGGAGGACGAAGCCATCATCGCCATGATGGAGACTATAACGCTCGAAAAGAACGGCTTCAGGGTATTGAAGGCGTCCTCGGGGGAAAAGGCCGTCGAAATCGCCGACACAATAGCCGGCATCGATCTGATCCTCATGGACATCAATCTCGGGAGCGGCATGGACGGCACTGAAGCCGCCAAAAAAATACTAGTTAAGCGCGATATCCCCCTGGCCTTCCTCTCCTCGCACACCGAAAAGGAGGTCGTCGAGACCACCGAAGGCATTACCTCCTACGGCTACATAGTCAAGAATTCCGGCGAGACCGTGCTCATCGCCTCCATAAAGATGGCCTTCAGGCTTTTCGAGGCGAAATTGAGGGAGAGGGAAAAGGGTCTCGCCTTGCGGGAAAGCGAAAAGAGGTATCGCCGCCTGATCGATAACTCGCCGGACATTGTCTACGTCTTTTCCAACCGGCGAGGCGGCGTCTTCTACTCCCCGAGCGTCGAAAAAGTGCTCGGCCATTCCCTGGATCATCTCTACGCGCACTCTTTCCTTTGGAGCGAAAGCATCCACGACGACGATCGGGCCAAGGTCGAGCAAGCCATCCATGAATCCGGGAAAGGCGAGCCTTTCGCGCTCGAGTACCGCATCCGTGACGCGAATGGCGCCTGGCATTGGCTCTACGACCGCTCGATAGAACAGGGCAGCAAGGACGGAGAGACGCTCATCGAAGGCTTGGCCACCGACATAACCGAACGCAAGCGGGAAGAAGAGAAACTCCTCAGGAAAATGGACGAGCTCGAGCGAGTCCACTCCCTGACCGTCGATCGCGAGCTGGCGATGATCGACCTAAAGCGGGAGATCAACGGATTGCTGCGCCGATGCGGAGAAGCCGATCGCTACGTCATAAGGACTGGCCCGTATGAAAGCTGAGTTTCGGGAAAATGCGACCCGGTCGCTCGGGGCCGCCGGTCTCGATATTTCTATCTATGACGATTGTTTCCTCGAAAGATCCATCGAGCGAAGGATCGCCGTCGCCGGCGCGAATTCCGAGAGCGCCTATCTCGAGCTTCTCGAAAAAGATCGCGGCGAGGCTATGGCCTTATTTGATTCGCTACATGTGGGCTTCAGCGAATTCTTCAGAAACCCCCTCTCCTTCGCCTGCCTCGAGCGCATCGTCCTTCCCGCGCTGGCCGAGCGCAAAAAGGCGGGCGACGACAGGGAGCTGAGGATCTGGTCCGCCGCCTGCGCGGAGGGCCAGGAGGCTTATAGCGCGGCCATCCTTTGCGACGAGCTGCTTTCAACGGCCGATTCGGGACTGTCCTGCCGCATTTTCGCCACCGACATAGACGAACGCGCGTTGGCCGCCGCCGCCGCGGGCGTCTACGATTCCGCCGCCCTGGGAAACGTCTCCCTAAAAAGACTCACCGCCTACTTTTCGAAAAAGGCCGACGCCTTCGCTCTCGTCCCGCGGATCAGGGGAAGCGTCGAATTCTCCGTTTTCGACTTGCTGACTAACGGAGGCACCTGCCCGCCCATGAGCATCTACGGCGATTTCGATATCGTGTTCTGCGGAAATCTCCTCTTCTACTACAAGCCGGAGCGCCGAAAGCGCATTCTCGAGCGGATCATCAATTGCCTTGCTCCCGGCGGCTATCTGGTCACCGGGGAAGCCGAGAGGGAAATCGTCGCGCGGCATCACTTCCGGGAAGCCTTCCCGGCCTCCGCCGTATTTCGGATCGGCGGGGCCGGAGGAACTCGATGATCGCCCGCGGCATGAAAATAAAGACCCAATTAAGCCTCGGCTTCGGCTTCGTCCTCGTTTGCCTCGTCGCCCTCGGGGCCATAGCGTGGAGGCAGTCGAACCAGATAGCCGAGCGGACGACCGATCTGTACGAGCATCCCCTCATGGTGAGCCGCGCCCTTGGGGAATTGAAGGCGGACATCTTCTCCATGAACTCGATCATGAAGGATCTCGTTCTGGCTCGAGACGAGGCGGAGAGGAACAGAAGCCTCCAGCGCATCGAAACCCTGAGGGTCGACGCCCAGCGGCAATTCGCGGTGCTGTACGATCGATATCTCGGCGCTCGCAGCGATATCGTCGCCGCCGAGGGCGATTTCACGAGCCTGAATTCCGTGCGCGACGAAACTATCCGTTTGATCCACGACGGAAAAAAAGAGGCCGCGTTGGAGAGGGTATTGCCTGGAGGGGTCGGAAGCGAGTATTCCGCGATTCTCGAAGGGCATATAAGGCGGATAGACGACTTCGCGCGGAATAAGGCCGACGGGCTTTTCCGGGATGCGGTGGCCTTGAAAGAAACCTTGAATAGGCAGCTGATTTTCCTGGTTTCCGGCCTTTTCGCTTTCACCTTTCTCGTCGCGTACACGCTTTTCAGGAACATCCGCCGCCCCCTCGCCGAGCTCGGCGCGGCCACGCGAGGCTTCATGGCGGGACGTCGGGACTCGCGTTGCGCGTACGAATCGCGAGACGAGTTCGGCCTTCTCTCAGCCTCCTTCAACGAGCTGGCCGGGACGATCGAGACCGAAATGGCATTGAGCGCGAAAGCCTCGGCGTTAGCCGATATAATGCTCGGCGAGGACGATGCCCGCCTCTTTTGCCGCGGGCTGCTCAGTTCCCTTCTCGAGCATACGAGGGCCCAGATGGGCGCGGTCTACCTGCTGAACGAGGAAAAAACCCGCTACGAGCATTTCGAGAGCATCGGAATGGACGCCGCGCGGCAAACGTCATTTTCCGCTTCGTCGTTCGAGGGCGAATTCGGCCAGGCCCTCGCCTCGGGAAAGATCCTCCATGTCGTCGAGACCGTCCGCGATAGCCGCCACATATTCAAGGCCGCGAGCGGCGAGATGCCTCCTCGGGAATTGTTTACGATTCCGCTCATCGTCGGCGCCGAGACCCCGGCGATAATCTCGCTAGCGACGGTCGGGCGTTTCGACTCGGACGCGCCTCGGCTGCTGGACACTATCTTGCGCACCCTAAGCGCGCGCATGGACGGCATCCTGAGCTACCGGCGCCTCGCCGCTTTTTCCCAAAGGCTCGAGGAGCAGAACAAGGAGCTCGAGACCCAGAAGAACGAGCTCTCCGCCCAGGCCAGGGCCTTGACCGAGCAAAATATCGAGCTCGAGACGCAGAAAAAGCAGCTGGCCGAGGCCAGCAGGCTAAAGACGAGCTTCCTTTCCACCATGAGTCACGAACTGAGAACTCCGCTCAATTCGGTCATCGCCCTCTCGGGAGTGCTCGGCCGCAGATTGTCGGGCAAGGTGCCCGCCGAGGAATACGGCTATCTAGACGTAATCGAGCGCAACGGGAAACTATTGCTTTCCCTCATCAACGACATCCTCGATCTTTCCAGGATCGAGGCCGGGCGCGAGGAAATCGAGATAGAGAAATTCGACGCGAAGACCCTCATCCGCGAGGCGGTCGATCTCCTCGAGCCTCTGGCCGCTCAAAAGGGCATCGGGCTCGTTTTCAAGGACGAAGGGCTTCTTCCCGAGATGCTCAGCGATTACGTGAAATGCCGCCACATACTTCAGAACGTAGTCGGCAACGCGGTGAAATTCACCGACTCGGGCGGGGTGGAGATCGGCGCTTCGGCGAGCGGCGGCTTCATGTCCATATTCGTGACAGATACGGGGATCGGTATCGAAGAAAAAGATAGGGAGCTGATTTTCGACGAGTTCCGCCAGGCCGACGACTCGGCCTCGCGGAAGTACGGCGGCACGGGACTCGGCTTGGCGATAGCGAGGAAATACGCGCAGATGCTGGGCGGCGACATAGATGTCGAAAGCGAAAGCGGAAAGGGCTCGCGGTTCACCATACGCGTCCCCTTGCGGCCTGCGGCGTGGAAAACGGACCGCGATAGCCGTGAATCGAGGGCCGACGGCGCGTTGGGCGACCGAAATCCTTCGGCTCGGAGAGCCATGGAAGCGGGGGCCTCGCGGGCGCCCGGAAAGGCGCGCACGACGAAGGGGAAGACCATTCTGCTCGTCGAGGATTCGGAGGCCATCGTTATCCAGATGCGCGACATGCTTCGCGCGCGGGGTTATGCGATCATGGTGGCGCGCAACGGGGCCGAGGCTCTCGAGTCGATCGAGCGGACGATTCCGGACGCGATGATACTCGATTTGATGATGCCCGAAGTGGACGGATTCGAGACGTTGCGGAGAATCAGGGAGAGGGAAAGCACAGATCGCCTTCCCGTAATCATACTCACCGCGAAATATGTCACGAAGGAGGAATTGGCCTTCCTCAAGCATAATGGCGTCCGTCAGCTCATTCAAAAAGGCGATATCAATAAGGAAGGACTGCTCGAGGCGGTGGAACGGATGCTTTTCCCGGACGAGGACGGGGCGGAAGCTCCCCCGAGCCGCGAATCCTCGGATTGAAGGGAGAAGCCATGATAAGGATACTGACGATCGACGACAACGGCGACAACTTGATCAGCCTGAGGGCCATGATCGAGGATAGCTTCCCGAAATCCGCCATACTCGCCACCCAAAGCGGAAAGGAAGGCGTCGAGCTCGCGACGGCCCACGATCCTGACGTGATTCTCCTGGATATCCTTATGCCGGAAATGGACGGCTTCGAAGTATGCCACAGGTTGAAACGGGACGAGAAGACACGGGATATTCCCGTGGTTTTCCTTACCGCCGTCAAGGACGATCGCGCGAGCCGGATAAAGGCCCTCGAACTGGGCGCGGAGGCCTTTCTCTCGAAGCCCATCGACATGACAGAGTTGACCGCCCAGATCCGTGCCATGGTAAAAATAAAAGCGGCTAACGTGAGCAAACGCGACGAGCAGGGGCGCCTGGAAAGGCTCGTGGCCGAGCGGACGAGCGAGCTCGAGCGCAGCCACAGCGCGATGCTCAACTTAATGGAGGACTTGAAAGCGGAGAACGACACCCGCAAGGGTACCGAGGCCGCCTTGCGCGAGACTCGGGATTACCTCGACAACCTCATCACCTACGCGAATACTCCGATCATCGTCTGGGATCCGGATTTCCTCATCACGCGTTTCAATCGCGCCTTCCAAGTCCTGACAGGCCTTTCGGAATCGGACGCGATCGGCAAGCCCTTGGCGATTCTGTTCCCCCCGGGCGCTATGGACGCCTCTATGCGCAAGATCCGGGGGAGCGTCGGCGAGCGCTGGGAAACCGAGGAATTCCCCATTCTCGACCGACGAACGGGAAAGGTCAGTACCGTGCTCTGGAATTCCGCCTACGTGCTCGGCAAGGACGGAAGCTCGGTAGTGGCGACCATCGCGCAGGGCACGGACATCACAGCCCGAAATAGCGCCGAGAGCGCGTTGACGGAAAGGGAACGATTCCTGAGCGCGACACTCGAAACCGCCCAAGACGGATTTTTGGTCGTGGATGGGGAGGGAAAAATCGCGGAGGCGAACGGAGCCTATTGCCGCATGTCGGGCTATTCCAAGGAAGAGCTCCGGGAAACGCGCTTCACGGATATCGACGCGAGCGAGAATTCGGACGATGCCTTGGGACGGATTGGGCGCATCCGGGAAAACGGCTCGGAAATATTCGAGGTCCGGCATAGAAGAAAGGACGGCGGCGCCTTCGATGTGGAAATATCGGCCGCGTACTTGGACTCCGGTTCCGGCAAGGTCATATGCTTTTGCCGCGATATCACGGCGCGCAAAGGGGTGGAAGCCGAGTTGAAGCGAACAACGAGGCAATTGGAACAATGCTTCGAACAATCGACGGTCGCGATGGTCCTGTCCGGAATGCCCGATACCGAATTCCGCCTGATCAATCCCGCGTGCAGGGAACTGCTCGGAATAGAGGACGAGCCTTCATATGTCGGGACGCGCCTATCAGAATTCGTTCCTTCTTACAGGGACTACGACCCGGAAGGGGCCGTGGTCCCCGTGGATCGCCGTCCCCTTGGACGCGCTTTGAGCGGCGAAAAAACGATCAACGAGGAGCATCGCATAGTCCGAAAGGACGACACGACGCGCTGGGTCCTGGCGAGCAGCGCGCCCATCCGCGATTCGCGTGGAGAAATCTTGGCGGGTTACCTTATCCTGGTGGATATCACCGAACGCCGGCACGCCGAGGAAAAGGTCCGCGATCTCCTGGGCGAAAAGGAGTTGATGCTCAAGGAGACGCATCACCGCGTCAAGAACAATATGAACGCCGTTTTTTCGCTCTTGAATGTTCAGGCTATGCGCCAGGCAAGCGACTCGAGTCGGAGCGTCCTCAACGACGCCGCCGGACGCGTGAAGGGCATGATGCTGCTCTACGACAAGCTCTATCGATCGGACAATTTCATCGAATTGAGCGTAAAACAGTTCCTGCCGAATCTCGTGGCCGAGATCGTGAACCTGCTTCGAGTCTTCCCCTCGATCGGCACGGAAATTCGGGTCGAGGACTTCGCCCTAAACGCCAACATACTCGCGCCGATCGGAATAATTATAAATGAATTGATAACGAATACGATGAAGTACGCCTTCGTCGGCAGGGAAAGCGGGCTTATCACCGTATCGGCCGAAAAAAAAGGGAATAAGGTCGCGCTTTTCTACAAGGATGACGGCATCGGCTTGCCGGAGACCGTATCGTTCGATGCCGGCTCCGGTTTCGGCATGCAGCTCATCGACCTGCTCGTCCGGCAGATAGACGGATCGATCTCCATCGATAGGGGCGATGGGACGGCTTTCACCATCGAGTTCGAGGTCGGTCAAAGCCGGTAGACTGGACGAGTCGCGATCGATCGACGGCAAAGAGAACAATTAGCGGTTCATTTTCCTACGGATAAGGTTTTTCCCGAAGTTGATAGCCTCTTTCTCGGCCTCCACCTCGAGCGTGAAAGAAACGGCCCGGTCGATGAACTTTTCTCGACGAACGACGCCGCCCACCGAAGTTTCGATCAAAACGGCGACGCCGTATCGCCCGTCGGAGCGCCGGCCGCATCGCGTTCGCAAAAAATAGCCTTCAAAGTCTTCCGTCATGGCATGCGATCCTTGTCACTATTATGGACGAAGGCCGAAAAGAAGGCTATTCTGGACACCATGGATATACAAAGCTACAGCATCGAAAATGCCCGATCTCAGGTTTTGGAGCAAGTCGGCGGCACTATGCTCAGGAAGGGGCTCGAAGGCGCCGAAGACCAGGCTTCGCGCCTTATCGAGACGCTCGGCTCCGCGGCGCCCTTGGCCGAAGGCTCGGGAAATCGGATCGATCTATCGGTGTAGCCGGCACCACACGCCATCGAGCCGCCGAGCGCTTAAAGTCGACTCGATAGCGTGGGCGGCATATACGGGGACGAGCCGCCAAGAAGCCGGATTGGGATGCCTCCCGAAAAAGCGAACGCTGACGGAAAAAGGCCGGGTTCCGCGCGGTTAGGGCTTTTCTAGTTTATATCGCCCCAATACAGATCATCGTATTCTACGCTCAATCTCCGAATCAGCACCTTTGGATATACCCTGTTTTCCTTGTGCGCATCTATATCGATCCATTCTATTCCGTTTTGCCCTTCGTCCTGGTTGCTCGCCTTCTCGGAATTCGGTTCTTCCATCAGGTCGCATTCGAACATGAACTCCACTTGATGATTGGCGTCGACTTCTCTGAATTCATGGTTCTTTCCGATATATTCCCGAATGTACCTCAGTTTCCCTACTTTTACGTCCGCTCCGATCTCCTCCTTGCATTCCCGCACGACAGCTTCCACGAAGGTTTCGTCTTTTTCTTGCCCTCCGCCGGGCAAAACGTAAAAATACCCGAATTCGTCGGTCTTCCGTACGCAGAGCAACTTATTATTCCTAATTATGATCGCCTTGATCGAATTCCTGACCGGATACATATTTCTCCCTCTCTTCTGGCCGACATCCCGTGCCGTAATTTTCTGCGAGTCCGAAAGTATAGCATTTTTAATTAATGGAGAACGAGGAGGCATATGCTCAGTCCTAAAACTTGGGCCGGGATCGGAATCATTCAGAATGCGATTCGAGCAGGATTGAGGGGGCGCTACATGAAGGCTCCATGTCGGATTTCGATCGGCGAAGTGCCTTAGGCTTCTTTTACTACTACTTGCCCAAGCGACACTTGCCCTACGCGCATGGAAATCGCGTCAAAAGCAAAAAGCCCGGCTCGTACGCTCCCGAAACATTCCAGACCCCCGACATAAGCGCCAGCGACGGGATTCG
>Ga0172379_10009370_pt1 | contig 12107 bp, 11 predicted proteins | sample GrowelOW334metaG_FD_119756 | JGI IMG/M metagenome (GOLD analysis project Ga0172379, IMG submission 119756) | Groundwater microbial communities from an aquifer near a municipal landfill in Southern Ontario, Canada - Groundwater well OW334 metaG | ecosystem: Environmental > Aquatic > Deep... | reverse complement strand
GTAAAACAGATCGAAGACTGTGCTGCAGCCGCAAAAAATACCGGGTTTACCGAAGACGAACTCTCAAAGATTGAGAAGATTCTGAAGGGATGAGAGTTTTTTACAACGCAAGCACTATCGTGTCGATGGATAATTGTATAACACCCGTTCGTCTGTCTACGACAGGTCATGCTGGTTTTATGGATTTCTGCCGGAAAATTTCCCGCGCCATCGCAATATAATGTAGGATGTAATGCTTGATATATACTTTACCACTGGCTATCTTTCCACCCATATGAAAATCACAATTAATATAATTAAACAAGTGTTAACATCATATTAAAGGTTAATTTTTGAAAATCCTGCTGATAATGCCAGATGCGCATATGCATAAACTGCATATCGGATCTCATGTTCGATCAATGAGAGAGACACCCCTTACACTGTCAACACTTGCCGCCCTTGTCCAAGATCCAGATATCGAATGGAAACTCGTTGACGGGAGCATAGAAGAAATTCCACTCGAAGAAAATGCAGACCTTGTAGGAATCAGTGCGATCACCGGAACAGCTAACTCCGCCTACCGCATTGCCGATCACTACCGTTCCCGCAATATTCCAGTAGTTCTTGGCGGCATACATGTCACACTTATCCCTTCGGAAGCAGCAAGACACGCCGATGCGATTGTTGTAGGGATGGCGGAACAGACGTGGCCCCGTCTAATATGTGATTTCAAGGCGGGAAGGATGAAAAAAACATATGTGGAACCTCCTTTAGAAACCGATATCCTTGAAAATATCCCAATTCCGCGATGGGATCTCATGAGGCGCAACGGTTATATGATGCCTAATGTTGTCCAAGCCACAAGAGGTTGCAAGAGAACCTGCGACTTCTGCACAGTTCCCGCGATCTGGCCGAAATATTACAAGCGCCCCGTATCGGACGTGATCAACGACATCAAGAGCCTTCCTGGAAACAGGTTTGTGTTCAATGATGTCAGCCTCGTAGATGACCGCGAATACGCGAAGGAGTTGTTTACGGCACTTAAACCCCTGAAGAAAAAATGGGGAGGCCTGACTACGATCGAAATCGCGGGAGATCATGAACTTCTCTCCCTTATGGAAGAGAGCGGCTGCATTTATCTTCTTATAGGATTTGAATCCATTAACTGTGAGAACCTGCGCCAGATTTACAAGGGCTTCAACCATGTTGGCAATTATTCGGTTGCGATGGAGACTCTTCATTCCCATAATATCTCCGTGCAGGGCTGTTTTGTGTTTGGACTTGACCAAGATGACCGTTCGGTCTTTGCTTCGACCGTCCAGCATATCAACGAGCTGAAAATTGATATCCCCAGATATTCCCTCTATACGCCATATCCTGGGACAATGCTTTTTAAAAGGCTTTTGGGCGAGGACAGGATTTTGAGTTTCAACTGGGATGATTATGACACGATGCATGTAGTGATCAAGCCTGCGCAGATGACTCCTTTTGAACTTTATGACGGATTCAAATGGGCATATAAGGAAACATTCCGCCTGAAAAACGCAGTCCGTCGTTTGCGCCTTCCAGTTGAGAATTCCGTAATCAACATGTTGGGAAACCTGGCGTACCGAACTTTTGTCAGACGACTTTATAATGAAAAGAGGTTTTCAACTCCATATTCAATAGAGGCACCGGGTGAAGCTCCGCTGCCTGGGCAGGTAATATACAAGGAGCTGAAAGCATGCCCCGTTTGACGCTTGTATATCCATCAATAGGCCATGATCCCGGAAAAGGATATGTGCGTTCATGGCAGATGCAGCCATTGGCAATGGCAGGTTTGGCGGGGCTTACTCGTAAAGACTGGGAAATCAGATTTTTTGACGACCGTGTTGAAGAAGTGGATGATTCCATCCCGACTGATTTAGCCGCAATTTCGGTAGAGACTTTTACGGCCAGGCGTGGATATCAGCTTGCAAACCGCTTCTGCAAGCGCGGAGTGCCTGTGATAATGGGCGGTTACCATGCCACATTCTGTCCCGATGAAATCCTGAAATATTCTGACTCCGTCTGCATAGGTGAGGCGGAACCGGTATGGAAGAAAATCCTTGAAGACGCTTTATGTAAAAAACTTCAAAAGACATATAGAGCCGGTTCGGGTTTTTCACTTTCCGGCATAAAGCCTGATCGTTCCATATTCCATGGCAAACCATATTTTAATCTTGCTCTTGTTGAAAGCGGACGCGGTTGCAGGGGCAACTGCGAATTCTGTTCGATAAGTGCATTTTATGGATCGCATCATCGAAGACGTCCAGTTTCCGAAGTTATTGACGAGTTACGCGGACTCGCAGGAGGATCTGTGTTTTTTGTAGATGACAATCTTCTCGGCGATGGACATGAGGCTCGTGAACTGTTCAGGGAGCTCAAGCCTCTTGGCATCCGCTGGGTGAGTCAAGCCAGCCTGCAGCATCTTGATAATGAAGATCTCGTCTCAGACATGGCTGCTAGCGGATGTGCTGGACTTCTTGTAGGTTTTGAATCGCTGGAGAAATCAAATTTACAGAGCATGGGCAAATCCTGCAACCGCACAGAGAACTACGGCAGGACAATTGGACTTCTCCGCAGACATGGCATATCGCTATATGGGGCTTTCATGGTCGGTTATCCGTATGATAGTCAGGAACTGATCGAACAGACGGTTCGCTTCGCCGAAACACATAAATTTTACCTTGCAGCTTTTAACCATGTAGTGCCTTTTCCGGGGACTGGGCTTTACGGGCGACTGTATTCGGAAAATCGGTTTCCGGAAAAAGACTGGTGGCTCGGAAAATACAGGTTTGGACAGGTTCCTTTCGATCCGGAAAATATTCCCAAGGAGAAGATAGAAAAGTTATGTCACCATGCCCGCAAGTCATTTTATTCCAATTCCTCCATTTTGAAACGTGCATGGGATCTCAGGGCGAACTGTCGAAGTTTCAGGAAGGCCTGCGCTTTCTTTACAATAAATTTTCTTCTTCAGAAGGAAGTATCGCAGAAATTAGGATATCCACTCGGGAATCCCTTAGAAGATGAACCTCGGCCAACCATGTGAGCGGGTATGAAATCTGAAGTAAATCTGATATTTTTGTGCTATCTCTGGATACTATCCGTCTACCATGTTTTCACCGGGATTATCTCCTTCTTTTTTCCGGAGCAGGCCTTGTCATTTTACAAAAAATTCTATGACTGCAACCCGGTTGAGCGCAAGCATCTTGTCATAGTCCTGAAACCATGGGGTGCGCTTGCGGTGTTCGCTGGTATTGCCGGGATTTTTGCTGCGCTGGATCCAGGGAAATGCAAGGGGACGGTTGCAGGCCTTGCGATCCTTCTTGCCATGAGAATATACTACCGTATCGCTTTCCGGGACATGCTTCGCGACATCAGCGGTATTTCACCTCATCGCAACCTCATGAACATTTGCCTGCTTCTTGTCGGCATCATTATAATTGCGTCTTGGTTTGTATCAGGAGGTCTTCCATGGTGAATATCATGAAAACAACACAGTCGTATTGCAATGGATGTCGGCAAAACCATCATGCATACTATGAACGAAGAGAAAATACTGTAAGATTCATAATAGACTGCCCAGTGAAAAAAACAGATACGGTTGTCTCTTCCGACGCGGATCTCCTTGAACAGGCTGATTCACGCCACTGTGCTAAACATGTAGCTGTTCCGTTTCAGCCTAAACGGGTTTTCAACCTCATGGAGATCACATCAAAATGTAACCTCAACTGCCCGGTGTGCTACGCAAATGCCGGGAAAGATGAAAATTCCTTTCTAAGTCTTGACAAGGCAGTTGCCCTAGGGGAAATGGTTCGGAGAGAGGGTGGCGGACGGGTGACATTGACCGGTGGCGAACCCTCTGTCCATCCTGATATTATTTCCATTGTCAAGGGTATGAAAAAGCTCGGACTACGTTCCTTAATGGCAAGCAACGGTCTCAGGCTTGCTGAAGAAAAATCCTTTGCGAATGATTTGAAGAGGGCAGGCCTTGAAAAGGTTCAGCTCCAGTTCGACACACTTGATGCGGCGACGAGCATTAAAATGAGAGGGGGAAACTTTGTAGAATTAAAATTTAAAGCGGCAGAAAATATAATAAATGCGGGATTGAGGCTTGGACTTGTCTCATGTGTCTGCAGTGAAAACCTGAAGGAATGCCGGGACATCGTAAAGTATGCCTCAGCTCTCGCACCAATGCTGAATACGATTATGCTACAGGCTTATTTGCCAGTCGGACGCCATCCGGCGGAAATGGGAACTGTAACTCGTGAGGACATCATCCATGCGGTTGAAGGAAATGATGAAAAGCTTGATGTTCACTCCGGAGATTTTTTCCCGATGCCCCAGTATAAGCCATGGGGACTTGCCGTCCATCCACATTGTTCTTTGTATGTTTTCCTGAAATTCTGCAAGGGTAGGTTAGAGGCTGTCAACAGGAGTTTCGATGTAGAAGGATTCTGCAGAGATTTGCAGTCATCCGCTTTTCGTAAAGATAATTTCAATTCAAAGGCCCTGTTTCCTCTTTTCAGGCTCATGCGCAGGATGAAATTTGGAGAGCGGTTGAATGCTTTAAGGCAGATGAGGGGTTTCATATTCGGGAAAGGTGGCGCATCGTTGATTGCAATTGTGGTGGGCAGTTACATGATGCCGGAGAGCCGTGATGAGGAGAGAATCGAAAGATGTCAGTCTTTTACATTGACTGAAAAAGGTTTTGTAAGAGTATGTGAAAGAATTTGTTCAAACGATACACATCCGAAATGCATGGGAGGACGGGAATAATGATCAGCAACAGGCCAATGCTTCTTCCTTGGAGGGGAAAAGACATCCCTCATTTTGCCTTGGATATTCTCAGGGGCTGCAACATTCAATGTCCAGGCTGTTATAACCTGCGGAGCCCTTTTGTGAAAAGCATTGACCAGGTTTCCAACGAGCTTGATAGCGCCCTAAGACTTCGCAGACTGCACACATTGACCTTGACTGGCGGAGAAGTGACGCTTCATCCGGAACTTCCTGAAATAATAAGGCGTGTTCGGGAAAAAGGGCTCCATGTGGCGATTATCACAAACGGATTGGAGTTAAATGAAAAATTTCTGGATTCATTGAAAGACTCCCCGCCAGATTTGATACTGTTACACATCCAGAAGGAGCAGAAAAGGTCGGATATGTCTGTTCAGACAGAAGATTCGGCGCGTGAACTTAGGGAACGTAAGGCGGAGCTTATAGCCTCATATGGAATTGTTGCAGGACTTTCAATCATAATCAACAGGGCATCTCTTTCTGAAGTGCCAGAACTGATGCGCGAAATAACCGAGTCTCCTCATCTTGAGTATATGCTTGCAACCTGTTATACTGATTTCAACAAGTTCAGGAATGTTTCCGGCTCCTCTGAAAGCGGTCTTTTATGTAGTCCGGCTGAGAAGACGGGATCGGGCAGTACTGAAGAGGAAATAACAAACGCCGAAATATCAGAAGCCCTAGGTCGAAACGGTTATTTGCCTTATGCCTATCTGTGTTCAAACAGAAGCAGAAATGATACTAATTGGCTTTCATATGTCCAGGGAATTATCCGACAGGGAAACAAAATTAATATGAGCATTTCTGTAAAGTCAGGGATTTCAGACAGACTGTTGGTTCGTCTGGCCCGCCTAATTACTGGAAGATATATATTTTTCTATCGGGCGGGGCCTCTAAGGTTCAGAATCCAACTGCTGCTTAATGCCGTGTCAGGCGGTTCGTTCCGGAAAAACATCAGACTTCTGATGGAGTCTTTTCGAAAAGGGAATGAACTACACGACAAGCATTTTATTTTCCAGCAGGCACCTTCAATAGAGGAGGACGGAACTGTGACTTACTGCCGCGACTGTCCAGATTCAACGATTCTCAACGGCAGACTTGTTCCAAGCTGCCTTTGCGACAGGATGAAGGATTTGATTCAAAAATAAAGTTAAACGAACAATAGGGAAAAGGAGATTTTCAGATGAAAAGCAAACATGCCGCTATCCGTGGACTTCTATGGTTGATAGGATCCTACCACATATTGGTGGGACTGATGTTTAACGGACCTAATGATTGGCTCGTTTGGGCCGGGAAATCCATTGGAGGGGTGACTGCCACGCCTGATGCCGATGTCTTCTATCTGGCAAAACCGTTCGGCATATATCTCATCGCATTTGGTGTTGCCATGTGCATGGCTGCATGGGATCCGGTGAAAAACCGCTCCCTGATATCTATTGCCGTAGTCCTGTTCGGACTTCGTGTCATCCAGAGGATTGCCACCTTTGACGAGACAATGAGTGTCTTCGGAGTCTCTCCGGCAAGAAATTGCATTATGATTGTGATTGTTGCAATATTCGCAATTGCACTGCTTGTTTTCAGGATTAAGCTTTTAAGGGAGATGAAAACCGGAGAAGCAGGAACAGTTGAAAAATAATTTCGGACAAAGCCAAGAAATGTCGGTCAAGGGACGTATTGCCGGACTTCAGGATGACGAGAAGATAAGGGAGTTCCTCCGCAAGATTCCGCTGCAGGGAAAAATCCGCATCAGGACAACCTGCGAACCAAGTTTCTTCGATGCTGTCAAGGTGCACGGTGATGAAGCATCCGTATTTATTGGTGAATCCGGAGACAGGATTGTTGCAACTGGAATGAGCGCAGTCAGGGAACTTTTCGTAAATGGAACCCCCATGCATGTCGGATATCTCGGTTCACTCAGGCTTGATCATGAGTTCAGGAACAGCACCACCCTTTTTCGTGGGTATAGAATGTTCAGGGAAATCCATGGGGCGGAACATCCTGGAATTTTCTACCTGACTTCCATACTTGAGGAAAATGAGATGGCAAGGGAAATCCTTACCAGCGGAAGGGCCGGATTACCGACATACAGGGAGCTTTTCAAGTATTCGACATTTCTGATACCTGGTTCGGAGAGAAGACGGGTCTCAGCAGAAAATGGGCTTGTTCTTTTTAACGGCGACACCGTAGGTAAAGATGCGATTTTGGAATTTTTATGTGAAATTGGAAAGAGGAGGCAGTTCTTTCCTGTGTATTCAAAGGGCAGTATGAATGGAGAATGCGGAATACTCAGGAATGTCAGCCTCCGTGATTTTTTTATAGCATCGAAAAACAACAGGATAGAAGGTATTGTAGCGCTATGGAACCAGATGCCATTCCGCCAACACATTGTTGATGGATACTCATGTCTGTTCAGGCCTATGGCATGCATGTCGAATATTTTTGGCATATTGACCGGATTCCCACACCTGCCAAAAGCGGGGAAGCCTTTCAGATATGCCTGTCTCGCATGTGTAGCCGTAAGGGATAACTCAGTTCCTGTTTTCGATTTTCTTCTGAACAGTGCGCTTGCCGGGCTCTCCGCTTGCAAAGCTGACTTTATGGCTGTCGGGATGGCTGGAAATGATCCTCTTATTCCGTGCGTCGGAAAAATTCGGCATTTGAAGCTAAAAAGCCGGATATATACCGTTGACTGGGGTGATGCAAACGATAAGATTATGTCTCTGGATTCACGTCCTTCATATTTGGAACTCGGAAGCCTATGAGGTTCGGAAATGGCTGTTAAGGCTGTAATAACATCTATTGAAAAAACGGGGTCTTCCGATGTGGAAGACATGTTCAGTCTGCATTCCCTCTACTACGACAATATTTCAAAGAGGAAATTCTCCGAAGATCTGTCTCTGAAACAATGGGCTATACTTTTAAGGACAGAATCAGGCGCATTGTCAGGATTCTCAACCCTTCAGCTTATAAGTCTGGATGTAGGAGGAACGCCGCACAGGTTCCTTTTCTCGGGGAATACTGTTGTCGAGGAAGGATCGCGTATGTCTCACGCCCTTGCCGGAAGTTTCGGGCATGTGATGATGATGCTTCTGGACAGGTATGGCGAAAAGAACATTCACTGGTTCCTCATCTCAAAAGGGTTCAGATCCTACCGTTTCTTGCCTGTATTTTTCAAGAGATTTTATCCGAGATTCGATCAGATTACTCCTGAAATTTCCGTCAAACTCATCTCCGCAGTTTCAGTCGCCAAGTTCGGGCGTAAATATGACTGTGAAAAAAATATTATCAGGATGAGAGGGGAAACAGACTGGCTGAAATCCGAGCATGCGATAATTCCTCCGGGTCGTCTGAACGATCCACATGTAGCCTTCTTCATTTCGGCAAATCCGGGCTATAAGGCTGGAGATGAACTTGCCTGCTTGGCGGACATTAACTGTAGCAATCTCAACGAAAATGCCAGAAGGGTAATAAAAAGCACAAAAGTGGACTGGGATGTTTAAACTCCGAATTTTCTTCGCCAATTTTTTCTGGTTTCTTTCCTGTTTGCCGGGTCTGGCAGGATTCCTGTATGCATGTCTGTGCCCGCGTTTCGCACAGCAAAAGATTTTTTCACGGCAGGGCAATGGAATCCATGAAGCCAGCGAGAAAAATTTTGCTCCCATGGAGAGTTCTGAACTTACCTGCCTTATCGAGCAGATATGCAGGACTGGTAATCTTCCGGCCACAGGAGAAAAAATTATCCAGTTGGTTCCCACAAGCGGAACCTCATCTGCAGCGAAGCTCATTCCATATTCGCAATCACTCATTGATGAGATCAGGCGTGGAATAGATCCCTGGATGGCAAGCCTGTACTTATGCTGTCCTTCTCTTTTTTTCGGTAGACAATATTGGGCGTTAAGCCCGAACACACGTCCGTCTCCTATGGAAAATTCAGCAGTGACGGTCGGTTTCGTCGATGATTCACTGTATCTGGGTGCTTTACAGAGGAAGATGGCCGGAATGATATTGGTTGCGCCTCCAGAACTCTCGCTGATAGAAGACGGGGATTCTTTCGATTATGTAACACTTCTGTTTATGGTGCAGGAGAAAAATCTCAGACTTATCTCTGTCTGGCATCCATCGTATCTGACCAGACTCCTTGATTCCTGGATGAAACACAGGAATGCCGTGATCGGGACAATTTCTTCAGGCTGTCTTGCCCGGAGATACAAAATACCTGAACATATTATATTGAAACTTGAGAGGCAGTTATATAAAGATCCCGGACGCGCCATGTTTCTCTCATCAATCCGGACAGATGAGAAATCCTTTTCTGTCAGGATATGGAAGAATATCCGTGTTATAAGCTGCTGGACAGATGGAATGGCTTCCGCTTGGGTTGACGAATTGAAAAACCGTTTCCCTGGTGTTAGGATACAGGGAAAAGGACTGCTTGCAACTGAAGGGATCATTTCCATCCCCCTCGGTTTTAAGCGAAGCCCAGTGGTGGCGCTAAATTCGCATTTCCTGGAATTTGAAGATAAAAAAAATGAAGGCCTTCATCTGTCATGGGAACTGAAGAACGGCTGTGAATATGGAGTGATGCTGACAAACGCGGCTGGCCTCAGGTGCTATAAATTGCACGATGTTGTGAGAGTTGAGGGATTTTTCCTGTCTGCTCCCAGGATTCGTTTCATTGGACGCGACAGTACAATCGATCTTGTCGGGGAAAAATTATCTTCGAGCAATGTGGAGGAGATACTTCATGGAGTAAGAAAACGGAATGAAGGTGAAATCCGGTTTACTATGATTGCTCCTTTTGTCAAGGATGATCTCAGGGGATATGTCCTGTATGTACAGTCTTCCGGTTCAGATCTGGATTACAAGGGGATTCTGAAATCGGTGGAGGAGGAGCTTTTAAAAAATTACCATTATCTTCATGCGATAAACAGAAAGCAGATTTCACCACTGCAATTGTTTCTGATATCTGAAAATGCGGAAGAACTGTTTGTTAAGCACAGTTTGATTTCCGGAAGCCGTCTTGGGGATGTCAAGTTTACTCCTCTTAGCAGGTTTTTCGACTGGGATAAGGTATTTCCGGGAAGATTTTTAACATTTGATAATCCATGTTTCCGAAATCCTAAACAAGATATCTGATTCGCATGCAACTTATATGATCACTCAAAACAAAAAAGAATGAAAATAGACAAAACCATCAAATATCCTTGTGACAAATCAACCGGGGAGATAAAACTCCCGCACAACGTCCTGCACGAACTTTTCCACGTCTACCGTGAACTAGGAGAGGACGATGCTGTGAAAAGAGTCATTGAACTTACTGGGGCCAACCTTAAAGTCGCTAGAATATTCGTTGCCCAGATCACAAAAAGAAGGTAAGCATGAAATGAATATTACGGTTAAAATATTGACTTTCCTGCTTTTGCTAATTCTTTCCTACTCTTTAATGTCTGCGGAAAAGAAAAAGTGGGATGAAAAGTCCTACGTAACGAAGATCGGTTTTGAGGAAACCATAAATTCCGAGGGCATAAAGATGAGGGTCTTCAAAGATGCCGTCGCGAAACCCATCCCTGCCATCAACAGCAGGAAGATACAGAACAGCAAAGGTGAAAAGTTCGATGTATATAATCCTTACGAACTATGGTTTCACGATCAGCATGTGAACAGTTGGGGTAACGACCAGGACATGATTTCAATTCTAAAAATGACTCTTCCCCCTCCGTCCGAAGTACACTCGGTATTCCAGAGCCTTGTATTCAAAGATGATTATGACAAATGGAAAAATGAGGCCAACCCGGATTGGAACGACACCCTTGTAGCCGAATGGATCAAGTATCTCGGAAACGGAAAGTTGAAAGATGCCAAAGGCGAGCCCGTGCAGAAGGACATACCGAAAAAAAACAGGATCACGCGTTATTATTCAGGAGATGCCGTAGAGGATTCCTACAGGCAGATCTACACCGCCGAATGCTCCGACAGACCGAACGACAGATATGTAATCATTTACGAACTCAGCCGTAATTCGGATATTGAAAAAGGCTCCAAGGTCGTCCTGCAATCCCTGCAGTCGTTAACATTCTTCCCTACAAAAAAGATGGACGACAAGGACAAGCAGATGACAACAGCAAAGACGGTTAAGAAAAAAGAATATTCCGACGAATATGTTCAAAGCAAGGAAAGAGTCATCCAGAATATCCGCAACCTGAAGGACTGGTGGTTTCTGGAGACTGAGAATTTCATTATCGTTTCAGACCTGAAGAACAAGAAGACGATTAACGACCTTCAGCTGAATCTTGAGAAGAGCCGGAACGTATTCATGAAATTCTATCCGTTGAAATCGCCGCTCAAGGCTGTAAGCGTCTGCAAGGTCTTTGAAACAAGGGATGAATATCTTTCCTATGTCCCCGTCGGAATGAATTGGACGACCGGCATATGGATGTCCGACAAGAAGGAGCTTGTGATTTCGCCTATGAGCTTGGGAAGCCTGTCCGATAACCGCAGGGCTATGATAGACCTGGTGTTCCATGAAGGTTTCCACCAGTATATCTTTTATGCGACCAATGAAAATAATGCAGCCTCATGGTTCAACGAAGGGAACGCCTGCTTTCTCATGGGGATTGACTTCAAGTCCGGAGACAAGGTGAAAATTGACCTGACGAACCGCGCCGAACATATGAAAAAGATCGCAGGGGGAATAAACATCGAAAACTTCATCCATCTTGGCACCCAACAGTTTTATGCGGATAGAAAAGGTGAAAGTTATACCCTTGCATGGGGTCTCATGTTCTTCCTCCAGAAAGGGGCGCCTGTCCTGAAGGAGAAGAACAACTATTCGGAAATCCCGACAAAATATTATGAGGCACTCATTGAATTGAAAGACGGGGACAAGGCGACTGAAAAGGCTTGGGAGGGAGTTGATTTCAAGAAGTTCGACAGTGAATTCAATGATTTCTGGAAAAGAGACACTCTGATAAGGCGCGCTGAAATGTATGATCCCATAGAGGCCAGGGAAAAGAACGCCCCTAAAGGCGGCCCCTCTTCCACTGCAAATCCGTCGGCGCCTGTTGCAAATCAATGGAAATGAGACAATTGCAAAAAGTGAATTTCAACGGGGGGCGGGTTTTCCAACCCGCCAAATCTTAACTCAAACGGTGGGTAAGAAACCCCGCCCTCCGTTGGTTTAATTTAATAGATAGGAGTAATCATATGGACTTCATGGATCCTTTTACAAGGGATTTTTTCAGATTTATCCGTGCGCATCTCATGGAAATAATGCTTGCGTATTCGGCGACAGTGTTGAGTGTTTACGGAGG
>Ga0172379_10009369_pt1 | contig 12108 bp, 12 predicted proteins | sample GrowelOW334metaG_FD_119756 | JGI IMG/M metagenome (GOLD analysis project Ga0172379, IMG submission 119756) | Groundwater microbial communities from an aquifer near a municipal landfill in Southern Ontario, Canada - Groundwater well OW334 metaG | ecosystem: Environmental > Aquatic > Deep... | reverse complement strand
TAATAGAGGCTCTAAAAGTGCCCATTGTTCGTCGGATAATTCTTCTCGTTTGGCCATGTACGAAAAGTACATGACATTTTTACAAAGTACAAGTCAAAAATTCATTTTTGAGACCACTTCTAAATATATTCTTTTCTGTAGAGACATTCAATGCAACATAACTATGGTATAAACATACTGAAGCAATATTGAATAATTGCTATTGATTATCAGTATTTCTATTGTATTTGGTCAATTGCACAGTCAATTATGAAAAATCTTCATCTGTTTTCCGCATTACTTCTCGCATTCATATTGCGATTTGCTTTTGTCGCATTCTATGGTGATCTCACTAAAGATTATTACTGGGAGCATGGAGAGCTTTCTAAAAATCTTACGGCAGGAAAAGGGTATTCTCTATTTTATTTCCAAGAAGATTCCCTGTTGCAGCGGTTTTCTCCTGATGCACACCCCTTCCCATCCGCATATATGCCCCCTGGGTATACATTCGTTTTAACTCCATTTATTATTATTGAAAACGTGAAGGTGCGGAATATTCTATTGATCACTTTTCAAACTCTCTGTTCGCTACTGCTCATTTACCTGTTGTACACCTTCACCAGCGAACACTTCGGTGTTGTTCCAGCAATTATCGCTGCTTACGCCGGTGCTATGTTACCAGATTTCATTTATTCGGTCGTCTCGTTTACTCCAACGATACTGTACCAATGCGGTATTATTTTTATACTTATTCTGTTATATAAGGAAGACCCCTCTTCACAAAAGATATCGTGGAAGATCTTTGCGATATCTTTTTTATTGTTATACCTGAGATCCGAATTTTTTCTCTTCGCGATTCTCCTTATCATTTTTTGGATGCTGACAACAAAAGTAAGGAAAGCGTTGATCTTTGCCGCACTTCTAGGGGTAATGCTAACACCGTGGATTATTCGAAATTATCTGATTTTTGAAGAGTTCATTCCGTTCACGACAAGTTCTGGATTGAATTTTTACCGTGGAAATAATCCCGGCGAGATCGGGGATTGGGGCGATGATTTGACCAACAGCGAATTACGGATGGTGCCACGGAACAATCGATTTGAGATCGCATTCAATGCCATTTATACTCATCATGCAATACAATATGTCCTCGAGCATCCGTTCACAACTATTGGCCGCGCTGTAAATAAAGCCGTTGCTTTGTGGACTTTTGATTTTTATGATACCAGAAACAATGCGTTGATATTGGCATTCTATTCGTTGGTGATTTCTGTATTCTTTTTTGTTGGATTGTTATTATCGTTTGATTGGAAGAATCATTATTACACATATCTCTTTTTTCTTTCTGCAACAATGGTCTCTGCTGTGTTCTTTGTGTTGCTTCGTTATCAAACAACTTTGCGGGCAATGGTCATTCCTTTTGCTTCGTACGGAGTTGTGCGAATGTGGGAGCTTTTCCGGAGGAAGTTCCGCTCGCTGTCACCGGGTAACGATCAATGAGGAAGTTTATCCTTTACCGAATGAAATAGAAATGCACCGACCAGGGCACCGGACAATGTGAAGAGTGCCGGATATTCTCCCGCGCCGATCTGTGCAAAAATCGGGCCCGGGCACGCACCGGTTATTGCCCAGCCGAAACCAAATATCACCCCGCCGATGATGAATCCTTTGTGAAATTGTTTTCCTTTATACTCAAGAAGTTCGCCGGAAATTGATTTGAGTTTAGCCCGTTTCACAATCTGCATTGAAAGTGCACCGACAACAACTGCCGATCCGATGATCAAATACATGTGCGGTTCAACAAATTGAAACATATTTTGAATCCTGAACCAGCTGATCACTTCTGATTTTGTTAATACAATTCCGAATAGGATACCGAAAATAATAAATGTAAAATTTTTCATGTTTTTCCTTTTAATAATTTTGCATAGGAACAAAGCCTTTTACCAGGATTTCCGTTAAAATACAACATGGGCAAAGAAGGTATAGATCAATCCGCCGATAAAGAATGATAGTGTTGCTTTTAAACTGGATGACTGCAGAATTGATAATCCAAAAATTGAATGGCCGGACGTACAGCCGTTCGCGTAGCGCGTTCCAAAACCGACAAGAATTCCGCCGGCAAATAACGTGAGAGACCCCGTCCACGAATAATAATGTTCAGGTAAGAAATGAACGACTGTTGATGAGAGATATTTTGTCGTGATATACGCCCCAAGCATAATGCCGACGGAAAAATAGATCTTCCATCCGCTGTCTTTCCAATTAAAATTGAAGATGGAATGCTTCTCGTTCGGAAGAACCATCATGCACATATGCTCGAACGCTGAAGAAATACCAAGCATTTTATTAGTAACGATCAGTAATGCGGGGACGAAGAGTCCGATCAACGGTCCTGCGATATACCAATTCCAAGGTGCAAAAAGCCAGTCCATATATTCCTCTCTATGAGTATGGTGTGTAAGAAAATAAAAAAGGTCTTTCGTTTACGAAAGACCTTTGAAAATAAAATGAAACTCAATGATCAGTCTTTCAATTCAAGAACAATCCCGGTAGACAACACAAAGCGTTATAGATAGTTGACGATTTCATTTCATGCAATATACGAAAATGCTTTAAAGGTGCAATATGTCCGATATTATTTTCCTTTCTGTTTCTTTTCCTGCAGTACTGTTTTTGCCTTCGCTTTCTCCGATGCAGTAAATGCCGAATATTCCAGCATCTGTTTTCCGAGATCGAGCGGATAGGTTATGTTCACATCGGTGATATTTCCCTTTGCATCCATCACCGGTTCGAGTTTCGGCATAACGAAACCGACATAGACTGCCCGGTCCAGCTTTTCCATGCGCGCCAGCACTTCATCCCGCAGCGTCGTGTCGATTTTGAATCCGTACGTATCAATGAGTTTCTTCGCCGCCGCAAGGTCTCCTTCGGATTTTATCCGCTGGATCTCGGACAGCAACGTTCCGACCCCTTCCCGCATTTTTTCATAATTAGTCACCCGGAAGAAAGTCTTACCCTCTTTCTGTCCTCGTTCAATACAGCCGGCATTTTTCCAAAGCCAGTGTACGATCAATTGACGGTTTTTCATATGATCTTCTTCCAGCTGATCATGTCCTTTCGGTACGCGTTGCAACTGAATCAATCCTGCGTTTCGCACCTCTTTATTATACATAGCTTTCACAACATCCATCGTGTTCGGGATGATGCCGATCTCCACGAGTTTCGGATCCCAAATATGATAGAGCGCCACGAGATCCGCCCGTGCTTCTTCCAGCGTGGAGTAATATCCCGGCAGCGCCGCCTGCGGATCGACTTTCAGATTCGGAGAGACTTTACCCGATGCGTGACCCAGCACTTCGTGCAGAGCGGTGTGCATATTGTCCGCCAAGGAACCATATTTTTCTGCGCCATTAATCTCCTGTTGATCGAATGCGAACTCTTTCAAAATATCCTTGCCGCCGGTTTTTTCGTACGCGTCAACAATGTTGAACAGCGTAACGGATTTGCTGCCGAATTGTTCGCGAACATCCTGTTCGTTGGGAAGATTGATACCAATCGCGCTGACCGGTCCGGCATCACCGGTTTCCACCACAACGTTGATCACCGTATATTTCAGCGGCTTCACATCCGCCTTTTTGTATTTTGCTTCCCACGGCATCCGGTCTTCAAAATATTGTGCGTTCGTGCCGACTTTCTGGAAGAGTTCCGTCAATTCGGGATTGGCAAAATTCACCACTGATTCAAATTGTCCTTTAGCGCCACGGGCATCCAGATACACTTCGATAAAGCCATGAATCATGTCCACCTGCGATTCGGTCTCTTTTACCCATCCGATATTATAATCGCGCCAATCTTTCAAATCACCGGTCCGATAAAATTTTATGAGTTTATCCAAATTCTCCGCCTGCCGTGTGTTGGAGGCATACGCTTTCGCTTTTTCGAGATACGAGATAGCAACCTGCAGATCTTCGGCATACATTCCTGCCGGGATGATTCCACCAAGATGCGTATTGCCTGTGCGGTACACTTTCTCCACAAGTTTCCCGTTCTCCTTCACCACTTTGGAATTAAGCGGATTCTTCTCGTTTCCTGCTTTTGCCCAAGCTTCTACTTCAGAGAATGTGGTACCGTCATAATTATTATTTGCACTGCCGGCAATCATATCCTCCCCCGGTGTCTTGTTTGTCTGTACCGGTTCGTAGGTAATGTCGAAGATGGAACGGCGGAGACGATCAAGTTTTTGATCAAGTGACTCATTGTTCTTCAGCGTCACGACTGCTCCTTGAGCAACGGCGGTTTTCACCGCCGATGAAAACTGCTCCGCGTTAAAGAGCGGAACGAACTTTCTGGACGTGATATTGTCATACTGCGAATTGTTCACCCAGAAGAGTTTCGTATACAGTGTGATCTGTTCCGTCAATGAAGGATCAATCCCCTGCGGATGCGAATAAATCCCTTCCAGCAGTTCGCGGATCTCGAGCGCATTGCGGTGGCGCTGATCGATGGCAATATCGCGGGCTGCGATAGCGGATTGGCAGAGAAAATAGGTGAAGATCTTTTCTTTCTGCGAAAGTTTTTCAAATCCGTCGGCATAGAGTTGAACGATCCGCACCGGACCGACATCTCCCATCTGCAGTTTTTCGATAGTGTATTTCCGGTCCATTAAGTTCGGCTGTGTAGGTTTATCTGAGTGTTGAGCTGTCATATGCATAATTATGCAGAGTGTGAATAAAACAATTCTCATGTGTCTTCTCCATTTTTTTTGCATCACAACATAGGGAGAGAATGATGGAAATGCAATTGAAGATTGTCACGCTTCTTCTTTCCCACTTTCGCAATTCTTCTGCAGTTTTTTCCCAAGTGTAAAAATTTCACCTACAAATTCCTCCGATTTTTCCACGCAGAACTCGGCACATAAATAGCTACAGCGATAGTAGAAAACTCTCAACGAACAGCATGATCCAATCAACCATAAAGATCCGTACCGGAAATCAGATGATAGCCGAAGGAGCGTTATACGCCGGATGTCGATTCTTCGCCGGCTATCCTATCACTCCCGCGTCCGGTGTTTACAAAACCATGATCGAACAGCTGCCGCAATTGAACGGCGTGGCAATCTCCGCACCGGATGAGATCTCGGCGCTTGCATATTGCGTCGGTGCGTCCGGCCGCGGTGCGAAGACAATGACGGCAACATCAGGACCCGGTTGGTCGTTGATGATCGAAACGGTACAATATGCGTTGATGACTGAACTTCCGGTGGTGATCGCATTAGTACAGCGGCTGGGCCCAAGTACGGGGGGGGCGACCCAGAACGGCCAGGCAGATGTTTTGTTCGCAGAATTCTGCACATCCGGCGGATATACCATACCAATGTTTGCACCGAGTACTCCGCAGGAATGTTTTGAAGTGACGACGATCGCGTTCAAATGGGCGGAGCTGCTTCGGACTCCGGTGATTATCCTCTCCGACAAAGAAGTGGGGATGATGTCCGAAGATGTCGATTTTGCACAGCTGAAAAGTATGCCGCCGTGGTATCGAAAGGAATATTCCCCGCTCGATGAGAGCGAACATATCACTTATGGATTTATACATCCCGAGGAAATACCATTATTCTCCCCGGTCGGAGGCGACCATAAAGTGACCATGACCGGTTCCGCACATGACAAGCGCGGAACACTCCAGAAGAATTCTCCCGAAACGATCGATGTATTGATACATCTTCAGAAAAAGATCGATGCACACAAAGAAGAAATGTCCCTTGTCCGCACTGAAGGTCCGGACGATGCCGATATTCTTGTGCTGAGTTTCGGCATCACTGCACGAACGGCAAAAGAAGCGGTCCGCCGGGCAAACGCTGCTGGAAAGAAGGTTCGATGCGCAAATGTCATCTCCCTTTTCCCCGTACCGGAAACGATGTTGAAAGAAGCGGCGCGCGGTGTAAAACGAATAATAATTGCCGAAGAGAATATGACAGGACAGTACCGGAGCGTCATCCGCTTTCTGTTTGATGGCAAAGAGATCGTCGGTGTCAACACGATAGGAAAAATGATCACTCCAGGGATGATCCTGGACGCGATCGCATGAGCAACGCAATGGAAGAAACACTTCAACAACATACGTATTTAAAAGTGAACGCTCAGTTCCCTTTCTGCAAAGGTTGCGGCCATCACCACTATGTCCATCGATTGGATGAAGCACTGCAACAGTTGAATCTCGATCCGCGCAAGGTCTGCATTGTCAGCGACATCGGCTGCATCGGTATTCTGGATTCCCTGTTCGCCGCGCCGCATACGTTCCATACAACGCACGGTCGCTCGACTGCTTTTGCTACCGGCATTGAACTGGCGGACGGCATTCTGAATGAAGGATCGCTCAAGACGATCGTTGTCATCGGGGACGGCGGCGCAACCATCGGTCTGCTCCATCTTGTCAATGCGGCGCTGATGAATGTAAACATCACCGTTTTGCTGGCAAATAATTTCCTGTACGGCATGACCGGCGGACAGAACTCACAGTTCTCGCCAATTGATTTCATCACGCCAACGACGCCGGCCGGTAACATTGTTCCCCCCATGGATATTTGTTCCATCATGAAAAACTGTGGTGCAACATATGTGAAACAGGCAGCTGCAACGGATAAGCAGCTCGGATCCATCATTGCCGGCGCAGTCGAACATAAAGGTTTTGCACTTGTGGAGATCCTGGAACTGTGCACGGAATGGGCAACCCCGTTCAATACGCTGGATGGAAAATCGATCAACAGCAAAATCCGGCATACCAACAATTCAGACGTTGGTTCACGAACCGATTTTTCATCGCTCTATAAGGAAAAGGTGCTCGGCACAACAAAGAAGTCTGCCGATGATTCCATCACGCCGAAATTCTCTTCCCGGCTCACCGGAACCCGCCGCATTGTGCTGTCCGGGACTGCCGGAGAGAAAGTACAGTTGGCATCGTACCTCTTTATGAAATCGGCGATCGCCAGCGGACTGCACGCAACGCAAAAGAACGACAATCCTGTTACACAGGGATCGGGATTTTCCCTGTCGGAACTGTGCGTGAGCAGCAATGATATTCTCTACACAGGCATTGATATACCGGATGCAGTCATTATCGCATCGGTAGAAGGATTGAAAGAGGCGCGCGCAAACGGAACACTTCTGCGATGCGCAACCGAAACGATAGTGATCGTAGAACAGACGTTGCCGGAGTTTGCCTGTTCTGGAAAGGTTTCCCGGCTTCCTCTTCGCGCGATATGCACCGGCAGCCGCGCCGCACTGAGCGCTTTGACTGCGCTGAACATGCTCAAAGGCTGGGTTTCACAGGAAGCACTGTGGGAGATGATCGACGGAAAATTCAAAGAGAAATCGTTCACTTTCCACCGGGATGTGGAAGCCCTGCTGCCATTCATTAAAATTTAAGGAAGATGTTGAGCAATAATGAGGTAGATATGAAAACACTCGATGAATTCTCTTCCGTCACATCCGTGATCGAAAAGTTCATAGAACGGGAGAATGAAACCATAACACTCTATGAACGGTCCCTGCATTCACTCGGAGATACAACCGTTACACCGGTGATACACCGTCTGATCGAAGAGAAAGAACGGCACCGCCAGCAGCTGGAACAAACGCTGGAAGAATTGAATGAACAATTCTCGCTGGATGAGGCGATTATCTGACGGGCCGCATGCCCGTTGTCACGAACGCCTTATTCTCCGAGCGATACTATTACAGGAGTCACTATGACCACTCAACAACAACAACTTGTCCGAACTACCTTTGCGCAAATTGAAGCACATGAAGATCGTGTTGCTGATTTGCTCTATCAGGAACTCTTTCGCCTGGAACCAAAGGCAAAATTGCTTTTCCGCGGGAACATGCAGGAACAGCAGAAGAAACTGATGCGTATGCTGCGCGTTGCCATCGAGAATATCAACGACCAGAGCCAATTGCAACCGATGCTCTATAATTTGGGGATGATCCATCAATCCTATGGGATCGAGCCGCATCATTTCGTCTCGTTCGGCGAAGCGCTGCTGTTCGCTCTACGAAACGTTCTGAAGGAGCATTTCACAACGGAGGTGGAAGAGAGCTGGAAAGCCGCATATCACTATTTCGTATTGACCATGAAGAATTTCCCCCATTCGGAGGATCCTGTTCAACTTCCACATAATTGATGGGAACGTACACAGCATAGCCTGCTGTTTAATAGAGCGATGATCAAGCTTCGTATCATATTGTTTTTGCCGTTGTATGTGATCCTCTCTGTGGGTCCGAACATCCTCGTTCATACCTGCGGCGGAGAATCCGAAGCAATGGTAGCCACAACTACCACGGAAGATCCATGCGGATGCACGGACGAAATGTCTGCCGACCGTTGCTGTACGACTGAAATTACGACTATCAAGATCGACGATGCCCAGCAAGCAAGTATCGCCGCTGGCGCACAACCGCTTACCGTGCTGGAGATCGTGCCGGTCGATCAAACAATGCGATTGCTGTTACCACATTCGGATTTTACCCAGCTCTTTCTCACATCGTTCTCTCCTCCACCTCTGACCGATCGTACGGTCCGCAACTCGGTGTTCCTTATTTAGATGTGTGTTGATTCCGCATTCTGCGGCGTACTGTTTCCAGTTCATTCATCACACACATTCTCTTTAAAAGGAACTCTCATGAAAACACTATTCATTCTCCCGCTTATCATATTCACCTTCGCAGTATCATACCTTTTCGCCGGCGACACGGTGAAGGAAGAACAGGTGAAAGTCTTCGGCAACTGCAAACAGTGTAAGGACCGGATTGAATCTACTTTAAAGATCAAAGAAGTGAAATTTGCAAAGTGGGACAAGAAGTCTAAAATGCTCCGTGTTGCCTACCAATCAGATAAGATCTCTCTTGATTCGCTGCAACAACTAGTCGCATCCGTCGGTCACGACACTGAAAAATTCAAAGCGCCCGATTCTGTGTATAGCGAACTTCCCGGCTGCTGCCTGTACCGGGATGGAGAACATACACACTAAGTGAAATAGCGTATGACGTTTCCGCCGTTTTGCCGATTGAGTGAAACGGCCTCATCATACAACATTTCTACAAGAGCGACCATGAAAAACATACTAATATTTTTATTGACAACATTCTCCCTGATATATGCACAGCAGTTGACCGGCGTTGTGATGGAAAAATCTGATGATGGAATGTTCCATCCAATCATCGGGGCAAATGTCTATTGGCTTAAAACCACTTCGGGAACGGTCACCGATACCAGCGGTGTGTTCCGGTTGCCGGTCAACACGGAAAGTAATCGGCTGGTCGTGAGTTATGTCGGATATGTGCCGGACACGCTCATCATTATCGATCAGACCAAGATCAACATCATTCTCAAAACAGATGCACGCGCCGTTGCCCAGGTGGAAATCGTCGGAGATCAAATCAGTACCATCGACAACTATCTGTCTCCGCAAAAAACACTGATCATGACTGAAAAAGAACTGTTCAAGGCGGCATGCTGCAATCTGTCCGAGAGTTTTGAAACCAATCCTTCCATCGACGTTTCGTTTGCCGATGCCGTTACCGGCACCAAGCAGATCGAAATGCTGGGATTATCCGGAACCTACACACAGATCACGCTGGAAAATCTTCCGGCTATTCGCGGACTGACTTCCAATGTCGGCCTGACATTCATTCCCGGAACTTGGATCGAGAACATCCAGGTATCCAAAGGGGTCGGTTCCGTCGCCAATGGGTATGAGTCGATCACCGGGCAGATCAATGTGGAATTGCGCAAACCGCAGAATGAGGAGGAAAAGCAGTTCTTCTTCAACGCTTTTGGTAATCAGGAACAGCGAATGGAGGCAAACTTGAATGTTCGGACGCCGCTGACGGCGAACCTTTCCTCTATGACCATGCTGCATGCAAGTACGCAACAACGCTCTGTTGACGGGAACGGCGATAATTTTCTCGACATGCCGTTGTACAAAACCGTCAACGCAATACAACGGTTCCATTATTCGAATCTGCTTGGACTGGAGGGCCAGTTCGGAATTCAATATGTGGATGATGAAAAACACGGCGGTACAACACGTGGGTATAATTTGGACAAAGCGGCGTTAGCGCTTCGCCCTTCTGAATATGCCTTTACGATGAACGGCGATCAACTGCGCGTCTGGGGAAAGACCGGATATGTCTTCCCGCAGAAACAATATCAAAGCATTGGTCTGCAGTGGTCTCTCACACGAAACCGGCAACATTCTGTTTTCAGTTCTCATGAGTACAATGCCGGGGAAGAAACCGGTTACATGAACCTGATCTATCAATCGATCATCGACAATACCATGCACAAATTCCGAACCGGTGTCAGTTTCCTGTATGATGATTACGATGAAACATTTACACATATGCGGTACGAACGGACGGAACGCGTGCCCGGCGCATTTTTCGAATACACCTATTCACCGGATGAGGAATTTTCCATGATCGCCGGACTCCGTGCGGATCATCATAACCTGTTCGGTACGTTCTTTACACCGAGGTTGCATCTTCGGTACTCGCCGCAGGAAGATTGGGTTTTCCGCGCCGTTGCGGGACGAGGACAGCGGACGACAAATATCTTCGCAGAGAATATGGCGTATTTTGCCAGTTCGCGTCATGTTGCCGTGGTGCCGTCCAATACCAATCCGTTTTACGGACTTAATCCGGAAGTGGCGACCAATTACGGCTTCAATGTGACACATTATTTCCTGTGGGATTACCGTGAGGCGACGATTGCCGTCGATTTCTACCGGACGGTGTTCGAACAGCAGGTGGTGGTAGACCTGGATGCGAACGCACAGCAGGTTCATTTCTATAATCTTGCGGGCACATCGTATTCCAACAGCGTGCAGGCGGAATTGAATATTCAACCGATTGAAGGACTGGAAACGCGCGTCGCATACCGGTTGTACGATGTCCGGCAAACAATCAACGGAACACTTCGAGAGCGCCCGTTCGTTGCGCAACATCGGGCATTCATCAATTTCGGTTATGCAACCGGACGTGATGAGGATGATGAAGTACAGATGCTCTACGATGTGACTCTGCAATGGTTCGGGAAGAAACGTATGCCGGATACGAAAACAAATCCAGCGGGGCTGCAATCACGAAGTACCTCGCCGGATTATATTCTGATGAACGGTCAAGTGACGCGCTCATTCTTTGCCGGATTCGATCTCTATCTTGGCATAGAGAATTTGTTAAACTTCCGTCAATCGAATCCGATTCTGGACGCAGCGAATCCGAACGGCAGTTACTTTGACAGTGCGCTGATTTGGGGACCGATCTATGGACGGACGGCGTATGCGGGATTGCGGTGGAGGATATAACCGTCTTTCAACTTCCGGAGCCGTCGCGGCTTCGGAAGTTGTTGCGGCGGAAAGCGGCTTGCACTATACCAAATGCCGCGGACGCTTTGGCACCTCGTGGGTCCGGTAGTAGTCCAATGCATGCTCTGCAATAAAGGCGGCTTTGGAAGGCAGTTCGCTCATTTTCAACGCCTCCAATACTTGATCCGTTATCTCATCCGCCAGCTGTTGTTCTTTCAACGAATGCAACACGTGGTGCGCCGCTTCCCGGACTATCGCAGATTCAAAATGTTCTTCGATGATTTCCAGTACCGGTACAACAGCGTGCTGCTCCAATTCGATTAATGCATCGGCCGCAACCCACCGAACATCCATATTTTCGTCCAGCAGCATCTGCGCCAACGAGCGTGCAGTTTCCGGATCGCGAAGATGTTCCAGGGTTTTGCACGCTTCCCACCGGACGAATTCATTCTGATGAGCTAACAACTGTATGATCGCGGGGGATGCTTGTTTACCGATGTGGATGAGGGTGTCCCTTGCTTTTATCCGCACAGAACCATCAAGCGATTGAAGCTGTGCAACGAGCACTTCAATGCACAGCGGTGTGGATTGTTCACCGGAGTTTATCAAATGTACTTGCTGTGACATTCCGACCTCCTTTCGGTAGATCATCGGATGACAGGCGCCGTTTCTGTTACAGTCAACAACTTCTACCGGAAATCTATTTTTTTTCACGGCGGATGTCAAGAGATAAAAGCATCGGATTTGCTGAAGCGATATTC
>Ga0172379_10009368_pt1 | contig 12109 bp, 10 predicted proteins | sample GrowelOW334metaG_FD_119756 | JGI IMG/M metagenome (GOLD analysis project Ga0172379, IMG submission 119756) | Groundwater microbial communities from an aquifer near a municipal landfill in Southern Ontario, Canada - Groundwater well OW334 metaG | ecosystem: Environmental > Aquatic > Deep... | reverse complement strand
TCCCGCTTTCACGGCATCGGAGTATGCCATCGGCGACGGGGTGTTGGATTTCAGGCTCTTCGCGAGTTCTTCCGCTTCGCTTCTGTCGGTAACGATGGTAACATCCATGTTGTCAACACGCCAGTATTTCTTGATTGCCTTGTTGACATCGGTAACGGTCAACTTGGAAAGAAGCTTGTCCATTTCCTTCACGTAATCTTTCCGTCCGTAGAATCGTGAATCCATCAGATACCCGAGCTGATCGGACGGCGAGGCAACATACAGTTTCATATAGCTGCGGAGAAATGTCCGTGTTGCCTCAAAATCCTCCTTCGAAATGCCATGCTTGATCATATTGTCCACTTCGCGGACCGCCATGCGGAGGGCAAAGTGAGCGTGGCCGATCTTCACATCGGCGAGTTCTTTATACTGCATCTTCAATTGTTTCGCGATCTGTACGGGGCGGATCCACAGCGCAAAATAGTTCGACTGACGCGGAACGCCGGGAGGAGGAAGCATGTATCCGCCGCCGTTGTCGTACCATTCGATGTAGGAGTAATCGCCGTAGTTCATCGAGCGGGTTTCGCGAATTTTCTGGTACAGCTGCCCGTACGATTTGCGGTGCTCGCCGAGGTAAGAATTCGCGACCATTAAAGCGGCAAAATCGTTGCTCGAGCGGGTAATGGCAAGCGGTGTTCCGGTGAAGACCGCTGACCCGAATGCGCCCTCCTTGGCAATGATCTCGACATTGACCCCTTTCGGCATGGCCGCTTTTCCCGGTTTAGGAATGACCGGTTTCTTTGCGGAGAGCATCGCCATATCCGATTTCAATTGCGTCAGGAATGCATCGGAATATTTTCCGGCAATCCCGATGGTGAGATTGTTCTTCGTGAAGAAATCCGCGTAATGCTTTTTAATATCGTCCAGCGTAATCGATTTGACCCCCGCGGAAGTTCCTTCAACCATGTGCTGGTAATTCGTTCCGCGGAAAAGAAGGTCTTCGAGCGCTTTCTTGCTGTACTCCTCATCCGACGATGCGCGGATCACCTGATCGACGTAGTTCTGCTGGTTCTTCATCACCCGCTGAAAATCATTTTCGGCGAACGAGGGGGTCAGCATCAATCCTTTCAGGATCGGATAGAACTGATCGAGAAAATCGACATGGACCACAAATGTAAACGTGGCGACCTCTTTGTCGACCTGCGAATAGTACCCGGCTGCCCAAGGATAGATCTTATCCTGGATCTCGCTGTAGGTCATCTCCTGTGTTCCTCCCTGAGTAATGAGGCTTGCCGTCGCTTCGGTCAATCCATCTTTTCCTTTCGGATCGGAGATGGAGCCGTTGCGGAACATCAGTTTGATCACCACTTTGTTGGAGTTCGGCTGCTTCAATTCGACAACATCCTGTGCGAACAGTGTTGCGGCGAATACAAGTACGAGAATAAATGCTTTCATTATTTCACACCTCCTTCGGCATCGGCAGAGATCGTTGCAATGGTTAATGATGTCGGGACAAAATATTTTGCCGCGACCATTTTCAGATCGTCAACCGTTACCTTGTCGTACATCGTATACAACTTGTTGAGCGATTCCGGATCGCCGGTCAGATAAATATAATGGCAGAGTGAATTGGCGATTGAGGACGGGTTGTCGATCGACATGGCAAAGCTGTACTTCAGGCGTGATTTCGTTTCCGAGAGGAGTTTCTCGTTCGTCCCTTCCTGCTTGAATTTCTCGATCGCTTTCACGATCTCGTCTTTTACGTACTGAAGATCTTCCTTTTTCACCAGCGATGCACCGATCTCGATCAGGTACGGATCGCGCGAATCGGTCGCTCCGCCGCTCAATTGGCGGACCTTTTGTTCGTCGATGACAAGTTTTTTATACAGATCGGATGTGGGGGAGAAGAGGATCGTCGAGAGCACATCGAGTGCCGGCATGTCGATGGTCGTATCGCTGAACGCCGGTCCCTTGTAGTTCAATCCGAGGTACGGAGGGATCCCCGCATTCTGCAGATGGGTGTACCGCGTCGTATCCTGTTTCGGTTCGGCGGGGACCTGCGAAACGTACGTTCCGTGTTTCCACGATCCGAAATATTTTTCCGCCAGTGCATTCACTTCATCCGGTTTCACATCGCCGACAACGACAACGGTCGCATATTCCGGCCGGTAGTAGCGGTTGAAGAATTCCAGGGAGTATTTGTACTGGTTTGGCATATCGACGATGTCCTTGAAAAAGCCCATCGTGGTATGTTTATAGGTATGTTTGTCGAACGCCGTGTTCACCGTATTCTCGTACGACTGCTGGTACGGACTGGCGAAGTTCTTCGTGTACTCCCCCTTCACCGCCCCCGCTTCCGTCTTAAAATCATGTTCTGAGTAATTCAGGTTCATGAACCGGTCCGATTCGAGATCGAACATCGTTTCGAGTTTGGTGGCGTCTCCGGTCATGTGGTAGATCGTCCGGTCGAGCGACGTATTGGCGTTCGCTCCGGCACCGACCGATTTCAACACGTCGTTGTACTTGTCGCGGGGATATTTATCCGTCCCGCGGAACATCATGTGTTCAAAAAAGTGTGCAAATCCTGTTACCCCCTCTTCCACTTCGTTTCGCGAACCGACACGGACGACGATGTAGAATGCCGCGAGTCCGGGACTGTCGAACTGAACGGTCACGACATTCAATCCGTTCGGCAATGTCTTCTGGTAAATGGGGCTGGGGAGGATTTTGCTTTGCGCTGCCATGCTGATGGTCAGCATAATGGTCAGCACGGAAAGCAAGAGTGTTTTCATTCTGATTCTCCTATGGTTAAGTGATGGAACAAAATACGAAAAAGATGGAAAGAAGTTGAATAAAAAAAAAGAACGGATCGCTTACTCACGAAGGAATACCTGATCCGGCGAGATCACCGTTGCGTAGAGAAGTCCGCTTCGGTGATCGACAATGTGTGTCGGGGTTGATAGTCCCTGCACCTTATTATAGAGACGCACCTCCGTCAGAAAACTTTCCCGGAAGAACGGAGAGCGCTCGTTCCACAATGGTCCCGACACCGTGATCACCGTTTCCCAGTCACGCCGCTGATACGAAACGATCAACCCGATTTTTCGGAGGGAGGGAAGCGTTGAATCGGAAAACCGCTTCGCGATCCGCCGTTCATCCGGCGAAGCGTAGATCGAATCGACGGTGTACGCGTTCCTGTTCCAGAGATCGACAATGGACCTGTCCCGCTGCACGTAATAATATCCCACGAACAGGGCGATGATTCCGCCACCGATGAGGATGAGATTTTGTGTTTGATTCCGTCGCATCGTAAACCAAAAATTATCTTTCGCTGCGTTTCACACAATTCATGCTTCCGTGCGCAATTTTCCCGCCGCATTCAGTACCCACCGGATGCACCGGTGCCCGAAATCGGAATCCTCAACGAACATCATCGGACAGGCGCCGGGAATGAGCGTGATCGAATGATCCCGGCATCGCTGCCGTACGGATGGGGAAATGACCCCGCTGTTCGTTGTTCCCCCCATATGGTGGATCCACAGACGCGGAATATGCAATGCAATGCATTCGTCGACGACGTGGTCGATATTCTCCTGCGATGCGGCAATAAAGACACCGCCGACCGGAACGGGAATGGACGTTAGGCCGGGATAACAGTGGTCTCCCTCGAATGCCGTGGAGTGTTTACCGACAGCAAAGAGCGTTCTTTTTCCCGATCGTAATTTTTTATAGATGCCGTTCGCGACGGTCTGGTGTGACGATGAGATGCCGACAACGGCAATGGATGGCTGCGAAAGAAAATCGTGTGCGAGAGAAGCGATTGTTTCCATAATGGAGTGGGCATCCTCTCAGCGAGAGGTCCATAGAATTTTGCTGAATATTCCCAGAAAGGCAAGGGGAGAAATTCTTTCCTTTCTGTTCCGCTCATTTCCTGATGTTCTGCAGATCGTACGATACCGTCCTGGTTTTCCCTTCATCGGCTAAGTGCGGCTGCACCCACCAATAAACGCACGGTTTGATAAAAAGTTGCCTCGAAACTGGAAAAATACTGTTTGTCGGTCAGCCGGAAACGAGAAAAAAGAGAGGTGAATAGTAGGGAGAACCGGATGATCAGGGGGCCTTCAATTATTGCTTTCCCGGTGACCCATTTTTCCTCCGGGATTGTGTACTCCGTTTATTTCCGTCAGAGGCGGAAGAGACCGGATACCATGTTAAACCCTTCCATTCTTCGGACGGAATCTGAAATGGCGCTTCGTTGATTGAATGTGTGTCGGGATTTCGCGCAGGGGAACTTCCCCGGTGCTGTTTGTGAAGATATTCTCTGTTTGTCATTGTCTCTCTGCTCCAGTCCTTCTCTCATTTGTTATTTGGTACTGTTCTGTGCGTACGCGAGCGCCTGCACTTTGCTTAAGAAGTGCATTGTGACGGATTTGGTCCGGAACCACAGAACTTTTTTTGAACTTCGAACGATCCAATTGGCAGGATCATCCGGGTGATGAATCATTTCAATACAGCGGCCGCTGTCGTTCGATTGAATGATTGTTGTCGTCATAGTGCTGTTCTTTCGTTTCTGTTCTCTTTGATGATCGGCTGTCGGCTGCACCGGAACATGGTGAAAAACCGTCGTTGAAGAATGGATCCGGGGGCGGTGATGAATGAGTTCGGAGCGCACCGACTCTGCCGAAGAATGTACGGCCGGCGGTTCACGAACGGCGCCGAAACGTGAAATCTTCTAATACTAATCTCACCCTTCGACAGGCGAATAGCAAGGGATATCTTTTCAATCGTTGCGGTTGGCGGGAACGAATTGCAGAACTGCCCAATACAGGAAGAAACAGCCTCTCAGGCCGTACATCAGGGTACTGCAGCGGCTTCCGGGTGAATTATTTTTTCGCTTTTTTCTTCTCCAGTACGATCGTTTTTTCACTGTTCAATTTCACTTTTTCGTAAAAATTTTTCACCGATTGGTAATATTCGGGAGCGATCTCCGATGTTTTCATTTTCATCTTTTCGTTGATGACGACAGTTCGGGGGTTGTTCTCTGCAAAAGAAAGGGTATACTGCATGTTCCGGTTAGACAATTCGACGGATCCGGGAAGGTGATTCACACTCATCGATGTATCGTTGAATCTGACCACACTGATTTTCGACATCGATTGGCTGAACGGGAACCAGATCGGGTATTTTCTCGATTCCTTCGCCGTCCACCGCAGGTCGTTGACAACCTTGAACACATGGACGGAAAAGAGGGCAATGTCCCCCTGCCGTTGCAATGCGTTCGGAATAACGTAGGTCATCGTGACAACCAGCGATGAATCAAGATCATCGAAATGCTCCACGACAACGGTATCGATCGATGCCTGCACCGCTTCGTTCATGATCATTTTTTTAAAGATCTCTTTCAATTGTGTATAACTTTTTTCAGAAACCACATTGCGGTAATAGCGGGCCTCCTCTCCGTCGATCGTGAGTTTTGTCCGGAATGATCCGCGGCCATCCTCCGAAATCTCGACGTACGAATCGATACGTGAGGAATTGTTCCCCTCAGCGGATCCGGGTGTCGTTTCGACGACCCCCGTGGTGTCTGTATTGATGGTGAGGACGGGAATGTTTTGGACTTCCCACGGAAGGGTCGTGAACCGGGAATATTCGCTGGTCGGATCCATCCAGTACACTTTACCGTTCCTGTCCGCCGCTTTGACGATCATGTGGTTGAAATTCCAGCTCGGGAAAAATTCATCAAACCGTCCGGTTGTTGCCGTTTCAACAAGAACAGGATGTGCATCGATGCCGAGAGATTTCAGCAGGGCAATGCAGAGGATCGATTTGTTTTTGCAGTCGCCGTAATGCTGACCGAGCACTTCTTCCGGTGCTGACGGACGGAGTCCGGACAATCCAAGCTGCACCGCAACGTACCGGAGCCGGCGGGTGTAATTGTAGACGGATTTTATTTTTTCCGAATCGGAAACGCAGCCCTCGGTCAATTGAAGTGCAAACCTGCTGATGGAATCCGTAAGGATCAATTGCGGTTTAAAGAATTCCTTATTGTACCATGCAGCAATACCGCTCCAACCGTCCCACGCCGAAAGCGCAAAACTGGTATGGGCCCGGTACGTTTCCTTCGGCGGCATCATCTCCTCCGCTTTAAATGCCGGGACAGATCCCCGCGCCCAGATGAACGTAATCGGATCGGTGAAGTACGCAGAATAGCGGCTGTTGTTCATGAACATCTGCGGCTTCATGTCAATCGATTCCGGATACGATTTATATCTGTACGGCAGAACTGAACTTAAACCAAGCGGCATCGTGATGGAATACTGGTTATGCATCGTCGGTACATCGTTCTGAATGTTCCACACGTCGTTCACGAAGGGCTGATCCTTTTCCTTTTGATAAATATATTCGATAACACACTCCTTGTCGGCAGCCGGAAACGTGAACCGGACAGTCTTAATGTTTGCAAAGAGGATCGATGATTCGCCGATCCCGGAGAGCGTATAAAAATCGGACGGCTTCAGATCGACGATGCTTCCGTCCGGGCGGATCGTTCGTGCTTTGATATCCACCATCTCCTCATCTTCGCCGACAAAAATATTCACCGTGGACTGTTCGTCGATATTGCGGAGCAATTTTTTAACGATATGATGCGTTTCGAGTGTGTACAGAGTTGTCCGTCCCATCATGATCTGATTGTCCGTTTGATCGATGATCAATACCGCATCATCTTCGGGATAATCTGCCTGCGTCGGCAGCCGGTCGATCTTATACGCCTTTAATGTCGTGTCAAAGTCATCAAGTGTGACACCGGTCGGTGCACAGGATGAGAGAAAGAGCGCAGCGCAGACAGCTGCAGTACGGGAAAGGCGGAGAATCGTAGCATTGTTCATAAAGAAAATTTTGGGTGGAAAAGAAAAGAGCTCAGCAGCATCCCGCATCCGGTACATCGATTGCAGAGTCTGGCTTGATCATCATGATGATAAATGTTCCTAAATAATTAATTAGAAGGCAAGAAGAAAAACATTTATGGACGGAGCATTCTGGACACTTTTGTCGACAAATGCTATTTGAAGAGCCCGTATTTTTTGATATGCCGGTAGGCGATGTACGCGGCCCCTCCGAGCTGAACGCTGCCGAGCACGCTTCTCCATGTGCTGTTCTTTTTTTGTTCTTCAAGGTAGATCTTCCACGGCGAGGCGATGTCGACTTTCCCTTCGCGGTTCCACGAGAACTGTTCGGGAGATTCCCCGAAGATATAATACAGCGGCTGAACCGTTCCTTCGCCGGCGCTGCTCAATGCAAAGGAGAGAGGGAGGATCACGATCGGCTGCTCAAGCGAAAGGGGAATTGCCTCCGTTCGCAATAACTTCAACGACGTATCCTTCGGCTGCATCGACGTTTGTTCCTGTGCCGGCAGAGGAACAGCAAGGGAGAGGAGAATCAGAATGATCCGGATTGTTTTCATTTTTTTGCCTGCTCCTTCTTTGTTCCTTTTTGCAGATTTGCTTCGTAGATGGCGATCCATTGCTCCGGCGTCATCTTCGAGGCAAGCCTTCCGATCAATTCGAACGGAATATCGGCGCGATCTTTAAAGCGAATGCAGCCTTTCCCCATATCCAGTTTCTTCGGAGAGATCTTTTTCCATTCTCGGGTGAACCACTCCAGCAGCGGTCCGCCGTACAATCCCATGTGGTACACCGCAATGTGATTTTTCTGCGATGCAATGTTCAGAAACGGGAGGGGAAGTTCCGGAGTGACATGGTATCCTTTGGGATAGAGAGCATGGGGGACGACATAACCGAGCATCCCGTACGACATTTCTTCCCTGAATCCTTCCGGAAGATTCTTTTTGATCACGGAGCGGAGTTTTTGTACTGCCCGCTTCCGTTCGGGTGGGAGCGAATTGATATAGTCGGATGGCGTTTCAGCACTTGACTGCATACCGTATCCCCTGATCTGGTGATGTCCAAAAGAACCGGTGCTTCATGGAGCTTGAGGAAATATATAAGAAACCGGAAATAAAGCAACCGCGGGGAAAAAGGATCACAACGGAGATGCGATTCCGAGCTCGGCCTGTCCCTGCAGGAACTGCTGCGTGTACCCGCTCACATTCCTTCCCCGCGCGTCGATCCAAAGAGAGTGAAGATACCGCATCGTGACACCGAATGAGAACAAGGGGGATTCCGGACCGTCCTTCACCGGAAAGTCGATTCTCAACGACATGACCGCACCGGCGCAGAAAGAAGCGAGCCGGTCTTCGAACGACGATTGAAAATTTACTTTGAAAAATGAAGAAAGATCGTCGATGACTACCGTTCGATTGACCCAGGAGAAGGAGGGGCCTGCAATGAGGGACATGGTGCCGCCGATCGGCACAGCTGCGGTGATATCAACCGTATGATGATTGAGAAGGTAATCGGCGCCGATCGTGCTGATGACATCCGGCCCTGATTCACTTGTACGGTAAAACTCCACGATATTATTGATCCGCGTCATTGTAAAATCGTAGGTCACGCCAACCGTCATACCGTCGTAATCATTTTTCTCGAGTCCGATACTTCCGCCGGCAATCCATTTTATCTTCTTATCTTCAAGCAGTTTCGACGAATTTTCGGAAGTGTACAGCATACGGCCGGGATGAAGTGAAAAGCGGAACGCATACTGCGTATGCAGGAATGACGTCGAAAGAATGAAGAGAAGAATGGCTCGGTTGATCATTTTATCAGCAGCATCCGTTTTGTTGATGAGAAATAAGTGGGGTAATCAATTCCGCGCGCCTCAAGTGTATAGAAATAAATCCCTTCCGGCAGATGGGAAGCATCGAGATTGACCATATAGAAACCGGCAACCTGATCGGCATCGACAAGAGTTGCCACCACCGTGCTATAGCTGTTTTCAACCTTCACCGTGACATGTGACCGCCCGGGAATACTGTAGCTGATTGATGTTGTCGGATCATCGAGGATCGACGACCGGCAGCCCGAGATCACCATCATTGACGCAAGAATAAAAAGTAGTTTTACCATACCTTTACAATTCATATCCGATACTCACCCCTGCTTCCACCTGATTGTATCCGCCGAGACGGCTCGGGTTGGAATATTCTTTCATAAAAATTGTTTTCAGACCTGCGTTCGGAATGAGAACGATTCCCGTTTCCAGAAATGGAATGACAAACCCGGCGGTAAAATCGGTATAGGTTTGGTACAGATATCTCGGATACGACCGTTCAACCACCGGATTCAGCCGTATGATTCCGAGCGATCCCTGAATGAAAAAGGGATTGAAAAGTTCAAACGGATGATACCGGTACCCCGATTCGAACGAAACCGTTTCACTCGGCTGCACCATTGTGAGCGGAGGAATCGAGGAAGATGACGGGAAGATGAAGATCAATTTTTCTGTCAGCCGCGCATACCGTACGGCGGCATGGATTGCGGATTGTTCCGAAACATAAAAATCCGCTTCCAGGGACCATTGATTGTTCGTTTCGAATTTCAATTGATCGTTAAAAGGGGAAAGCCGCATTTCTTTCATTTTCCCGACCGGCGCGCCGTACGCATATCCAGCAGAAAGAAGAATGCGGCGGGGAGAATCGTCCGTCGTCGCTGATGCGTTGTCTTCTCTGTTTAAATCCGATGTGATGCTGAACTGGAATGTCTCCCACGGAAAGTACCAGAGCAAATACGAATTATAAGTGAAGTTGTGCCATCGTCCGGCATAACCGGCTGATGCCGTGATGCCGCGTGTGCGGATACCGACCGTGACGCCGTGCGTCATGAAACTATTGCTATATTCTTTCGGCCCGGCAGAAAAATAACCGACATTCATTTCCTGAAAAAATGAAATTCCTTTACCGAGATCGATCGGATGGAGGAGAATGCCGAGGCCGATCTGTCCCGTGACATCGTTCGGAAAATCCTTCCAGTCCGTAAACAGGGCGGAGAAGGAAGAGTGCGCTTCGTATGACGGTGCGCCGTCCTGTTGTACGATCGGTTTCATCGCACCAAACGAAAGATTTATCTCGCTGAAATTATTCGAAACAACGGTCTCTTCGATGCCGAGATTCACCTGCGAGGGAAGAGAGACTGTTTCGATACGTTTTTCCGTTGTTGCGGGTAAACTGCTTCCGGTCGTTGTGTATTTCGCCGTCGTGCCGAAATTCATCAGCGAAAAACCTATTGTCATCCTGTTTGAAAAAATTTGGGGCTTTGCCGAAATGCCGGCACTGAGCAGAAGATGCTGTAAATATTGATTTGGATAGAGCGGAATCCAGACGTACCGGGCTTGAAAACCGGCGGCAATTCGATCGGTGACCGGCAGTGCCGCGGCGACGGCGACGGATCGTTCGTAGAAATGAAATTTTTCGCCATCGGAATATCCGTTCGGATTCTGATCGATCGTTGCGACCGTGAACTCGCCGTGATTCCAATAGGTGTAATCGATGCCGGCCGCAATTCCGTTTTCCAGTTTCAGCGAGGAGGTGTATGCTGTGAGCGGAACACTGAACCCTAAGATGTTCCACGGATTATTGAAAAAAGAAAAACTGAAATTTTCCGAATAAACGAGATTCGCCGGGTTGTACTGCATTGCACCGAATGCATTTCCGTATGCTACACCCTGCTCGCCGAGACCCGCCGCCGATACGGAACGGGGATACAGGAGCGATTGAAAACCTGAATTGGATTGTGCGGTGAGATGGGAACATGCCGCACAAAAAAAGAAGAGGAGGATGAATATTTTTCCTGAATGCATGATTGACTCGCAGGATGGTAATGATATAAACCGCTTCCGGAAAAGAACACCGGTAAGATACTAAAATGTTACCGTAAGAAAAGACCGCAAAAAATTATTTGCCATTGAAACGGAGAAACACGTCCGGCGGATGATAATATAAATATTTTCCAGACGGTATTCGATATCACATGATTACGCGCGTCATCACCACTCACTCGAGAAAGAGAGGATGCCACGCTACGTCGGAGGCGGCGGAGAGCATTTGCACTACGGCATCAAACTGCTTTTTGCCTGGAACCGGAGGACCCTGGAATTGGAGTAACAGGTTACATATAATTTTCCGGTGGAGCTCTGCACCGCCACGCCGTACGGCTGGCCGATATTATTATCCGTTGCGGCGGTGATGGTTCCGTTCGTGAAATTCGATTTTCCGATCACCGCATCGGCTGAATCGCCGTTCTTCTTTGCCGGAGCGTTGGTGAAAACCAACAGGCGGTTGAATCCGCCGTCCGCCACATAGAGATTGTTTTTCTGGTCGATTGCCATGGCATAGGGAAGATAGATGTTTCCGCGGTTCGCGTCAGTCGGCGTTGAGCCGTCTGCAAAATCCGATTTTCCGAGAACGATATCCGCCGCCGCGCCGTCCGCTTTCGATGATGCGTTCAGAAAAATGAGGATGCGGCAGTTTCCCCGTTCTCCGACATACAGATTTCCATCCTTATCAACGGCCACCGATGTCGGGTTTTTCATTTTGTCCGCGGCAACTCCGCTTGTGCTTGAGGTGAATGTCGTCTGCCCGAACACAGCATCGGCTGAGGCGCCGTTCGCTTTGGATGCAGCATTGTTGAATCGCAGCACGCGGTTGTTCGAACCGTCCGCAACGTACAGATTTCCCGATGCATCGACGGCGATTCCTTGCGGCGAAAAGAATCCTACCGCGGTGGTGCTGAAGCCCTTGGAGGTAAAATCGGGCTGGCCGATCACCCCGTCCGCCGCCGCGCCGTTGGGTTTGGATGCGGCAGTATTGAAACGAAGCACGCGTGAATTTCCCTGATCGAGCACGAAGAGATTGCCGGAAGGATCGACGGCAATAGAGACAGGAGTTTCAAAACCGCTGGGCGAAGGAGTGCTTCCGCCGATATTATAATTCCAGATGCGGTCGGTAAAATTCGACTGGCCGAACACGCCGTCGGCATTCGCTCCGCTTGCTTTGGAGGAGGCATCGTTGAATCGGAGAACACGGTGTCCCCGCTGATCGACCACAAAGAGCGCACCGCTGCCGCTCACCGCAAGACCCCATGGACCGGCTATGGTGCTTTGCAACACTGAATCTGTTCCTGCCGCAGTGAATGTGGTATGGCCAAAAACCGCTTCGGCACTCTGTCCGGTACTCCAG
>Ga0172379_10009367_pt1 | contig 12110 bp, 13 predicted proteins | sample GrowelOW334metaG_FD_119756 | JGI IMG/M metagenome (GOLD analysis project Ga0172379, IMG submission 119756) | Groundwater microbial communities from an aquifer near a municipal landfill in Southern Ontario, Canada - Groundwater well OW334 metaG | ecosystem: Environmental > Aquatic > Deep... | reverse complement strand
CCCTTAGGGGCTTATTTTGTCTTCTTTTGTTTTTCAATTATCGCTCAATTCTTCTTTGTAATAATGTTCATAAATAGAAATGATTGATAGATATAGTGCTGCTACCACAGGACCGATCACAAATCCTGAAACTCCAAAAACAATAACACCTCCCAGAGTTGAAAATAGCACGATAAGAGGGTGCATTTGTGCATCTTTACCCACCATGACAGGCTTTAAAAAATTATCTATAGTACTTACTACCAAAAATCCAAATAGTAGAATTACAATACCCTGCCACGTATTTCCAAGAGCGAGTGAAATAACGCCAATTGGTGCCCAGACAATGAAGGAACCCAGTGCGGGGATGAGTGCACAGATCATCGTGATAAGGCCCCAGATGATAGCGCCTTGAATACCTGTGATCCAGAATAGTAGACCAGCCAGAATACCTTGTAGACCCCCAACCAGAATTGTCGATTTGAGGGTGGCACGAGCCGTAGAGGTAAACCGGTTATACAGCATTTCTTCATAGGTATCACCAAGTGGAGAAATATGCATGATTTTTTGTAAAATACGTTTTCCATCTTTGAAAAAGAAGAAAAGTGTATAAAACATGATGAAGAGCATGAACAAGAATTTGACTGAATTCTGGGTAAGACTCATGATGTTCGTGAACAGGAATTCTCCCAGTGTTCTCGCCATGCTTGAGACATATCCAGCCCATTGATTTCTTATCTGATCTATATATGGAGCAAGAAACGACTGTTGTAGCCATGAAGAGACTTGTTCTGGATTGGTAAAAATAACATTTTTCGAAGCCGCGTTGTATAAGTCAAACGAAGCATTAACGATAAGATACGTCATTAATGTCAACGGAATGAAAATAGTGAGAATGACAATAAGAATGGTGACAAAGGAGCTTATTGCTGGCTTCCTAACATACTTAACAACTCCTTTGTAGACTGGGTAAAACATAACAGCAAGCACAGCAGCCCAGAAAATAGGATAGAAAAATGGTCTGATAAGGTATAAGATAATAATAGAAAGTAAAATAATGAGAGAGAAAAAGAATACTGATCTCATTTTTGCAAATTTTACTTTATTGGTGACATTTGCCATAGCAAAAAATTAAAGGATAACATGCATAGTATATCATGTGATTTCATTGGTAACAAATAAGGGATTTTTGCAATAGGTCGTATGAAGTAAACAAAAACCCCGGTAAGGGGCTTAGGTGGTTGGTTTCTTGCTTTGGAAAATCTTTCTTATCACCCCATCAATATCTGGCTCATTGATAAGAATATCATCAACTGGTAATTTGGTGAGCATTTGTGCCGCGACAGTTTTTGCTTTATCTTTTGGCACTTCAAGCACGACACGCTGAGTAGTGTATTCCTTCACTTTTCCCAGTTTTGATAGTGTTGTTTTCTCTACTTTTTCTGTGAATGTTACTTCCAATACTTTGTGGTCTACGTATGTGTTAACAAGCTTATGCAAATCCCCATCGTACATCAGTTCTCCATGATTAATAATCACGATACGTTCACACAGAGCCTCCACATCTTCCATGTAGTGAGAAGTGAGGATAATAGTAACTTTTTTTTGCTTATTATACTTTTTTAAAAATTCACGAATATTATTTTGTGATACTACGTCCAAACCAATAGTTGGTTCATCTAGAAAAAGAACTTTTGGCGAGTGCAGAAGCGCGGCAATGAGCTCACATTTCATACGCTGACCAAGCGAAAGTTTTCTCACCTGCACGTTCAAAATATCTCTTACATCTAATAATTCAGTAAGTTCATCCAATGTTTCCTTGAATTGTTTGTCGGGAACCTCGTAAATCTCTTTGTTCAAAATGAAGCTTTCCATGGCTGGCAGATCCCACCATAGCTGGTTTTTCTGTCCCATAACAAGCGCAAATTGCTTTTGAAACGCCGGTTGACGCTTCCATGGTGTGTAACCTAGCACTTTTGCTTCACCATTCGTGGGATATAGAATTCCAGAAAGCATTTTCAGAGTTGTCGTTTTGCCCGCGCCGTTTGGTCCAAGAAATCCTATAAGCTCTCCTTCCTCAATGCTGAAATTCATTTTTTTTACTGCTTCAGTAAATAATTTTTCACGATGAAATAAACTCTTGATTGAATTCAAAAGTCCTGGTTCTTTTTTATAATATTCGTATGTTTTGGAAAGATTCGTGACTTTGATGATGGACATAGAGGTTTATAGTATGGGTGGATTATAGCATTTAAGAGAAATTTTGTCATGTAACACGTATCATGTAACATGTAACACGTAGCAAAAAGATAAAATATGGTCGTTCTTATGTTTTATGTTATGTGTTATATGCTACATGTTCTTCAGCTTGAGGCACTACTGTATTTCTTTACTGCAAATTTCCAGATTGCCCGTGAAATAACAAAACTTAGTATTGCAGCGACAAGAGAACCGACGCAAAGTTGCCAGGTAAATTTCCCGGTCAAAACTTTTGCAGGCACCGTTGCAACAAAGACAAGAGGCAACATGTACGTGTAAATTACCCGCACTATTCCTTTGTAAATATCAGTGGGGTACCGTGCCAATTGTTGGAAGCGATACGCAATACCATTTGTAGCCCAACCCTGGATTGACTTGAATGTGATAGTTTTAAACGTGAGAAAAACAGAATATAACACAATTTGTCCAAACAAAAATATCACTATGAATAGTGGCAATGTATACCACAAATGGTTGAATAGATGCGATTCGTGAAGGCCATAACCTAGGATATATAATCCTATGATAGATCGCGAAGTATCTTCAATATCTATTCTATTAATCGTAGATAAAAACTGAATATCCACGGGTTTAATAAGCATCCAATCAAAATCACCGCGATTAATTATCTTGTCCAAATCGCTCAGACCTCCCCGATACAACAACCATCCGACACTGTTGGTGATCATCGCAATCCCGGACAAGACGAGCGCATCGTAATAACTCCATCCGGCAATAGTTTGAATGTGTTGGTATATGACGGTTATGGTTATGAATGATATAGCTGATTCAAACAAAGTGAGAACACAGCCAAACAAAAAATTGCCACGATATGCCATGCCTTTCATGAAGTTTACTTTCAAAAATATTTTGTACAGCCGAATATATTTTGACATATTATCTGCCTACACCTTCGGTTTTTTTCACTCCTTTTCGCCACAACAACTGAAGGATTAAAAAGAGAACTACGAGCCAAAGAATTGCAATAAATAGCAATGGAATTGGATTATGTATTTTACCCAAGAAAGCCTGGATAGGAGTATATATAATAAATTGGAAGGGTAAGTAACTCATTAAGCGGTATGCCCAGGCAGGGAATAAGTCCAATGGGATAAGGGATCCATCAAATAAGCTTGTAATAAGAATTGTTGCATAGATGAAATGACTACCTCTTGTTACCCAAAATGAAGATAGCGAAGCTATCGCGTACATAAGAAATTCAAACAGTATAGCAATAAAAACAGTTATAATAAATATTACCCAACCCATAGCACTGGGGAATGTAAATGCGTGTCGCATGACGTATGCGCCAATACATGTAAGCGGAAGGACGAAGACCATATTGATACATATCGATCCACATAAGTACAAAAAACGGTAGCGCAGATAAGAATAGGGTTTGAGTAAGTAATTGGTTATCTCTCCCTGGTTTATGTCATCAACAATATCAAATCCCGTACCTGGTCCATCTCCAATGCCTGCAGTAAGAAGAGCCACGAATACATAGTAAACCAAAATTTGTTCAAGTTTATATCCTTGCAATTGCTGGCCTGATGCATATACCGAGAGCCACAGGAAAATAAGACCGCTGAGACTCACCACATGGCTAACCAAAATAAGTCCAATGTTTAGGCGGTATTGTATGAAGACCGAAAGTGAATTTTTGAATGTGGTGGAATATTTACCCATAATCTGCAAGAGTAGAAAGTATAAAGTAGAAAGTATAAAGAAAGTAGATACCTAATTCTTTCACTTTTAACTTTGTACTTTATACTTTTAACTCACGACGATGCACTTGAATAATTCTTGATTGCTTTTTTCCAGAGGAGACGGGAGATTGTGGCGAATATAATCAAAACAATTACCAGCCCGATAATTTTTAGCCATGAGATATTGCCACGAAGGACTTCAACAGGAACCACGCTTGAAAAGGCAATAGGAAATATCGTGTATAATACTATTTGAATGCTTTTGGGGAATATTGATGTTGGATATCTTCCAATATCTTGTAGAGAATTGAGAATCTGGTTTATATTATCCAGTTTTTGCCACCAAAAATTAAGCGTGAGAAGAACAGTGCGCATCAGCATCCACAAAATATTTGCTGCTAAAACGAGAATAACGTATAGGGGAAGGTATTCCCAGTGAATAGAAGAAGGGTGGGAAAATAGGCTGTAGGAAAGCGGGATATTGTATGAAAAAAAGAATATAAGTGTTCCTGGATCTGGTTTGTTGAACATGCAAAAGAACTGAGAATCCAATGGTTTAGTAATGATAAAATCAAAAAAACCATTCACAATATGACTATTGAGTTCATAGATTGAACTAGTGAGAACGTCTTGCATGATAAACGCAAGGTTTATCGTTATGTATAATAATGTGATGTCTGATTGTGACCAGCCGTTGAGGGAAGGAGTATGGTAAAAAATAAGTTCAATGACTGCTAGCGCTATAATACTCCATAAAATTCCCATAAACAGTCGCATAAATACATCGACTCGATAAGCAAAAAATTCAGAAATACTATTTTTGAATGTTTGTGAAATAAAGTTTGTGTATCGTAGTAGTTTCATATTACATGCCAATTCCTTCGGTTTTCTTTATACCTTTTTTCCATAACGCAATCAAGAGTAATCCTAGCACAAGAATCCAAATGACGCCTTTGCCAAGCTCCCATACAATTTGGTCTGTAGAAACAGTGTTTAATATAATATTGATAGGGATTTGCAATGTTATGGGAAAAGGGGTAAAAGAGATTATTTTTTGAATATGTGAAGGAAAAAATGCAAGCGGCGCCAAATATCCTGCGGCAACTGTCTGAATAGCCCACCATATCTGTGTAGCCCAATTATTACGGGTTGTCCAGAATGCGACCATGCCTATAATGCTTGAGATGATAAAATTCAATATACGCGAAACGACCAGAACGGGTATCAGCCATATAAGGCGTATGTGAAACGTAAGATAAAAATAATTGTGTATGAAAGGATACAGCGCCAAAAGAATCAAAACACTCACAAATGGACGTGATGCTTTCCAGCCGTTTTCTCCCCAAAAACCTTTGTATAGATAATTCATGGGTTTAGTCAGGAAAGCGTTTATCTTGCCTTCTTTTATTTCATCTCGAATAGTAAAATCTATCCAGCTTGAGGTGAGTGCTTCAATGACCGGAATGAGCATGAAGTAGGTAACCATCATGGATTTATTGAAACCGGCAATAGATTCTTGGCTTCCATACACGGTAAGCCAGACAAACGGCAAAACAGCAACCCAAAGAAATGACGTTATGATCCACAGTGTCATTTCACCTCTATACGTTAGAGCGGCCTGCATGTTAGTTTTGAATACAGCAAGGTATTTTCCCATAAATCACTTAACACATAGCACGTAACACATAACATAAATCTGAAAATCTTCCCCCCTTTGGTATGTGTTATGTGATACGTGTTACGTGCTTAGCTGGATGCACTCGTATATCTCTTTATTGCAAAATTCCAGAATTTAATTGCAATAATGCACAGTATAATCGTAAGAGCTATAATAAACAACGACAAGTAGATTGGCCATTTGCCGGTCAGAACTGCAACGGGAGCGTATGACGCAAAAACTATTGGCGCAAACACGAATATAGATGCGCGAATAGTAAAAGGAAATACACCTACGGGGTAACGGCCGAATGTACTTACTGTGTCTATCGCATCATTGATGTTGTCTATACGAAGTAGCCAAAAACTAAATGTGTTTGCAATCAAAAATGATGCATAATATATCATAACACCACACAAAATGAGAACAACACAACATATAACAGAAAGAAGAGAATCTGCAAAATCAAATTGCCAGGAGAGCCAACCAATCAATATCAATTCGGTAATTATACGGTATGTTGCGCGAACAAGAAAAAATTTTGTACTTATCATGAACAGCGGGCTCACTGGTTTTGTGATGAAATTATCCAACTTTCCATCAGTAATTGTATCGGGAATTTCAGCCAAATTTCCTCCAAAAAAGGCGATGTAGGTTTCTCCAATCAGAGTCCAGACAAGCGTGAGCATATATACTTCTTGTTTATTCCATCCAGCGATCGCATTTGTCTGACCAAACAAAACCTCCACAATCAAAAACATCATGCCGAGCCAGATAAGGTGCATAAACAAATTGAAAATCGTGTCATGGCGATATTGCACCAGAAACGATATGCCATTTTCAACAAATACTTTGTAGATGCGGAGATATTTTTTCATAATCACGTATCACATAACACATATCACATAACACATATCACGTAACAACTGTCATTGCGAGCCTTGAGGCAACCGAAAGGCGAAGCAATCTTACACCGCTGGATGAGGCTAAAACGTATAGAAATAATGCAATGGTGTGAGATTGCTTCGTCGCAAAGTCTCAGGATCACTGCGCTCGGAATGACAAAGAAAAAATCTACATCCCAATCCCTTCATACTTCCTCAACCCTCTTTTCCACATGAACCACACAATTGACCAACTGATAATTACCCAAACGCCAAGCATAAGAAAATCATGGAGAGCCTCAGTCAGGGATATTTGTTCAAGATATAGTTGTGCGGGGAAATAAGAAAGATACTTGAACGGCAAGTAGAAGGCAGTTGTCTGGAGAATTGTGGGCAAGAAAACGAGTGGGGCCAGTTCACCAGAAAATACTTTTTCCAAAATATGACGCAATCGGTCTGGTCCAAAGTTTTCACCAAGCCAAAATGATGATAAACCCACAATCATTTGTATGGCATGGGAGAGTACATATGAAAATACGAGGGATAGAAGGAACAATGAGATATAAAGCCACGAATGTGGGAATTCAATATATGAAGGCGTCACAATGTTTGCGCCTATAAAAAAAAGTATTGCGAGTAATAGCACAATGCATTTATAACTTAATTCGTGGATAAAACGATAATATAGATAGGATATTGGTTTTAGCAATAAACTATTGATTTCGCCATTCAAAATATCAATTTTTATTTGTTTCAAAATATGCGAACTAAATCCCAGACTTATAAACATGATTATAATATAATAGGTGACAATATCAGCGCGTGAATAACCAGCAATACTTATCCTGTCTCCATAAATAGATAGCCACAAAAAAGGAAAAATAAGAAAATTTATCAAATCCACAAAAGCCCAGATAGTAACTCTGGCGCGATACGCGAGATGGCGTTGAATGAAAGTTTTGAAGAGCTGATGATATTTCATAGACGCAGACGCCGTACGTTTTGCATTACGGTAGCTATTGTATCACAATTTTGTGTATCAAAAAACCCGATCACATAAGAATGTCCGGGTTTTTTATCTTTTAGAATCCTGATGCTCTCCTTAGTTCTTCCTCACTTACATCTTCCAAACCTTCTAGACCACCTTCGACCAATTCGTCAGTTAGACTTTGCGCTTTTCGACCTCGCTCTTTAGTCAGATCTATTATTTTCCTTGCTTGCGTTGCTTCATCAGCAGCCCTGCGTCCTTTCTCTTCTCTTACTTTTTTTCTTTGCTCTTCAAATTCTTGTGTTGCTATACGGGTATTTTCAACCCTTTTTTGTACCTCTGGATCGTCATCTCTGATAGATCCTGAGACGCTTATTGAGCGTGCATCATGTATGAGACGTTTGACATCCGCTTCCGGGTGTCCAGTAGTAGTTACGTCTTGAGATCTGTCTTGTTCTGCATAAGGGTCTCTTTCATCTGGTCTATTGCCTTTGTGGGTAATATCAAATTTTATTTCTTCCATATTTTTTAACTAAAACAATAAATATTTTAAACGATTTGTTCTTTTTTTACCAATTTCCATTTTCCCATTTGTAACACCCCTATTTTCAGTTTATTTATTCTCGTTCGTCTTAGTGAGGAAATATTGTATCCAAGTTTGCCAAACATTTTTCTGATTTGTCTATTTTTTCCTTCTTTCAAAATGACCGTCACTATTGTTTGTCTCCCCTTATTAAATTCTCTCACGATTTTTATTCCTTGTAAAGATTCGCCTTCTATATTCATGCCTGTTTCCAAAACCTGTTTTGCGGCTTTGCTCAATCTATTATCAATAGTAACATCGTATTCCTTCTCATGTTCATAACGTGGGTGGGTGAGTAGATTGGTCATTTCACCATCATTTGTGAGGAGAATCAATCCTTCCGAATCTTTATCAAGACGACCTACAGGGTAGAGGCGTACAGACTGGATAAGATTTCTGGTTGGTTCATCTATTGTTTTGAAATAGTTAGCTGGTCTTATCAAATCGAGTACAGATGGCCCCTGTTCATCAGTTGTTGAAGTAATGTAGTCGACGGGTTTATTTAACGCAATGTAGAGGAACGGGGGACGAGGAACGGGGGACGAGGATTGCACATATTTTTCAACCTCCACCCTGTCCTTCTCTGAATCGACTTTCGTTCCTAGTTTATCTGCGATAGCACCGTTAACTTTCACTTTTCCAGCCACAATAAGTTCCTCTGCCTTGCGGCGAGAGCATATTCCGAGGTCAGCGATGTGTTTTTGGAGACGGATGAGCATATTATTTGTTTATAGAATAAACTATTTTGAGAAAATATTCAATGGATACGTCTTCACCTCGAGCCTTGTTTTTTTGAAAAATATTCGGTATAATTTATTTCCTTTATGAAGAAAGTATATAGGTACCATATTATTACTCTTGGTTGTCAGATGAACAAGAATGACTCTGAGCGGATGGAGTCTATTTTGCGTAATATGAAGTTAGAATTGACTGACAGACCAGAACATGCAGATATTATCCTCATAAACACCTGTTCCGTACGTCAAGCCTCGGAAGATAGAGTTTTTGGCATGGTCAACAATTTTAATGAGTTAAAATCAAAAAATCAAAATTTGATTATTGGCGTGACAGGGTGTATGGCAGGAAGAGATAAGAAAGAAACATTTAGAAGAATATTACCTGGCGTTGATCTCTATTTTCCTACGAAAGATATGGTCATGTTGCCACAGTGGCTTATGGGATTGAATCCAGAATTACGAGATGTTGGGGACATGGAGAAGGACTATCTTGCTATACATCCAGTTCATGACAAGAAATTCCAAGCATTTGTAACCATTCAAACAGGGTGCAATCAGTATTGTGCGTATTGTGTCGTTCCTTATGCACGAGGCGCTGAGGTAAATAGGCAAGTAAAAGATATTTTGAATGAAGTTATAGAACTTGCACAGAATGGGTGCAAAGAAGTAACGTTACTTGGTCAAATCGTGAATCACTATGTTGCGCCAGACCCTGAAGTTTTTTCAAAAGAAAATCCATATAAGAAAAATGACTTTGCAAAATTGTTGTGGGAGATAAATCGGATTGCGGGTATTGACCGAATTCACTGGACTGCCGCGCATCCACTGTATATGGATGATGAAGTAATAGATGCGCTTACATTGCCCAAACAAGTGAATTATATTCACTTGCCCGTGCAATCAGGCAGTTCGTCTGTATTGAAACGAATGAATAGAAAGCATGACAGGGATTATTATATTGAAGTAATAAGCAAGATTCGTGCAAAAAAACCAGATATTGCAATTGGTACTGATATCATCGTCGGGTTTAGTGGTGAAACTGAACAAGATTTTGAAGACACGGTGACTCTTTACAAAATCTGCGGATTTGATATATCTTATAATGCAAAATATTCTCCTCGGTCGTGGACTGCCGCAGCAAAAGCGTTTGAGGATGATGTATTGCGAGAAGAGAAAGAGCGTCGTTGGTGGGTATTACAGAATGTGATGGAAGATCTTGTTTTAGAGAAAAATAAGGTATATGAAGGTAAAAAATTGGAGGTACTTGTAGATTCATGGGACAAAGGAATTTGTTCAGGGAATTCACGTGAAATGAAGTTGGTAAGATTCCCCGGTTCAGAGTCATTTGTGGGTTCTGTCATACCAGTGAGGATAACCCAGGCGTATGAGTGGATTTTGACGGCAGAGATGATATAATATCCTCATTGGTACATACGTAGTGTAGTTACAAAAATTAATGAAATTGAGGAAATCTATGCATAATGTTGTTGACCCTTTACCAAAACTTATTGCTCTCGTCGGGCCAACTGCATGTGGGAAAACAGACTGGAGTTTGAAATTGGCTCGTAAACTTGGCAGTGACGTGATTTCAGCTGATTCACGCCAGATTTATAAGAAGATGACGATTGGTACTGCAAAGGTTCAAGGTGAATGGCGCTGGAATGGATTACGTCGCACATATTTTGTGGAAGATATAGCACATCATTTGGTAGATTTCCTAGATCCTGGGAAATTTTTTACTGTTGCTGAATTTAGAGATCGTGCGTTGAAATATGGTAAAATGGCGAATAAGAATAAGAAAATACCATTGGTTGTGGGTGGAACAGGACTGTATGTCCACGCATTGGTAGATAATTTGCAAATACCTCGCATTCCACCAAACAAAAAACTCCGTCAGAGTTTTGAAGAAAAAACACTAGAGCAATTGATGGATTTGTTGAAGAATTTGGATGCTAAAACGGCAGAATCAGTGGACCCAAACAACAAACGCAGGATAATTCGCGCATTGGAAGTATGCATTTTGAGTGGGACTCCATTTTCGCAACAACAGGATAAAGGAGAACCTATGTTTGATATTCTTCAGATTGGTATAGATGTCCCTCGTGAGATACTATATCAACGTATCAATGAACGAGTGGATGGTATGGTCAAACAAGGTCTGCTTGAAGAAATCAAAAGTTTACTTAAACAAAAATATTCGTGGGAATTGCCTAGCATGAGTGGTATTGGATACCGCCAGTTTCGAGATCATCTCGAAGGAAATATAGGTCTGGATGAAGCGATTGAACTTCTCAAACGGGATACTCGCCGTTATGCAAAACGCCAGCTCACCTGGTTCAAACGGGATGACCGCATCAAATGGGTTCAGAATTATGAAGATGCGGAGAAACTTGTGGATGAGTTTTTGGGCGACAGGGTGAATACGGTTAGGTCGAGTGTGGATGATGTTATTGAAAGTAAATAGTAATTGGTATAAGTTCATCAAGTTCATAAAGTTTATCAGGTTTATCAAGTAAGAATGATTTTTTTACTTTAGAAACTTGATGAACTTGATAAACTTTTCATTATGCCCCCGATCACACCACTTCCATCATTGAATTTATCCACGCCAAAATCCTCGGCCCCATCAATGCCAAGTACCCATGCGCAGGATTTTTCTATTTCAAAATTACAGCAGAAAATTGATAGAGAAGGAGCAACGACATCAATGAATCGTATTGTCAATGCGAGTGCAAACAACAAACCTACGACTTCAATAACACATATTGGACAAGATCAGCAGGCACCGTCGACATCGATTTCACATCCAGGTAGCGTCGTGGTGGGAGGCGATGAGAACCTAGACGAAATACGAGATCGTATACGGTATCAACATATTCGTCAGATGATGAAAGAAAAAAAACTTGCAGAGGCATCTACGTCTCATGGTGAAGAAAAATCTGCATATGATATCAGCGCGCAAACTGGTGGTGCATTCAAACTCAAAGGAAAGACTGGATTGGTCAGAAAACTTACGGATATGAAATATAAATATCCACTTGCGTACAAACACTGGCATGAAAAGGAGCGCGATTATGTTATTGATTTGGTGAAGCCGCATGCAAAAGGGGTGGGTAGAGGAGCTGGATTTGATCGACTGGCAAAAAGGAGTATGAAACATAAAATTGAAGCAGATAGAGTGAAAGGACATCTGAGCACGGTAACGGCAAATCAGATGAAGAAGATCGTTGATACGTTGAACTAGACCCACATCACGTAGTACATAGCACATAACAAAAATAAACTCCTGTTCTGGAGTTTATTTGTTATATGAT
>Ga0172379_10009366_pt1 | contig 12110 bp, 10 predicted proteins | sample GrowelOW334metaG_FD_119756 | JGI IMG/M metagenome (GOLD analysis project Ga0172379, IMG submission 119756) | Groundwater microbial communities from an aquifer near a municipal landfill in Southern Ontario, Canada - Groundwater well OW334 metaG | ecosystem: Environmental > Aquatic > Deep... | reverse complement strand
GATCAATGTGCGGTTAACTTCAAGTTCGGTTGCTATTTCGCTAAACGCAGAGTGCGAAAACTTTTTCTGCCGAAGTGCGTCGAGCACAAGTTCCTCATAGTGAAGCCGCTTTTCTTTAACCACTTCCTCCGGCAAATCAGCAAGTTGAATTATGGTTCTCTTTTCTGCATTGGCAAAAACGAATGCCCGCTTAAGCGCTGATTCCAATTCACGGACATTCCCGCGCCAATCATGCTGCAACAAAATTTCCATCGCAGCTTTTGAGATTCCGGTGAGTGCATTATTCTGTTTTATAATCCCGTTTACTATTTCGGGAATATCCTCTTTTCTTTCACGAAGCGCCGGTAGTTGGATCGGGAAGACGTTGAGTCTGTAAAACAAATCTTCGCGGAATTTTTTCTCTTTCACCATATGGTCAAGTTTTTTATTTGTCGCTGCAATTATACGAACATCAACTTTAAAAGATTTTGCCGAACCGACTTTTTCAAATTCCCCGCTCTGCAAAACACGAAGCAATTTCACTTGAAAGTTCTCGGATGTTTCTCCGATTTCATCTAAAAAGATGGTTCCTTTATCAGCCGCTTCAAACCTTCCAATCTTGTCTCCGGCAGCGCCGGTAAAGGCTCCTTTAACGTGGCCGAACAATTCGCTTTCCAAAAGTGTTTCCGAGAGAGCGCCGCAATTAACTGCGATGAAGGGATTATTTTTACGCAAACTGTTTTGATGAATTGCCTTTGCGACTAATTCTTTCCCGGTTCCGCTTTCACCTAGAATTAAAACCGTTTCGTTCGTCGGGGCCGCTTTTTTAATAAAAGAAACCACGTCTCTCATAATTTTAGTGCGATAAATAATTCCGAAGAAATTCTCGCTCGCTTGGTCATCTGCTTTTGAGGTGTAAGCCACATCGTTTTGATCTTGCTTTTCCAACCGCGAGATTTCTTTTTGCAGCAACTCGATTTTTTCTTTAAGATTTTCTTTTTCTTTAATTGATGAAGGATCGGAATGTTTTTTTAATTCAAGAAGTTCATGTTCCTTTTTAACAAGTAGATGCTTTAATGCCTCTGATTCCGAAATCGTTGTTTCGAAAAGTGAGTTGCGCTCAATTACTGTATAGATGGTTTCAAATGCGGCTAAGATAAAAAATGGAAGAAGAATGGAGGCAAAGTGTAGTTCATAATTGAAGTAGCTGAATAAAATATACTCAATAATTAAAACGAATGCGAAAGTTGTAGAAATAATATATCCTCTTTTCGCTGTAATTTGTTCAAAAAGAAAAACAAAGAACATGAGAAGTAAAAAATGGAAAAATATTGAAACAGTAGTGAGTGATTCGCTTGAAGCATTGTTCTGTAATAAATTTGAAACCGCAAACGCATGAAAAGCTATTCCCGGAAGAAAAGAATCAAATGGAGAAGATAATTTTTTTGTAAACTTTTCGTCGGAAACACCTATCAAAATAATTTTTCCGCGAAGCTTTTTTAGTTCGGAAGAACTCTGTTTTACGAGTAAGAAAAAGTCAAGCAGTTCATACCGGTGAAATTTTTTCCATGATGAAGTAACATTAACTTTTATAAATCCGCTATTTTTTGAATTTGCCAACAGTGCAGCAAAAGCTTTTTCATGATTTACTTGTAACGGAATTCTTCCTTTCTCAAGTAATCCAATATGTCCCGTTTCAAGGGAAGAGTCAATCTCTTTAAGTGATGGAAATTCTATTCCGTCGGATCGGGTAACATCATTCATCGAAGAAAAACCTTCGGGAACAGAACTGAGAACCAAATTCCCTGCTGATTTTATTTGTGAGATGAGTAAGTTATCATACATCGTTTGAACCGAGTTTTTCCCGCTGAAAAAAACTTCAATTCCGATTTTTTTTACTCCATATTTATTCAATTCGTTTATAAGAAGAGCATAGTAACTTCTCTTTAGCGGCCAGCCGCCGAGCTGCGCAATGTCGTTTCCCGAAATATCGATGATTACAACATTAGTGTCTGGTGCAACTTCACCGCGAATATTCTTAAAAATATTTTCGCATATTGCATTTGCGGAATCCGACAAACCCGAAAAAAAGATTGTCAGAAAAAATATCACAAGAACACTGAATGTTTTTATTATAAATCGTTTGTTCCCTTTAGCTTTAAACATTAATTTTCTTTAAAGAAATGATAAATAAATGATTCCTTACTTTAAAAATATAAAGATTTCGTTTCAATTTTTAATATTACACACACACATCACAAAATAGTAGAAGAAGACAAAGTGGAAAATAAAACCCCAAATAGATTAGTAAATGAAAAAAGTCCCTATTTACTCCAACATGCATATAATCCGGTTGACTGGCGTGCATGGAATGAGGAAGCGTTTGAGAAAGCAAAAGAAGAAGACAAGCCGGTTTTCCTTTCAATCGGATATTCAACATGTCATTGGTGCCATGTAATGGAAAAAGAGTCGTTTGAAGATGAAGAAATAGCTTCATTGATGAACAAATCTTTTGTCTCAATTAAAGTTGATAGAGAAGAACGTCCGGATGTTGACGCAGTGTACATGGCGGTGTGTCAAGTGCTTACGGGAAGCGGAGGCTGGCCATTAACAATATTGATGACCCCAGATAAGAAACCATTTTTTGCCGGCACGTATTTTCCAAAGGAAAGTAAACATGGAAGGACCGGATTAAAAGATTTGCTCCCAAAGATTGAAACGTATTGGAAAACTCAACGGCAAGATGTACTTGTATCTGCAAACCAAATTACCGATGCAATGCAGCAGACGAATGATTCACGCTTTGGAAAAGATTTTACCGACTCAATCATGGATTTGGCATTCAGGCAATACAATGAACGGTTCGATCATCAGTTTGGTGGATTTGGAAGCGCTCCGAAATTTCCTACTCCACACAACTTACTTTTCCTTCTCCGTTATTATCATCGAACACAAAATAGTGAAGCTCTTGAAATTGTGACAAAAACATTAACGGAAATGCGCAAAGGCGGTATGTACGATCAAATCGGATATGGATTTCACCGCTACTCAACCGATAGGCAATGGCTTGTTCCTCATTTTGAAAAAATGTTGTACGATCAGGCAATGCTGATGTTAGCCTTTACTGAAGCGTATCAGATAAATGGAGAGGAGCTGTTCAAACAAACCGTTTATGAAATTTATGATTACGTTTCCCGTGAATTAACTTCTGCAAACGGCGGTTTCTTTTCAGCCGAAGATGCGGACAGCGAAGGTGAAGAAGGAAAATTCTATCTCTGGCAAGTTGAGGAAGTTAAAAGAATTTTAGGCGAAAACACCGGATTGTTCATCGACATTTTTCAAATAAAAGAAGATGGAAATTTTCTTGAACCATTTAAAGGTGAAAATCATGGCGAGAATATTCCGCATCTAATAAAAACAGTTGCAGAATATGCGAACGAAAACAATCTGGATTTTGAAGAATTGAACTCGAAGATTTCACAATCGTTAAAAAAACTTTTTGAAGAAAGAGAAAAAAGAATTCATCCACACAAAGATGACAAAATTCTTACCGACTGGAACGGCTTGATGATAGCGGCTCTGGCAAAAGCTGGGGCTGTATTTGAAGAAGAAAAATTTGTACGCTCCGCTGAGTCTGCTGTTCAATTTATTTTAAATAATTTAAAGACGAACAACGGTTTATTACTTCATCGTTTTAGAGATGGCGAAGCTGCTATAAACGGGAATCTCGATGATTACGCCTTTATGATTTTTGCGTTGCAAGAATTATACGGGGCAACTTTTAAAGTTGAATATCTTCAACAAGCTGAAAGTTTTCAGAAAGTGCTTGATAAACATTTTGCCGATGATGTTTATGGAGGATATTTCTTCACTTCGGATTTTGCTGAAGAACTCATCGTTCGGCAAAAAGAAATTTATGACGGTGCAATTCCTTCCGGTAATGCGGTAACGATGCTAAATCTGTTAAAACTTGCTAAATATAGCGGTAACACTGAATACGAAAATAAAGCGCTTGATTTGAGCCGCGCTTTTCATGAACATGTTAAAGCTACCCCGATGGGACACCCATTTTTAATGGTCGCACTTGAATTTATGCTTGCGAAAAATTTAGAAATTGTAATCGTTGGAAATCCGGAAACAGAAAAGGTTAGAGAAGCTATTTCCGCTGTGCGGAAAAAGTTTATGCCGAATAAGATTGTTATTTGTAAAAATCCGGAAGGATCAACTGCTCTTGATGAATTTTCCGACTACACAAAAAATCTTACTGAACTTAACGGTGAACCGACTTTTTATCTTTGCAAAAATTTCGCGTGTGAACTGCCGACAAATGACTTTAATGAAATTGCTGCTAAACTTGGAATCGAATAAATGAATTTCGATATATCGCAAATAGGTAAAATGTTAATATTGTTTGGAGGAATAATAGTGCTCGTTGGGATTGTACTTCTTTCCTTCGGTAAAATTCCTTTTCTTGGAAAGCTACCTGGAGATATTATCATTCAAAAAAAGAATTTTACTTTTTACTTCCCGATCGTGACTTCAATCCTATTAAGCCTGATCATTTCTTTGATTCTTTATCTCTTTAAAAAATAAAAAGCCCGAACGAATCGGGCTTTTATCTTTGAATAGTAGTTCTAGTTTTTCAGAAGTCTTTTAATTCCGTTAGCCAAAGTTTCCTTGGGTACTAATCCCACATGTTTATCAACGATATTACCCTTTTTATCAATTAAAAAAGAAGTCGGAATTCCGGAAACTCCGCCGAAAAGTTTTGCCGTTGATTGATCTCCATAAACGACAGTATAATTAATTCCATAATTTTTTATAAATCCCGGAACATCTGGTTTTGTGTCGGAATCAACCGAAATGCCAAGTACCACCAGATCATTCTTATATTCTCTTTGCAACTCGATCAAATCGGGAATCCCTTTTCTACACGGCGGACACCAGGTTGCCCAAAAATCGATGAGCACAACTTTGTTTTTGTAATCTGAAAGTTTTACAGTTTTGCCGTCCACACTTTTAAGCGAAAACTCCGGCGCTTTTTTTTCTTGCGCCAAAGATAGATTTGAAAATGTAAAAAGCATAAAGACTAAAAAAGTGAACGACACTAAAATATTTTTCATAGAATTCCTTTTAAAATTTACAGTTTGATGTTAAGACGCGGGATAAGATTCATTGGTTAGATGATTCTGCAGTTTTGTTATAAAATGGTGGGTAAGGTCCGCGTTCCGGTTCTTTTTTTGTGTTATTCAAAATAAAAAAGAAGAGTAAGACTAGGAGAAACACAATCGTTTCGATCCGGCTTCTCAGTTTTGGATCAATAAATGGTTTTTTCTCTTGCAGCGCTGTTTTTCCTATTTGCCGCGCTTGATTTTTTTTCTTTTCTTTTGCCATAGTTCTTTCGAGTTAAATTATAAATTCACTACAAGAAAATATAAAAATATTTTGATTAAAATAAACCTATTCTGCTTCGCCGGACTATTAAGCTTGACCGGATTTATGTAATTTTGGACAAACCAGTTTAGGAATTATTTCATGAACGACCTTCTTTTTTCGCAGTTTATCGGACCCAAGGGAGAGAATCTATCTCTTCTTAAAACTTTTATTGATAAAATTCTGAGTGAGCAAAAATCATGGCGTGAAGATTATTTTCCATGTGATCCTTCGCTTTATCAAAAAAAAGATTACAATAGCGAAAAACTTACCATTGAGTTTGAAAAATTTTTAGAACGAAGTAAAAAGCATTTCCCGTTTTTCCATCCCCGCTATGCGGCGCAAATGGCAAAAGATCCCTCAATTCCAACGATACTTGGTTATTTAACATTCATGCTTTCCAACCCTAATAATCATGCTTACGAAGGGGGTCCCGTTACAACAGAAATGGAAATGGAAGTAGTTGAACTTCTTTTAAAAATGGTTGGATACAAAACCGGGTGGGGACATTTAACAAGCGGTGGTTCCTTGGCAAATATGGAAGCGCTTTGGGCGGCGCGCGATTATTACAAAAAAGGAACTGTTTACTTTTCGGAAGTTTCTCATTATTCGTGGAAACGGATTTGTAAAATTCTTAATATTAATTTGTTCAAAGAAATTCCGGTTGATAAAAATTTTAGAATGGATTGCCGCAAACTTGAAGATGAATTAAAAAAGAATGAAGCGATGATGGTAATTGCGAATCTCGGTTCTACCGGCACGGGAAGTGTTGATGATATTGCAGCGATTCTCGAATTGAAAAAGAAATACAAATTTCATCTTCATATCGATGCAGCCTACGGCGGATTTTTTAGATCAATTCTTTTAGATGAAAATTATTATTCATCATCACAAAAAACTCCCTTAAGCGCCCATACAGAAAAGCAATTACTGCTTTTGTCGGAATCGGACTCAATTACGATTGACCCTCACAAACAAGGTTCGGTCTCGTATGGAGCCGGTGCCGTTCTTTATAAAAATGAAGAACTGCGAGACATCATTCTCAACACGGCGCCTTATACCTATCATAAATTAGATAAACCGAATATCGGTATGTTTTCGCTTGAAGGCTCCCGTTCGGGGGCAACAGCGGCAGCTTGTTATTTAACGTATAAAGTCATTCCACCCAATAATTCCGGAATCGGCGAATTGCTCACACAAACAATTCTCGCTTCTCAAAAATTTTATGAGATAATAGAGCAGAGTGAAAATTATGATAATTTGCACTTCCCGGATTTGGACATCAATTGTTTCTTCCGAAAATCAGCTGGTAAAAATATTTCTGAGGTGAACGAATTAACTTTGGCAATTTACTCAGTTCTTTCAGTTGAAGCGGAAAATCCCGAGTTCATTCTTTCCAAGTTTGTACTTTCACCAGATATCACCAAAACAGTGTTACCGGAATATGAAAATTCGAAGGGGGAATCTCTCATCGCATTGCGGGCAGTTTTTATGAAACATTGGTACGCAATGGATGATTTTTATTATCTCAAAAAATTAATTGATGTTTTGGAATTGAAAGCAAAGTTGTAATTTTATGCTGAAGATTAAAGAATAAAGTATGATTGAAATAAAAAACCTCCACAAAAGTTTCGGCTCAAAAAAAGTTTTATCCGGTGTGGATCTGAATATCCATGACGGCGAAACCATTGTAATTATTGGGCGAAGCGGATGCGGAAAAAGCGTTCTCCTGAAACATATCGTTGGACTTCTTTCTCCCGATGAAGGTTTTGTTAAAGTTGAAGGGAAAATCATAAGTGAGCTTTCCGAAAAGGAATTGTATGAAGTTCGGAGAAATTTTGGATTTCTTTTTCAAGGGGCAGCATTGTTTGATTCAATGACGGTTGGAGAAAATGTTGCGCTTCCGCTGGTGGAATCAAATACACGAACCCCCGAAAAAGAAATTATAAAATTAGTAGAAGAAAAACTTGAACTTGTGGGACTTCAAGGTATTCAAAATCTTAAACCGAGTGAGCTTTCCGGTGGAATGAAGAAACGAGTTGGACTTGCTCGTGCACTCATCACCAATCCAAATTATATTTTGTATGATGAACCAACCACCGGGCTTGATCCCATCATGTCCGATTCGATAGACAATCTGATAAAAGAATTAGCTGAGAAATTAAAAGTTACTTCAATCGTTGTTACCCATGACATGTTCAGCGTAAAAAACGTGGCGCACAAAGTTGCAATGATGCATGAGGGAGTTATTCACTTTGTCGGGAATATTGATAAGCTTGAAAATTCGACCGATGTGATCATTACCGACTTTATTAAACGGACGGAAGTGTAAGATATTCATTTGAAAATTTTTATTTCATTCAATCATTCAACAATGCATCCATGCCTCATATTTTAGGTATTCGTCTTGCCAATGTGGATTTAGCAAGCGATTACCCCATGTTTTTACCTCCTCAATTTTGATAGACACACCGCTTTAGTTATTTTTAAAAAGAGATTTTTTATCACCATTTTCCCAGAAAACCAGTATGAAATTCAGTAAATCCTTTATCCCGACTTTAAAAGAAGTCCCGAATGACGCAGTCGTAACAAGCCACGTATTAATGCTACGCACCGGAATGGTTCGCGCGCTTGGCGCCGGAATTTATTCCTTTTTACCGCTTGGTTACAAAGTGGTTAAAAAAATATCAGAAATTATCCGTGAAGAAATGGATGCCATCGGCGGGCAGGAATTCCATTTACCGGCGTTAAATCCAAAAGAAATTTGGGAAGAAACGGGAAGAGTTGAAGCGTTCGGAGATATTCTTTTTCAAATTAAAAACCGTGATTACGTTCTCGCGCCAACGCACGAGGAAATTATGACTTATCATGCGAGAAAAGTTTTAAAATCTTATAAAGAATTGCCACAGATTTGGTATCAGATTCAAACTAAGTTTAGAAACGAAGCGCGTCCTCGTAGTGGAGTTATCCGCGGCAGACAATTTTTAATGAAAGATGCCTATTCATTCGATTCTTCTTATGAGAATCTTAATGCATCATATCAACTGCACGATGGAGCATATAGAAAAATATTCGACCGCTGCGGATTAAAATATTTTGTGGTTGGCGCTTCAAGCGGTGCAATGGGGGGAAGCGGCTCTGAAGAATTTATGGTGAAATCCGATGCCGGAGAAGATACCGTTGCATACTGCGAAAGCTGCGGTTATGCTGCTAACGTTGAGGTTGCATTTTCAAAAGTAAGTACAAAAGAAAGAAATGCAACAAGCAAAGATATTTTTGAAATTTCAACTCCAAATGTAAAATCGATTGATGAGCTTTGCGCGTTTTTAAAAATTGATGAAACGGAATGTGCAAAATCCCGCGTGGTTATGCACGATAATAAGGCTGTCTTGCTTTTGATGCTCGGGAATGACGAAGTGAATGAAACAAAGATTGAAGCAGTATTGGGTGGAACTGTTCGTCCGGCGCATCCGGAAGAATTAAAAGAGATTACGGGAGCCGATGCAGGATCAATCGGTCCGGTTGGATTTAAAGGAAGAATTCTTGCCGACCTTCGTTTAAAAGAAGCGAACAATCTTTACAGCGGAGCAAATAAAAATGATTATCACATCGGTGGAATTGATTTAACGCGTGATGTAAAAACTATTGAATATGTTGATCTGCGAATTGTTAAATCGGGTGAAGGGTGTCCAAAGTGTGAGAAAACTCTGGATGTTTTTACCGCAATTGAACTTGGACATATTTTCAAACTCGGCACAAAATATTCCGATGCGATGGGCGCAACATTTCTCGATGAAAGCGGAAAAGAAAATCCATTAATTATGGGAAGCTATGGTATTGGAGTAGACCGCGTGATGGCATGTTTTATTGAGCAGCACCACGATGAGAAAGGAATTATCTGGGATAAAACACTCGCTCCTTTTGATATTCACTTGCTTGCATTGAATTTGAAAAATCAGACGATAGTTGATACTTCAGAAAAAATCTATAAAGAATTGCAAGCTGCCGGGTTCCAAGTTCTCTTTGATGATCGTGTTGATGCAGGCGCCGGATTCAAGTTTAATGATGCTGATTTACTCGGCATGCCGGTACAAGTTATTATTGGAGAGAAGAAGTTGAAAGAAGGAAAAGTTGAAGTGAAAATCCGCAAAACGGGTGAGCGGATTGATGTTGAATTTGAAAAATTAATTGAATTTGTAAAAACTTTGGATTAACTGTAGTAAAAAAAATGAAAGTCAAAGAAACACTTTTTCCTTATTTAGAATCTTCTGTTAAAACTATCGTGGATAACGGGGAAACCGGTGAGGTGTTGGAAAATTATGAGGACGAAAAATTTGACTTAATTATTACTTCGCCACCCTATAATATTGGAAAAAGTTATGAAGCGAAGCAATCAATTGAGAAGTATTTAGAAACGCAAGAAGTTATAATTGAAAAATTGCTACGAGTTCTTTCATCTCGCGGGAGTATCTGTTGGCAGGTTGGTAATTATGTTGATAAGGGAGAGGTCTTTCCGTTAGATATTTATTTCTATCAAATATTTAAGAAATATGGATTGAAATTAAGAAATAGAATTATTTGGCATTTTGGACACGGTCTTCACGCTTCAAAAAGGTTTTCGGGTCGATATGAAACCATTTTGTGGTTTACAAAAACCGATGACTATATATTCAATCTTGATCCAATAAGAGTTCCTTCAAAATATCCGGGAAAACTTCACTTCAAAGGACCTAAGAAAGGAATGCCTTCTGGTAATCCAAATGGGAAAAACCCTTCTGATATTTGGGAAATAGTCCTTGAAGATTGGGAAGAAGGATTATGGAATATCCCAAATGTAAAATCTAACCATCCTGAAAAAACAATTCATCCATGCCAGTTTCCGATTGAGTTAGTTGAACGATGTGTATTGGCTTTGACTAATGAAAATAGTTGGATTCTCGATCCATATGCTGGAGTTGGTTCAACGCTTATTGCTTCAATAAAAAACAATAGAAATTCCGTCGGTATTGAAAAAGAGAAAGATTACTGTAAAATATCTCAAAAGAGAATTCAAGATTATAAAGACGGAGAACTAAAATTTCGTCCAATTAACAAACGAATTCATCAACCTTCTCTAAAGGATAAAGTTGCTCAAATGCCTATTGAGTGGCTGAAAAAAAGTATATGAAAATAGCAGGGATTTATTCATTTAATGATGGTCAAAATTTTGTTTTGAATAATTTCAAAAAAGAAATAAAAGAATTGAAGAAAGCAATAAAGTCCATTGATGCGAATCTTCATGAAACCAAGGAGAGTAAAGAAAAAACAATGCCGGGGAAAATTCTTTTTAGTCCGGTTGGTTTAAACAAAGCATTTAAGGAAAGTTTGTTCCCCTTAGGATGGAAAAATGTGAAAGAACAATGTCAATATAGCAACAAGTTTTATGTAGATGGTTATAAGAGTCCGGCAAAGAAAAAAGTTTATCCTTACCGTGATATGGACTTTGTTAAAAACAAGTTGGGTGTTGAGGTTCAGTTTGGTAAGTATTCTTTTATGGTATATAATGTTTGTGCCAAGATGACGATTTTTAAAAATTTGGGTCACATTACAGCCGGTGTAGAAGTTGTTCCGGTGAAAGAATTAGCTGAACACATGTCAACTGGAGTTTCTTATTTTGAACAATTTGTTTGGGATTTGGAACAAAGAGGTACGGCTAACATAGATATCCCCGTAATGATTATCGGTATAAGTGCTTAAAACAAAAAAAACATGAACGAGCTTTACAAATTCTCCGAAGAAAATCTTTTAAAACAGATAGAGACCGGTACGTATGAACTTGGTTTTTACCGGGTAAAATTTTTTACAAAAAAAGGTTTGCTGTCAGAGATTCCGTCGGAAGACGTAAGTGAGTTTTACCTTTATCCAAGCGGTGGAACGCTGCGGGACGAGAATTTTAACATCGTTTTTTATTCTTCAAAATTTGATACTTATCGCGGCTTTGTTCCACCTCATCAAACGAAGGGATCCTAATTTTCGCCGTTTATCATTTAATAAGTTTTTGGATTACCAATGAAAACATTTCAAAGAGGAACGTTATCTCTTTTATTATTTATCTCTTTCTCATCTCTTTCTTCGGCACAGCCTTTTAAATTTGGATGGATCACCGATCTTCACATCGGAGCAAAAAATGCTGATATGGATCTGCAGGCTGTTGTTCAAGATATAAATATGAAGAAAGAAGTCTCGTTTGTTATTGCCACAGGTGATATCACCGAAACGGGCAAAGCAGAAGACTTAAAAAACGCCAAACAAATTTTAGACGATCTTTCTGTTCCATATTATATTGTTCCAGGCAATCACGATACCAAGTGGAGTGAAAGCGGTGGTCAAGTGTTTTCAAATTTGTGGAAAGATGACAAGTTTGTATTTGAATATGAAAAAACAGTACTTATCGGATTAAGCAGTGGAATTTCATGGCGGGGTGGCGGGGGACATTTTGCGCCGGAAGATTTGCAATGGCTTGATTCACTTCTCTCTTTATTACCATTAGAAAAAGAGATCCTTTTTTTCGCACATCATCAACTTGATAAAGAAGTTGATAACTGGTTTAAGGTTACAAATCTTTTAGCAAAGAAAAATGTGAAAGAAATTTTTGTTGGGCATGGACATGCAAATCGTGTTTATAGTTTTAACGGATTACCGGGAGTTATGTCGCGTTC
>Ga0172379_10009365_pt1 | contig 12110 bp, 10 predicted proteins | sample GrowelOW334metaG_FD_119756 | JGI IMG/M metagenome (GOLD analysis project Ga0172379, IMG submission 119756) | Groundwater microbial communities from an aquifer near a municipal landfill in Southern Ontario, Canada - Groundwater well OW334 metaG | ecosystem: Environmental > Aquatic > Deep... | reverse complement strand
TGTGGGGGCGGAAAATCGGAAAATGAAGTTTATCAAAACACTGCCAAACACTCCCATGGCGATGGACATTGTGCCAACGAATTTGAGACATCGTATGCGCCAGAACGACCGGAAATAGTGTACTGCGAACAATGTTATCAACAAGAAGTCGCGTAAAATTAGTCAGGTTAATACTTATTAACCTGAAATAAAATAGAAAAGATTATGGAGAAAGAAATTCGTAATTGTCAGAATTGTAAAAAAGAGTTTACCATTGAACCCGATGATTTTTCGTTTTACGAAAAAATGGCGGTTCCGCCACCAACGTTTTGCCCGGAATGCCGGTTGGTGCGAAAAATGTCGTGGAGAAATGAACGGACATTGTACAAAAGAAGTTGCGGGCAGTGCGGAAAGCAAATTGTTTCAATGTATTCAGCAGATGTGTCATTGGTTGTTTATTGTCAGGATTGCTGGTGGAGTGATTTATGGGATCCAACAGCTACTGGCGTGGATTATGATTTTTCACGACCATTTATGGTTCAGTTTTCTGAATTGTTGCAAAGAACGCCGTCTGTGGCACTTTTTAATACAACGCCAAGCAATTCTGATTATTGCAATTATATGTCGGGAGCAAAGGATTGTTACCTTCAATTTGGCGGCAGAGAAAGCGAGAACCTTCTTTACACTAACCGTATTTATATGGGCAAAGATAATGTTGATTGTTATACCGGAACGCGCAATGAAAATTGTTATGAATGTGTCCAATGTGAAAATTCATATAAATTGAAATATTCCCAATATTGCGATACTTGTGTGGATTCCAATTTTCTTTTTGACTGCAGAAATTGTCAAAATTGTTCTTTCAGTACTAATCTTAGAAACAAACAATATTATTTATTTAATCAGCCATATTCTAAAGAAGAATATTTTGCAAAACTAAAAGAAATTGATTTTGGAAGTTATGAGGTTCTGCAACAAAATATAAACAAATTTAACGACCTTCGTAAAAATGCTCTTCGTAAATACGCGCAACTGATTAAAACTATTCAATCCACGGGAGACAATCTTAAAAATTCTAAAAATTGCAAAGAGTGTTTTGATTTTTCTGGAGACAATTACGAAAATTCCGCCTTTTCGCACTATATAGGGCTTGGACTTAAAGATTCTTATGATGTTTACGGGTTAAGCCGTGGCGAAAGGATTTACGAATCGCTTTCACTTGGTTTTGAATCCACGGAAAACGCTAACTATATGTTCAGTCAGGTGGTTAAGGGCAGTGCAAATATTTCTTACTCTCTGAATTGCACCGCCTCGCAAAATCTTTTTGGGTGCACGGGCTTGCGCAGTAAACAATATTGCATTTTAAACAAACAATACACCAAAGAGGAATATGAAGCGCTTGTTCCAAAAATTATTGCTCACATGAACGAAATGCCTTATGTGGACAAAAAGGGCAGAGTTTACAAATATGGAGAATTTTTTCCAACAGAACTGAGTCCATTTGCTTATAACGAAACAATAGCGCAGGAATATTATCCATTAGCCAGAGGGCAGGCAATGGAAAAAGGTTTTTTATGGAAAGACGCGGAAGAAAAAAATTACAAAATAGATATTTCGTCAGAAAACTTACCCGATAACATTAAAGAAGTTGGTGACGATATTATTGGCAAAGTTATAGGATGCGAACACAAAGGAGATTGCACCCATCAATGTACAAAAGCCTTCAAAATTATTCCTCAAGAACTTCAGTTTTATAAAAAAATGATTTTGCCCTTACCCAGACTTTGTCCGAATTGCCGTCACTACGAACGCTTAAAACAGCGAAACCCCCTGAAACTCTGGCACCGCCAATGTATGTGTGATAAATTGAACCACGGACATGATGGCAAATGCACTAATGAATTTGAGACGACTTATGCGCCTGAGCGCCCCGAAATAGTATATTGCGAGCAGTGTTACCAGCAAGAAGTAGTGTAGTCCGGCTATTCTAAAAAAATTTAGAACAGCTCAGGTTATCATATGATAACCTGACGGTAGACGTGACATGAGAAGCCTAGGTAATAAAATAAATACATGAACAGCGAGACAAAACAATGCCAAAATTGTAAGAAGGACTTTGTGATTGGGTCTGAGGATTTTGATTTCTACGAAAAAATGAAGGTGCCCGCCCCAACATTTTGCCCGGAGTGTAGGATGCAGAGAAGGATGAGTTGGCGAAACGAGAGATTTTTATACAAGCACGAATGTGGTTTGTGTAAAAAGCCGATTATTTCTATTTATAAACCGCAATCTTCGTATACTGTTTATTGTCACAAGTGTTTTAGATCGGATGCGTGGGATCCATTGAGTTATGGAAAGGAATATGATTTTTCAAAACCATTTTTTAAACAATTTAATGAGTTGCAGTTGGCAGTACCCAGACTTTACGCCATGGTTACCGAGTGCGTTGACAGTGAATATATTAACGGAGCCGCGTGGGATAAGAATTGTTATTTGATATTTGCCAGCGACCACGACGAGGATTCGTATTATTCGCATTCAATATTTTACTGCAAAAACGTTTTTGATTGCCTGGGCGTGCGTTACGGAGAATTTTCGGTTGGATGTATTGATTGCGAAAAAATAAACAACTGTTTTTATTCGCAGGATTGTCTGGACTCGTACAATTTATATTTTTCCAAAAATTGCGTTAATTGCCATGATTGCGTGGGTTGCGTGAATCTTCGCAACAGGTCGTTTTGCATTTTTAACGAGCAATACTCCAAAGAAGATTATTTTAAAGAAATTGAGAAGATGAGATTAAGTTCGGTCTCCGGGTTTAACGAAATAGAAAACAAATCTAAGAGTTTGTATTTGAAATATCCTGTAAAATATTATCACGGCAAAAATAATTTGAAATCCACTGGGGACTATCTCGTTCATGCCAAAAATTGTTCTCAGGTTTTTGACGGCCAAGAGCTGGAGGATTGCAAGTATTTATATATTGTAAACAAAGTGAAGGATTCCTACGACGGATATGCGGTTGTGGAAAATGTTGAACGGAATTTGGAGGTGATAAGCCATAATTCTTCGTTTTCAAAATTCTGCCTTTCTTTTTGGAGCGGAAGCTACGGGACATATTCTGATACGTGTGAAAATTGCACCAATGTTTTTGGGTGTATTGGATTAAGGAACAAACAATATTGCATTTTAAACAAACAATATACAAAAGAAGAATATGAAGAACTTGTTCCAAAAATCGTAGACCAAATGAACTCAATGCCGTACATTGATAAGGCGGGCAAGACGTACGGATTTGGTGAATATTTTCCTTCAGAAATATCTCCATTTGCTTATAATGAAACAGTTGCTCAAGAATTTTTTCCGTTAACCAAGGAAGATGCAATAACAAAAAAATATGACTGGTTTGAACAAGAGGCCAAAAATTATAAAATTACCAAACAGGCGAACGAATTACCTGAAGATATTAAAGATGTTCCCGACACCATTACCGCAGAAATTATCGGCTGCGAGCATGGCGGGCGTTGCAGTGACCAATGCATCACTGCTTTTAAAATAACTTCTCAAGAATTGCAGTTTTACAAAAAAATGAATCTTCCCTTGCCCAGACTCTGTTCAAATTGCCGTCATTACGAACGCATGAAACAGCGAAACCCATTAAAAATTTGGCACCGTAAATGCATGAAGCCAGGTTGCCCAAACGAATTTGAGACATCGTATGCGCCAGAAAGACCGGAAATAGTGTACTGCGAACAATGCTATCAACAAGAAGTAGCGTAAAATTAGTCAGGTTAATGAGTATTAACCTGAAGCGAACAAAAAGATTTGGATTTAGAGAAATTAATAGCTATAATAAAATATTAAATCACTGTTATGATTAAAAAAGAAAAGGAAATAAAAAATATCAGAACCAGGATTGCGCCGTCTCCAACAGGAGCAATGCATATGGGGACAGCAAGAACTGCGCTGTTTAATTATTTATTTGCAAAGCAAAATAACGGAAAATTTATTTTGCGTATTGAAGATACAGACAAAGAAAGATCCGAACAACGATGGACAGATGAAATTATTGAGCAAATGAAATGGTTGGGGATTGAGTGGGATGAGGGTCCCGATATAGACGGAAAATTTGGTCCGTATAAACAAACCCAAAGGTTGGATATTTATAAAAAATATTTAGAAAAACTTTTGGCCGAAGACAAAGCCTATTATTGTTTCTGTACGCCGGAAGATTTGGAAGCCAAGCGCCAAGACCAGTTGAGCAGGGGAGTGGCTCCAAAATATGACGGAACCTGCGCGCATTTATCAAAAGAAATTGTTGCCAAAAATATCGCAGAAGGGAAGGAACACGTTATCAGATTTAGGGTTGAAAATAAGAAGGTAAAGTTTAATGACCTAATTAGGGGCGATGTAGAATTTGATACTGGGCTTTTGGGGGACGTAGTAATTGCAAAAGGTTTGGAAGAGCCCTTGTATCATTTTGCGGTTGTTATTGATGACTTTGAAATGAAAATTAGCCATGTAATAAGAGGTGAAGAGCATTTGCCAAATACGCCAAGACAAATTTTAATTGGGCAGGCCTTGGGTTTTGACCAACCAATTTATGCGCATTTGCCTTTGATGCTTAACGCCGACAAGAGCAAAATGTCTAAAAGGCAGGGCGATGTGGCGGTGTCCGACTACAGAACAAAGGGATATTTGCCCGAAGCCTTAATAAATTTTATGGCCTTGCTTGGATGGAACCCCGGGACAGAAAAAGAAATATTTACATTGGCAGAGCTTATAAAAGAGTTTTCTATTGAAAAGGTGCAGAAAGCCGGCGCAGTTTTTAATTTACAGAGATTGGATTTTATAAATGGATTTTACATTAGGGAAAAGGCAATTAAAAAACTTACAGAACTTTGCGTGCCATATTTAAAAGAAGCGGGTCTTCTGGTGGTGGGGCAGGTGACTGAAAATCAACTCGAAAAGATTGTTGAAATTTCTCGCACAAGAATGAAAAAGTTATCAGATATTAACGAGCTTGCAGATTTCTTTTTTCAGGATGAATTAAAATATGACGGCAGTCTGTTAAAATGGAAAGAAATGGGGGATAGTGATATAAAGGATTCTTTAAATGCTTCTGCAAAAATATTATCTGAGAATAAAATTTGGGATTTGGAAAATTTGCAAAAGGAAATGTTTGCGGGTTCTGAAAAATTTAACAAAGAGAAAAATTATCCGGAGAAAAATAAAGGATACCTGTTGTGGCCATTGAGGGTGGCGTTGTCTGGAAAAGAATTTTCTCCAAGCCCATTTGAAATTACCGATATTTTAGGTAAAGAAAAATCGCTAAAGCATATAGAGAGGGCAATAAAGATGCTGGGGTAAGAATTTTATTGTGCGACAAAAGGGGATAGATAAAAATAAATATTAAATAATATCGCTCGGCAAATATTTTTCTTGGCAGAACGGCACTGACGTGTCCGTAAAGCCGCGAAAAATTATTTGCCTCGCTTAACCTAATTAAAACAATGTTTGAAAACATCGGAAGGATAGGTTGTATAATATTTATTTTTTTGATTGTGGTAGTCGCCTTTTTTAGTCAACAGCCATATGCAAGGGACTATGCCACGACTTCTTGGCAAAAAGTGGCCAGTTGGACCACCTCTTTTGGAAAACCAAAAACAGGTGGGGAAGAGTCCAAAGGGGGAGGGGCTATGTTAAAGGGTGTAACAAACATTTTCCAAAAATAATTTGTTAAATTTTTTTGAAAAATATTTTTTGCAAACAAACAGAAAAAGGTGAGTATTCGCTCGAAAATTATTTTTCTTGGCAGAACGGCACTGCGTGTCCGTAAAGCCGCGAAAAATTAATTTCCTCGCTTTTAAGCAATCAATTAGTATTGACATAGCCCAGGGAGGGGCTATTATAAAGATATAAGCAACGTCGCAAAATGTAGGTAAAGCGACGTTATACAATAGGCCAACTTATAAAACATGGAAAAGTCTTCAAAACCAATTAAAGAACATCTGCAGGATTTTTTGGATTTTTGTGAGGTTGAAAAAGGTTTGAGAAAAAATACTCAGGAGAATTATAAAAATTATTTAGAAAAGTTTTTTTATTGGCTCGACCAGAGCAAAAATAGCTCTTTACTCCCCCATCAACTGACCTCTGAGCACATTTGGGCATATAGATTATTCCTCTCTCGCACCCCAAGCCCTGCCACGGGCAAATTGCTCTCAAAAGGCACCCAAAACTACTATTTAATCGCTTTAAGGGCGTTTTTAGGGTACTTTGTGGCAAAAGATGTACTTTCGCTCCCCCCCGACAAAATAGCCCTTGCAAAGGCAGATAGAGGCCTAAAAAGCGTTAAATTCCTTACTTTAGAGCAGGTTAGCCGACTTTTAGCTTCTATAGAGCCAAAAGATGATTTTGGCATCCGCGACAGGGCAATTTTGGAGGCCTTTTTTTCCACCGGCCTGCGTATTGCCGAGCTGGTTGCTTTGAATCTTGAGCAGTTTAATAATTTAAAAAGTAAGAAAGATTTGGAACTTGGAATAATTGGAAAAGGCGGAAAGCCGCGCGTTGTTTATTTTTCTGAACGCGCATTAAATTTTATAAAAAAATATTTGGAAACAAGAAACGATATTAAGTTTGCCAACACCAAAGCCCTGTTTGTAAATTTCCGCGACAAAGATGAAAAAGCCGATGCACGGCTCACTCCAAGATCTATTGAACGCATGGTAAAAAAATATGCGTTGCTTTCTGGCATTCCTGTTTTTACAACTCCCCACACTTTGCGACATTCTTATGCCACTGATTTATTAAACCAAGGAGTTGACCTGCGAAGTATTCAAGAATTTTTGGGACACAGCAATATTGCAACAACTCAAATTTACACGCACGTAACCAACAAACGTTTGCGTGACATTCATCATCAGTTTCACTCCGACCCCGACAAAAAATAAGTGTCGCACAATAAAAATGCCAAATTGACACCGGCGTTTTATTTTTATATATTAAAATAACATTTTTGCAGACCGCTTGTAGCGGCTGTGCAGTTGTGGGTTCGTTGTTATCATTATTGACTAAGGTGCCAATCATGAGCAAGACCAGTGTCAGCGCGGCCCATCTGCGGATGTTCAATTCGGTTTCGGCGCAAGGCAGCGGAAACGGCAACCACAGATCTGCTACCAGTCACGAAGAGTCAAGGCAAATTGCCGAACCCGCTGTTGTGGAGACTCGCAAGAAAAAGCGCAAGGGCGAGTTTTCAGAAGAACCGATTCCAGAAGTTGACATGAGCGCGGTCAGACTGCCACAGGTTGAGGCTTTCAACCCTTTTCGAATCCTTCCCATGAAGGGCCAGATTCGCCAGCAGTTTTTTGGGGTTGAGTCGCTGGCCGACAGCATCAAAGCGGTTGGGCAGCTTGTCCCCGTTATTGTTGTGAGAATCAAGGGCAACCCCCGGTTTGACGCGCAACTTGTTGACGGCGAGGGCCGGCTCAGGGCCTGCCAAAATCTCAAAAGAGGCATTGCCGCTTACGTGTGGGATGGCGACACCGACATTGAAACCTTGTACGAGGCGTCGGTTGCTGCAAATTGCAACCGACACGGTCATAACCCCGCAGAACGCCTTGCCGCGGTTATGCGCATGAAGGCCAATGGGCGTAGCGATAAACACATCGCAAACGTCTTTGGGGCGAGCGTGGCGTGGGTTGGCCAGCATTATATGTTGCGTCGGCTTCACTCAACTGTTCTCCAATGGCTGATTCCTGTGCTTAAGGACAAGGGAAAGGACACGGGTTCTGTTAGAAGCGGGTCCGACAAGGCAAAGGCTCCGCTTAGCTTTCATTTGGGTCTTTTGCTTTCGCAGATTGAGCCCGCAGAAGCGCAGATTCAGTATGCCCGGGAAATTATTGCCAAAAAGATGTCTCTGGCGCAGGCGCGCCATTACATTGCCGGCGTCATGCGGGGAGTCTCGGGGCTTCATCGTAGTAATCGTCATGCGGGTGACCGGATTGCAACCCTAGCCTCTCAGGCAAGAAGCGTGGATTATAAGTTTCTGACATATGCCGAAATGTCGGATGCTGAGATTCAAAGCCTGCTTGGCAAGATGAGCGAAGGCAATATTCAAAGCCTGGACACTTCTCTGGCAAGGCTATCGGGCACAATAACCACCCTTCGGGAAGCAATCAAGCGATCCCTTCCCAAGGGAATGAAATTGAAGCTGTTCAACGGCTAATGACGCTCTTCGCAAAACGACCAGCGTCTTTTTTTGTATAAAAAAAAGACCCGCGATATTTCTACCGCGGGGGTTAAGGTTATGCCGGCAATTTGCCAGCCTAGATGAATTGGACTGCGCTCCCGGGAACCTTGAGTGGCCAGGGATTGGTTTCTCGCCAACGAGCGAGAAATTTCGGGCGAAGTTCGTTATCGCCCGATGCGTAGTTCCCAACTTGGGTTCCAATGCGGATGATGCCGGCTTCATGCCCGGCGCGGATGGCGAAAATCCCGCCGTTGCTCGCCGTGAAGCACGCCATCCTTTCGCCCTTGTATGTGTCTATCACGATGAAACGCGGATAGAAAGCGGGCGTAGACACCTGGAAGAGGATCCAATCCTTCCAAGCATTGCGTTGATTGCCAATGCCCCGATCGGGCGCCGCCGAAGAATCGCCTTCGTAGTGAAGGCAGTTGTCGTCGTTGCTGACGACGAATCGTGCGTCATTCTTGCGAATTAAGCACCAGCCTCCGGAAACCAGTCGGCCTAGTCGTTGACCAAGCCGTGTGTACAAAAGCCAAGTAAGCAACTTGTTCATTCTGCCACCTCTTGCTTGGGGGTTGATAACTGCTTTACACGCAGTTATGTTTGGATACGTTCTAATATTATGTTAGCATATATCTCCCCTTTTGTCAATGGTAAATTAAACTATTGTGTCGCACAATAAAATTATATAAAAAAAGACCACGATTGTTTCGCGGTCATGCTGCTCTGCGCAGAAAGTAGGTTTTCAAGGTGCAAAATAAAAGATAGAGAAGGAAGCTTTTGGAGCCTCACTACGCGGTCATAGCCGGTGTGAGTTGTTCCTTGGGCAAGAACTGCTTGTTGTGCAAACGCACCCACTGCATAGGCCCATGGCCCGCAGAAACAAGCTTGATGGCAGAAACGTTGCCACACGCGCGAGCCGGGTATCTAATCCGGCGCTCCGTGTTGTCATTAACCCAATTCGCGGTACTGGGCGCGACTCTTTTTCCCCATCAACGCAAAATGCATTGCTGGAGAGTCTCTTGGCTTTAGGTCCGAGGACCGAACGGAGTTTGGCCTTGTTGTGCCGATTCTTCCGACGCATTGCTGGCAGTCGGTTCCTTCTCTCTAAAATAATGCTAGCCCCGAATTATTTTTTAGTCAATCTATCGCCTGCCTACTGGTGGCAGGCACAATAAAAAAGCCCCGATTTAGATATGGAACTGTTTGAGCGTTATGTATCATATCCGACCAATTTAGTCGGATATGTTTTATTCGATTGTTTTATGATTTATTAAAAGTATTTTTTTATTAAATTATTTTTTAAATTAGTCTTTTATTAGATTATTTTTTTATATTTGGTTGTGTGTTTCATTTGGTCAAAAAAAGAGGCCCCCCTCCCCTCTTTTTTATTTCCGGTCTGTATGTATTTTATTCTGAGTTTTATTTGTGTCGCACAATAAAACTAGGCAAATTGGATTGTGAATTTATTTAACACATATTTATCTCCACTTGCATCAACATGTTCAGTAGAATAATCTGGCGACACAATCATTTTTGCATTTATTAGGTTTAACGCTTGGCTAACCATATACATCCCGATTCCCTCCCCGGCATCTTTTTCCTTAACATTCTTGCCTCGATATCCAAATATAAATATGCGTTCCAGTTCATCCTCGTCTATTTTGGCGCTTATCATTTGAAACTCTAATTTTTTGTTGTCATGATCAAAATTGATATTTAGGTGAGAGTATGGCTGAATATATTTAATAACATTGTTAAAGAAATGGTGGATAGCAACATATAAAATCTTATAGTCTATTTTTATAAGCCTTATTTGCGATTCCGCATGATCAATACCCCAGTGCAATTTAATTTCTCGTCTACGAAATTCTTTATAAAACGGATGTATTATATTCTCTAAAGCAGTTTTTATATTGTGGCTTCCTAAATCGAGTTTGAAATCTCTATTTAATATCTTGAGGCCCTCAAGTTGGGCTTGCATATCATTTGCGCTTTTAACAATTGTAAGGAACGATTCGGCAGTTCCTTGTTTATCTGTATCAATGATATTTTTAACTATTTCAATCTGTTCGATATGATTTTCTGCCCGAGCCAAACTTTTTTCTGGCACAACTCTTTCAATAGCATCCTGCATCAGTGATTGGTTAGTAATAAAGTTATGCGATAGAATACTGTACTCCTGTTGCTTAATGTTTATAATTTCTCTAAAGAACACTTCACAAACTTCCGCAGTTTTTTCTGCAATATGTTTATTCGCGAGAAGTTTATAATCATAATCTGTTCCGAATAAAACGATTTCCCCTTTAGGTATTTTTTTAACAAATATTCTTACCTTTAAATGGTTAAAATGGTTTTCATCAAATTCCTGACCAAAATTAGAGAAAAAAGTTTTATCATTCTTAACTATTTTAAAAAAAATCATATTTTTATCCTTCCCAATCCTTCGAGAATTTTTTGTTCAAACTCGTACGCGCTAGAATTTTTTGCTAAACTAGCGTCGGGCTTCTTGTCGGAAGTCGCTGAGATTGGAACGCTGGGTTGTGCGGAATAAAGGATTATCCATTTATTATCTCCATAGCGTTTTTTTAGAGCATATATTACATCAACCCCTTCATCTTTTAGATTTTTGCCCACCCCTTTATAATCGACAAAAATAATGTTGGCCTCTCTAATCTCGATTCTATCGAGATTTTGAGGGTTTGTTATTTGGGACACATTTTTCCAGCCCGCGTCTTGTAGGTTTTTAATTTTATCAGTCCAATCTAGGTCATCAATAAACAATATCTTCGCATACTCTTTATAATGGGTAATCTCCATAGGAGCGATAATCTTGGTCTGTTCTGGATCAAGAGGTTTTTTTTCTGAATTGATATTAATTTGATTAAAGATAGAGGCTCTACGATCAAAATTACGTCTCCTATCATTCTCTAGAGATTTTTTTTCTTTGGGAAAATTTTCTATCCCAGCCTTAAAAAATGGTATTGATAAATATATCTTACTAACACGATTTCTAAATATAAAAAGAAGAACTAATAGTACTACGATGCCAATAGATATATAGAAAATGATTTCCATGTTAAGCGCATTAATAATTATAAAAATGATATAGGTTATATCACATATGCTTTAAGCTTGACGCTATTTATTGTCGAAGTCAAGCTTCTCGCCATTTTTTTATGAAATGTCAACGTATTGCATGTCGCATAATCAAAGTGGTAAAATAAAACATAAAACAAAACGTAATCAAAGTCTAAGCAAACGTAAAACAGCATACTCAAAAAATAAATAAAATAATTCTCAATAAATATGAAAGACACTTTTTGCGTTTCAACAATAGTAAACAGCGATGGATGTTTTGATTTGCAATTCCGCAAAGACACTCGCCACGAACGAACCAACTCCCCCACTTATTACCGCTGGAAGGCCCAATTTATTGTTACAATGCCCCTCGGCCATAGCCCTACGGGCGAGGCAAAAGAGAATATAAAAACTTTGCAAAAAATTAAAAGAGAAATTGGTTGCGGAGAAATTTCTGTTTCCAAGGATCAGGCAAGGTTTTCTGTGCAAAAAATAGATGATGCGTTTGAATTGGTCATTCCGTTTTTTAGAAAAAATAAATTGATTGACAAAAAGAAGCACGATTTTGAAATGTGGTCTAAGGCTGTTGAAATAATAAAAAGGAATAAAGGAAAATCCTTGGCAGGTTGGAAAAAAAATGAACTTGCCACTTTAATAGAAATACAAAAATCTTGCGCCAAATATAAAGTTCGCCCGCGCAAATGCAAATGGCTGGATATGGCGCGGACACTCTCAAAAACTGCATAAAAAAAGCTCTGTGATTGCCGGTCACAGAGCATGTTGCCCTTCTACGCGTGCGCGCCGT
>Ga0172379_10009364_pt1 | contig 12110 bp, 11 predicted proteins | sample GrowelOW334metaG_FD_119756 | JGI IMG/M metagenome (GOLD analysis project Ga0172379, IMG submission 119756) | Groundwater microbial communities from an aquifer near a municipal landfill in Southern Ontario, Canada - Groundwater well OW334 metaG | ecosystem: Environmental > Aquatic > Deep... | reverse complement strand
AGAAGGAACTTGAGACCAAATCTACTCTTGGTACTGTGTCTTACTACCCCACCAAGAGTCTTCTTTACCAGAGAAACTCCTCTCTTTACTACCATTCTATGTTTGTTTACATTTCGAGTCATGTGATGCCACCAAATCAAGCCGCAATATGCTTGATTTAAGTATATATATAAAACAGACTGATGGAGAGTGGAGTTGGGAGAGGACGGAGGTGATGGTGGAATGATTTGCATAGATTCCCGCCCTCGGGAATACCCTCGCGGGAATGACGAAAAATTGTGAAGTGACAAGAAATGAGATTGCTTTGGCTCGCCAAGGCGAGACCTGCCTGCCGGCAGGCAGGCGCGCAATGACGTAGAACTGGATCCCCGCTTTCCCGACTCACAGTCGGGGGGGGGAAGGAGTCCATACCAATTAATTCCATTGCCGATCCTGCGACCGCATCTCTTGACATCGCAAAAGTAACATGTTACATTTATAATATGTTACTTACTCAAAGAACCAATGTGCTTCTGAGCGAAGCCGACTACAAAATGCTCAAAGAGCTGTCTAAGGAAAAAAACCAATCCATCTGCGAACTTATCCGTCACGCAGTCACAAATACTTTCAAAGAAAGTCGACCCACACGATCTCAAGCCCTCGCCAAGCTCAAAAAGCTCGGAAAAAAGATCAACACCAAGGGGATAAACATCAAAGAGCTTGTCGAGTATGGCCGTAGATAAGCCTACTCAATATGTGGTTGATTCATCAATCATCATTTCTTATCTTCTTCCGGACGAAATACTCTCTGCTTCTCTAAAATCAATCATACGCAAGTTCATTCGTCATCAAGCCGACTTCATCGCTCCCACTATTCTAAGATATGAAGTAGGAAATGTTCTCAAATCTGCGACCAAACAAAAAAGGCTAAATTCCGAAGATGCCTTAGATATATACCATACGTTCCATGATCTTCAAATACGATATCTCTCGCCCGATTATTTGGACACTTTAAAGGTATCCCTAAAACACAACCTTTCCTTTTACGACGCTTCGTATCTTTGTCTTGCTCAAGAGAAAAATGTAAAACTTCTGACTTTAGACAAAAAGCTTGGAAGTACCACCCCTTGACAAATCTGTAATATTTGCTACACTGAATATTAGCTTAGTAGTGATACTAAGTCAGAGACACGTTCACCGTGTTCTCGGGAAAAGCTCCGGCAACGGAGTTTTTTCTTCTCTTCTTACTTATCCTCTGAACCTTCTACCTTGAGTTGTTTTAAATAAGCCTGAAATTCTTCTCTCACTTTCTTCCAATCTCCACCGGCTTCTTCTATTTCCTTGAAGACCATTTCCACATCTACCAGAATCTGATCTTCGTTGACTATCATTTTTGTTTTCGACATGTTTTTTAGTATATTTATAACTATATTCTGTCACTCCACCCCCTCTTTGTCATTCCCGAGAGGGCTTTGCCCGAGTCGGGAATCTACACAAATTATATACACATTCCACCTCATTTTAGATGCGAGCCATATGGCTCGCATCTAACCCGCCTTATTTATAAGCTACAGGTACTTCCGTGAGCACTACGCCCAAAGACATTCTGCGACTTTTTACGTCTAGGCTTTCTACAAACACTTCTACCTTGTCGCCGATAATAAATTCTTTCTCGGCTGGTTTCTTAGATACGTGGATCAAGCCATCTACACCCTTGTCAAAGTTTACGAATACTCCGTATGGAGCATTGCGTACCACTTTACCTGTGTGCTTGGTTCCTACAGCGTATTTCTTCTCGATTTCTCCCCAAGGATCCTGAGTCATCTGCTTGATAGACAGGTTCAATTTTCCATTGGCTTTATCTATACCGATCACCTGTACTTTTACTTCTTGACCTACCTTGAAGAGTACATTTGGATCTTCCACTTTCTCCCAAGAAATCTCGGAAATGTGGATCAGACCCTCTACCTTGGCTTCACTCTTGTCCTTAGCTTTCATCGGCACATTTACAGTGACAAACACACCAAAAGGCATAATGCCGGACACAGTACCTTCGTACTTGTCTTCCACATTTACCAGTTCCAGTGCTTCGCCTTTTTTGGCCAAAGCTTCTGAGTCGGATACTAGTTTCTCTGAGAATATTAGTCTGTTCTGTTCTTTGTCTACCTCTATCACTCTTACCTTGAAAGACTTATTCAAAAGTTCATCCATGTTACCCAGGAATTTTTCACCAAATTGAGATGTAGGTACAAAGCCGCGCACATCGCCGATCTTGACTACCATACCACCCTTATTGACTTCTAGACCGACTACATCGACCTCTTTTTCCTCGTCCATGAGCTTCTTGAAACGGCTCCATCTGTTTTCATCTGCAGCCTGCTTCAGTGACAGGATTATCTGACCCTGATCATTTTCTGGGAATTTGACAAAGGCAGAGATTTTATCTCCCACTTTTAGACCTTCAAGCATGTCACTGGCTTCGACAATGTCGTCACCCGTCACTACACCTTCGGTCTTGGCTCCGATATCTATAAGGAGCATTTTCTTACCTAGAGTGGAGATAACACCTTCTACCTGCTGACCTCTTTTGAGTGCTCCCGGGAAACTGGCGGCGCCTGCCATCAGTTTGTCCATCATGGACTGGGCACCTCCCTGTTGATTAATAATATTTTTGCTTTGAGTTTTGCTCATAATGCATAAATTCCTTTCTTGTCTTCTAGACCTGGATATTTTAGCACAAAACAGGCCACCTAGCCTCAAAACCACTCCATTTGACAACTAAGTGGTATAATCTACCCCATAGTCTTGCACTCCAACCTTTCAAACCTCAAGGAGCTTAAAAAATGAAGAATAGCTTGATTGCACTGATTTTCGTCCTAGGGACCGTATTGATCTTTATGTTTGCTCTCAATCTCGCAGTCCTCTCTGACGATCCAATCACCCGTGAGATCGGCCCCCACAATCCTTATCAATGGAATAGCGGCTTTACTGCTTCGTTAAGTGGTGTTTACTCCCTAAAGAGTGATGACTACTTCGAAGTGAAAAGCATCACCGATCCCACCGACATCCACCCGTCGGAACTTCAGCCCCCAGAAGAGGGCGAAAAGCTGGGTGAATATACTATCAAGAACATCGAGCTGAATGGCGAGTATTCTATCAGCAAAGGTGCTGATATTTTCACCCTTTCAGACGGTACCATCACTTTGACACCAACGACAGGCGAGGTGGTGCTGGGTATCTGCTTTTCGATATTTATCGGCATCTGTCTCTGGCTACTTTTTATCATCGTAATGTCCCGATTGGACTAGCTCAGTACAACCCCAACCCTCCGCTTACCCGGAGGGTTTTTATATGTATAATCTCTAGTATGTTCAAAAAAGCAAAATACATCATTCTGGCTCTAGTAGTTATTGCCATCGCCGGTCTCTCATTCTCCACTTATTATTTCCGCTCACAATACCTCAAGGTACAAGGCATGGTTTCCAATCCTCAAGAGGCATCCAAAAATGAAATCGCTGATATTGTCGCTAAAATCAGTTTAAGCATGGTGTTGCCGGAAGAAGAACCTACCCTCGCTACCGTTCTAGAAGCAGACAAACTCAAAGAGCAGCCCTTCTTTTCCAAGTCAGAAAATGGCGATAAAGTCCTCATCTACACTCAAGCCAAAAAAGCCATCCTCTACCGTCCTTCCCAAAACAGAATTATCGAAGTCAGCCCCTTCTCCCCTTCTAACGAAAACAACATCGTCTCAGAAGAGGTCACACCCACACCAACACCTTCAGTTACCAAAGCCATTACCCCTATTCAAGAAGGCTCCGACACTCCCGACCCCTCAACAGCCACAGAGGAATAAATCTTACTCGTCCAACACTATTACGTCTACCACGTTGGCCGCCACTCTCATCAGGCTTCTGATGTATGTTATTTTAGTTTTATTTCCCGAGTTTCCCACAATCTGCATCTCCCCATTTACGATGGCCACAAAATTTGCATGATCGGGCAGGATATCAAACGGGCCTATGTCATTGGTCGCAGACACACTCCGACCCTCGGTCTTCAGCAGCTCTTTCGTCTTGGTTCTTATCGTGATTGTGAGTTTCCCCGCCTTATCTTCACTCATCTTTGTTTTAAGCCACCTATAAACATCATGTCTTCTTCCTTCCACTCGTCACACCCCCCCAACAATATCTGGCCTACATCTTCCACTACCCTCTCCAGGTTCACGTATTCACCAGTCAGCCCCACATGTCTCTGTGTCACCGAAAAAGGCTGGGTCATATAGTTTTTCAGTAGTTTTGATCGCTTATATATCACTCTATTCTCCGTCGACAGCTCTTCTTCACCCACCAAGGCCACCACTCTTTCCAATTCCTCAGCCCGCTTCAAAAGCTCCTTGGCCCTCAGAACTGCCTCAAAATGTTTTTGTCCTACTATCTCAGGAGTCAAAAGTGACGAAGTGCTGGACAATAGGTCGATTGCTGGGAATCTTCCCTCCTGATATACATCACGAGACAAGATAATAAATGAGTCCAAATAGCTGTACACACTCTGGATTCCACTATCCATCAAGTCGTCAGCAGGAACATAGATAGCTTCGATAGAACTGACAAATCCACCATCTGTCGAGACCAAACTTTCATGAAGTTGAGCTATCTCAGACGTAAGTGTTGCCTGATATCCATCCTCAGAAGGAATATCAGATTGCAGTGAAGACAGCTCGCTTCCAGCCTGGATAAAACGGAAGATATTGTCACAAACAAAGAGTACATTTTTTCCCAGTCTATCTCTGTAGTCTTCCACCATAGTCGCAGCAGCATATGCAGCCAAAAATCTATTCACTGCTGTAGTTCCCATCAATCCAAATATCATGGCTACATTTTTCAGCAGATCCTTTTCTTTTAGATCGTTTAGTAGTTCGTGACCCTCCCTGACACGTTCTCCGATTCCTGCGAACACCACTACATTGGAATCGTCACTCCCGTGTGCCGTTAAATTGTTTACAATCTCCGACAAAAGTACTGTCTTACCCACACCGGCTCCTCCAAACAAACCCACCTTCCCTCCCTGCACCAAGGGCGCAAAAAAGTCCACCGCCTTAATTCCCGTCTTCCACAGTTGTTTCTTTGTATTTACTTTGCCAAGTTCCATCTTGTTGTGTCTCCATATCTCCCTGGTGCTGATCTCCACCTCACCCTGACCATCCACAGGATTACCAAATATATCTATCACTCTCCCCAAAAGCCCAATTCCCACCGGCACTGTAAACCTCTCTCCTGTTCCGCACATGCTTAGTCCTCGACAAACCAAATCATTACCACTTAGCAGCATCGCCCCCACCAGACCATTCGGTTTTGTCTGTACCACCAGCATTTTTATCACACCATCTTCAGATTTCAGCACCTCGTGTTCCCCGGGCAACTCTCCCTCCGGAAAACGCAAATCCACCATCTCTCCATTTATAGACGCCACTACTCCACATACTGTTTTTTGTTGTTCTTTAAGCATAAATGTTTGCTCTGTTTCTAGTTAGATAATTGATCATTCTGGCATTTTGTCTCTTATTCGATCTCCGCTTGGTAAGGATCATCTTTAATCGGATGGTGGCTTTCATGTTGTCATCATTCTTGTGCAAAGATGCATCCAGATACATCAGTCTCGCAGCATGTTTTGCCAAGTCAGATTCTTTCATTGTCTGCTCAGCCAAGAAAGCCAGCACTTCTTTTGCAAACACTTCTGCCACTTCCAAGGTGGACGGTTCGTAAATATATTTCATTTGTACTTTCTTGTCATACTCATACTTTTCGCCTTCTTTTGGGATCATGTCACCGGAAATATGCACCATCTCCACATCTTGCCTTGCCAAACTCTCATATTTCAAATGAAACACACTTACTTCCTGGTATTCACCCAGTAACTTCCACAAATTGGCCAGTGAATCTTTGTCCGATCCAATCGCCGAGAACTTCAATTCTGGACTATACCTTCTTACCACCTCTACACCCACGTGTCCGATAACAAAGGCGTCTACTTTGTTACTCTTCATATACTCAGAAAATTGATGCCCCAATTCCTCAAAAGCGGCTCCATACAATCCTTTGTCCGAAGTTACCAGCAGTACAGCTTTCTGTTTTATGTTTCTTTTTATCACTGCAGTAATATCTGCCTCCAGTTCAGTGCTCATCAGTGTTAGTATTTGTGCACTCTCTCTAAACCCCAATATCTCACCACGGATAGCTTGCATTTTCTGTGCCGCCAGGTCTTCATATGTTTCCAACAAACCACGGAATCCCACGATATCATTTAGCTTGATGGATACCTGATTTAGCGTCATCATGCTAGTTGGTGTTTATCCACAAAATTTGTTAATTCCTCTACTGACTCGGTTTCTTGCAAATATTTCTTCCACTCCGACACTGCTTGCGCGGACGCTAGTTTTTTCAGTAAGTTATCAGGATTTTCTTCTACCGGTTCGCTTTTTCTATACCAAGCATAAAGATATAACATTTCCCATTCTTCATATATTCGACTATTGGTTTGAGCCAATATCTTGTCCATGTTTTCCCCTCGAATCAGAGTTGTCTTTATCTCCTCAGTTTGCTCCGGACCAAACTTGGTAAACACCTTGGCCGCCTCAACCTTCTTTAATATAGAATAGATTTCCGCCGACACATGGTGAAACAGTCCACCTCTGGTCTGCCGCCCCACTCTGGTGACAGATAAAAATATATTTACCGCCGGTCTTGACCCATGTTGAAATCTCTCCAAATCAAAATAGACATGGCCATCAGTGATAGACATCAGATTTGTCTGTATGTATCCTGTCATATCTCCCCCGACACTCTCTGCAATAGGCATACATGAAATAGATCGCTCTTTCCCTTCTACATCAAAGCATCCCGATCTTTCTAGTAATTTAGATTGCAAATAAAATATATCTCCCGGATACGAGTCTCTTCCTGGGAATTTTCCCATCATCAAAGACATTTCTCTATAGTATTTGGCGTGGGTAGTCAGATCATCCAAGACTACAAACACATCATTTCCCATATCCCTCATATACTCAGCCATACTCATAGCAGTAAATGGTGCCAACACCACCTCAGCCTGATTTTCTCTGGCTCCGGTAGCTACAATGATCACCCTATCCATCACCTTATTTTTCTCCAACCACTCCTTCACCGCCAATATTTCTCCGGCTTGCTTACCGATAGCACAATAAACTCCAATCTTCCCCTCTTTCACCTGATTTGCCATAGTTTGCAGAGCGAACCAAGTTTTTCCGGTTTTCCTCTCACCTATTACCAGCTCTCTCTGACCCGCTCCCAATGGCAATACCAAATCCACCATCGCCGTTCCGGTCAACAACGGTTTTGAGATTATTATTCTTCTGTCGATTCCCAGAGGTTCTCTATCAATTTCTACCGACTCTGTCTCAAGACTGTCATCCTTGTCTCCATCAATCACATATCCCAAAGCTGATATAGCATGCCCTAGCAGCCCATCACCGCAAGACACTTTTAGCTTGCTTCCGGTTCTGGCTACTCTAGTTCCGGGGTTTGGTATCTCCCGCGAAAACACCACTACCCAGACAAATTTTTCATCAATTCTTACCACATATCCATGTTGTCCGGATTCAAAAGCGATTCCCTCGTTTACTTTAGCCCCTTCCAGTCCTTCCGCTTGCACAATATAGTCGCGCACGGCCACTACTTTTCCGATTCCCAGATTTTTCTCTTCGCAATATTCAAAAGAATGTATCATATTATAAAACTAATATCATATAAGCTATTAACAAGCCTGACCCCATCACCGCCACAGTCAGTACTATATTGATTACCATACCCACACCAATTTTCTTGGCCGCCAATGGATTTCTACCCAATGCCTCAATTCCGGCTTTTCCATTTCTGCCAAAAATGAAGAATCCCAAACCAAAGGCCACAGCTGTCGTCACCACCGCCATCAGATATCTCATTGAAGTCAGAGGAGATAAGAAGGGAGAACTAGCTGCCTTGCGAATATTAGTAAACAAATTAAAACCACTCATTCCTTGAGATTTCCCTGGAGCATATCTAGGTGCCAACGACACAGAGATCAAGCACTCCTTCGTAGGATCCGTTTCTTCACAAGGTTCAACGGCACTACCCACCACATAACCTTCAAAGTCAGCCCTCATCCCTACCCCAGAAATAGTCGAAGTAGTCACATTGTCACCCACTTTAATTGCACCATTCTTAGTCACCACTCTCACCCCCACAGTTCCTGTAGTCGTCACCGGGTATTGATTACTTACACTCACTCTATCCTCAAATACTACTGCAGGATTAATTGTCACCACTCCATAAAATGCAGGGTCATAATCCACCTTTGACATTTCAAACCCAGTTTCCCCAGAAGAAATCAAGGATCCATCCAGAACTTCAGAATCCTCAACTTTTATCGGAACCGATAATGCCATACCGGAAGAATATCCAAAGACACTCTGCACCCCTCCCACCATCAACATCAATAGCATCGTCATTCCTACGAGGGCTTTGCCCGAGGCAGGAATCCATCCCAAGCACTTCGTCATTCCCGACCTGATCGGGAATCTATTTAAATCATTATTCATTATCTTTTTCATAATACTTCTGTGCCTGATTGAGTTGATTCGCCGCTTTGTTCCACTGCAGGAGTCGCGGTAGGTATGGCAGCGGGAGTGGCTACCTCAGCCGATGGAGTGGCGACTGTTCCTGCCGAGGCGGTCGCTTCCGTAATTACGTCGAGTATCGTCTGTATCTGTCCTTTGTCGAAGCACAGCTCATCTTCCTCAGTCCCCAAACAAAGTTTTTCTGTTCGTGTTTCTTTTGTAGTCATCCTTTCACCCAGATCTGCAATAAAATTCTCAATTGTATTCACTCTGATAATCAACCCCGCTATTGCTCCGTACACATCAGACAATAGCTCGTTCTTGACATCGGTAAATTTTTTGTACATACCATGGACAGCGCCATCACTCATAGTACTTTCTGCATAAGGCATTAGGAAGTCACCAATTGCCAATCCTTCGGTTTCATATACAGGAATTTGGAAACCGGCTGATTGTGCTGCATATCCCCAGGCCTCACCCTCTTTCCAATATATTCTGTGATTAGTAGAGTCAATTGCAATCAGACCAGCGACAGCAGCATCAGTAAAATCCCCATCGGAAACTGTACCAGCCTTTACTAAGGTTGCCACACCTCCTGCAGAAGAATCAGTCATCCCATTGTGTTTTATCGTCACCTTCGGGACACCCGCAGCACTAGCGGTAAACAATGCCTGATCTCCTGTGTCATTAAATATCACCAAAGCTTTTCCGGTCACTCCTCCACTCACATGCAACTTTGATACGGGTACAGTTGTTCCGATTCCGACATTACCTGCCGACAATCTCATTGTTTCACTGGTTTTGTTTTGAAGAATAATATCGCCGGTACCCGTATTTGAAGTAGTCAAGATGAAATTGTTAACTCCGGAGCCATTATCATGACTAAAACGGATATAAGTAGAACCGGAACCAATGCGACCCAAATCAAGAACACTACTGGAAGCATTGTTGGCAAGTTGGACAGTACCACCTTCAACAGCAAACTTTACCGAAGGTGTGGCAGTCCCAACTCCCACATTTCCAGTACTATCAATCACGAATTTTGGTACTCCGGAAGCAGATGCTGTAAAGATATCAGCTGTCTCAGTTTGATTCAAAATTGCCAAAGCCTTTCCGGAAGTACTGGAATTGGTCAGATAAAAATTCCCAATATTTGCAGGTGCGGTCGGTGTACCCACCACTAGTTGTCCCGATACTGTAGCCGCATAGTTCACAATCAAAGCTTGTGAATCCACCACCACATTACCGCTATTGAATGTAGTTAATGTGATATTGCTACTCTCCCAAGATTCTCCTGCTTCAAATGCCAAAGGTCCGTATGATTTCGCGACAGCGTTGCTCTGGTTCGTAAACACCAAATCGTAAGCCAAGCTCACATCTCCAGCTGCATTAAAAGATGTAGGCACTTCAAAGCTTGCCTGTGCACTACTAAAGTTTGCTACCGGATTACCGGTATCAGCCAAAGTTACTATTCCGGTAGAACTCACAGTAAATGAGGCGTATGTTGCCGCGCTGTAAGACAGTCTTAGCTGTTCCGTAGTAGCCAGCACGTCCAGTTTTGCCGCCGGTGCTGCCGTCCCCAGACCCAATCTATTATTAGTATCATCCCAGAAAAAATTTGTCGCATCCTGAGTCAAGTAAGTCCCATTACCAAATACCACCCCACCATTTGTCACTGTTGTGCCATTAAGCATACTCAGCTCAGTTCCCGAAGCACTTACCTGTGACCCTTCCAAAAATAGTGCACTCAAGTAAGTGTTCCCATCCACTTCCAAGTTTCCATAAACGTATAAATCTTCATTAGCACTGGCATTATCAAATGTATATCCGGAATCAGGAGCCAAATACGAGTCTCCTCCTACTACATGAAACCTTGTATCAGGTGTTGTCGTCCCTATTCCCACTCTCGAGTTGGCAGTATCAAAGCTGACAAAATCTACACTTGTTGAGTTGGCAATCGATATGGCATTTACCTGATCTACAGTGGGTACAATCGATGTCCCTGCTGTCATAGTAAAGTCGCCGGTAGATGAGATACCTGATCCAGAAATAATACTTCCACCTATATTCAAATTACCGCTTGTATCAAAATATGCCATTAGTGAAGTACCATGGTTATAAATACTCAGAGGATAGTCAGATGCAGGCAAGGTTACGTTTCCTGCATAACCTACGGTCAAGTCGCCGTCTTCATCAATTCCACTCCTGGAGTATCCGGCCACACTTGTTACAAACAGCAGACCATTGTTTACAGGATCAGTCGGATTTATTATCACCGAAGCCTGTGCATAAGTAGTATCAGTTGGCTCGTACGTGAATGTTGTTTGTCCGGCAAAACTGGATGATGAATTCGAATTAATATTTGCCACCCATAGGTTATTGAATCTCAAACCAGAAGATCCAATATCAGAACCCAAATCAGTATTTGGCAATAACGATGTTCCGTTTGCTACTCTCCCGGTAAATGTCAGAGTATCGGTTGTCGCCCCTCCAAAGGTACTATTTCCAGCTAGTTTGGTTGTACCCACTACATGCAAATTGCTCGTAGGTGAAGACGTCCCAATACCCACTTTATCTGTAATCGAAGTCAGATATAATGTCGACCCTCCATCAGTCCATCCAGATAGACTAAAGTCAGGCGGAGTGCTGGTAAAGGTCACAGTATCACTCCCCGAATCTGTCGTAATGGTTATTCCCGAACCGGCAAATGTCAGTGTGTCAGCATTCCCATCAGTTTCCAGATCGGTCTGTCCGGAAACAGCTATTTTCTTAAATATATTCTGTGACGATCCTGTGTCGGAGTTTGTTATCTTCAATCCATCTATACCCACACCACTCCCTGCTTCCAAAGATATGGCTCCGGTTTTAGATTGGAAAGACAATACTCCGGTATTGGCTATCGTCGGAGTCTGGCCACTGGATACGGAGATTCCACTTCCAGGCTTTATCGAATAAATCACATTAGGCGCAGTAATGTCTTTCATGAATTCCACTACTTCCTCAAAGGTCGTCGCACTAGCAAAGCTTGCCGGTACATTCACGCTGAATCTATAGTCACTTGCAGTGTCCTGTTCTGCCAAGACAGACCCATCAATTGTTGTTTCACCCAGCACCTCACTTGCAACTTGCGCTTCCTTCACACCCGCACTCTGATGAGCAAGCACTACCCCAGTCAGCACCAGAGGTGCAGAAAGTAACAATATCTTCGCCATCACTTTCATCGCCATGTATTCAATGCAAATATTAAGCGACCTTCTTTATTTTCCAAAACCAAATCAGCGCAAAGCATAAATTCAGTATACATAAAATTGGCAATTAAATCATCTGCTTTTTCATTCTCACACCCCACTTTTCTCTATCATTCCACCCTCTAATTCTTTGTCATTGCTGTAAATGTTTAATATTTCGTTGACAAAAATATACAATATTTGTCAACAAATATGAGAATCAACACCCAAGACCTTACCCTACAAAGAAACTACCTAGAAAAGTATCAGTATTT
>Ga0172379_10009363_pt1 | contig 12113 bp, 8 predicted proteins | sample GrowelOW334metaG_FD_119756 | JGI IMG/M metagenome (GOLD analysis project Ga0172379, IMG submission 119756) | Groundwater microbial communities from an aquifer near a municipal landfill in Southern Ontario, Canada - Groundwater well OW334 metaG | ecosystem: Environmental > Aquatic > Deep... | reverse complement strand
CGGCCTTTCCAACGTGCGTCATATTTTCCGTATATTAACAGATGGGAAAAATAAGATCAATCAATACGCGTTGAATCCGGATATTCTCAAAAAAGAAATGAGTCAGAACGACCGTATCGGTGTAAGAAACATTTCTTTGCGATTTCTGACACAAAATAATTGCCGTAGCGCAGCAAGCCTTCAAAATGTCGCGTAAATACAATGAAATTCGGCCGCTGCCGCCTTTTGTTGAATTGGCGGCTAAAAGATTTTTCAGTAGTTTGTTTTTGTTGTTTTAGTCACTACAATAGTACAAATGAAACTAAGGTAGACGCAATAAAGTTAAAGTCTGAATAACATTAAAAAATATGGAATAAAAAGAGATACTTCAAAGTCTAAGAACTCAAGTAAGTTAAACATGGAGCACAGTAATATAGAGGGGCATCGTACAAAATGAAGACATCAAAGTTAGTGCGTGTTCTAATTATTCTGCCGTTAATAGTCACATTTATTACAGCCGGTTGCGCTCAGAAGGGCAAGGAGAGCGACGGAGTGGAAGCGGCAAAAGGAGAGATGACGCAAAAAACAGGCGTAGGGAAGATTGGAAAATCCCGCGACGGAAAGCAGGAAGTGAGAGTCGAGACAGCGATCGCGACGATAAAGCCAATAACGCTTGAAAAAATGTACGTCGGTGAAATAACGCCATTCTTCACCGTAGATCTAAAAAGCACGGCGTCAGGCTGGCTAAGAAGCATCACTGTCGACACCGGAGACGCAGTCCAGAAGAACGGAATCATAGGCGTGATCGAGAACGACGACATTCAAGCGCAGGTGGAGCAATCGCAAGCCTCGATATCGGTGTCGAAAGCCGCGGTTTCAAGGGCGGAAGTTGATTTGGGACGGATTCGGCTTCAAAGCGACCGGAGCGAATCTCTGTTTGCGAAAGGGTATATCTCGAAGCAGGTACTCGAACAGGAGCAGGCGTCTGAAAAACTGGCGGAAGCGTCGCTGGAAGCCGCAAAAGGCCAACTCGATCTGTCCGAGGCGCAGTTGAAAAACATCAAAGTTAAACTCAGGGATTACACGGTCAAAGCGCCTTTCTCCGGCGTTGTAGCGGAGAGATACGTTGATCCCGGCGCGTATGTATCGCCGGCTAATCCGATTTTAAGAATAGAAGACGGCTCGAAAGTTAAAGCAGTCATAAACGTTGTTGAAGATGATTTTGCGCGCGTTCGAAAGGGCGTGATTGCGGAAATATTTATTGATTCTTATCCTGAAGATAAATTCACAGGCCAAATCGTTAGAATTTCGCCATCTATGAATAAAGCGAGCAGAACCGCCGCTGTGGAAATACTGATATCTAACAGGGGCGGAAACCTGAAAAGCGGGATGACTGCGAGAGTGAATCTTGTGTTGGCGAAGAAATCTTCCGCTTTAGTCATACCTGAGACAGCCCTGCGCCGCGATGTCGAAATGGGTTTCGACTATGTTTTTGTCGTTGAGAAAGGCACAGTGAGGCAACGGAATGTAAAAATCGGAATAATTTCCAACGGAGAAGCTGAGATAACCCGCGGTCTTAAACCGGGAGAAGCCGTCGTGAACGGTGATGTGCGGGTCAGCGACGGTATGAAAATAGACGCTTCTCGTGGGAAGGTCGGCCGCCGATGAATTTTTCGGAAAAGGCCGTAAGACGACCCGTCTCCACGCTGATGGGGATTTTGGCTGTTCTAATGATCGGTTTTGTCGTGTTGCCCCGGTTGCCGATTGATTTTCTTCCAAATATCGAGCGAAACACTATCTCGGTTAGCACAAGATATGAAGGCGCCGGCCCTCAGGAAATCGAACGTTTGATTACCGAACCTGTTGAGCGAGCCGTTTCGACCGTAAACAACGTCAAGCATATCAATTCAACATCGCGCGAAGGCCAATCCAACGTTCGAATCGAGTTCGCATGGGGAACTGACATGGCCGAATCAATGAACTCGGTGCGCGACAAAGTCAGCGTGGCTAAACGATCTCTTCCGGATGACGCTGAAGACCCGGTGATTTCTAAATTCGACATTAACATGATGCCGATTATGCAATTGACGATAACCGGCAACATGCCGACTGTCGATCTTAAGGATTACGTCGAGAACGAATTGCGTTACAAGCTGGAACAAATCGAGGGTGTCGCTTCTGTTGATGTGTCCGGAGGCGAGAAAAGAGAAATTCATGTTTACATAGATCAGGCAAAACTCGCTTCCCTTAACATTCCAATTGACACTATTGTTGCCGTTCTGAAACGCGAAAACAAGGATACTCCAGGAGGCTATGTAAAGCAGGGCGACACGGAGTACCTGATTAGAAACAGAGGAGAATTCGCCAATGTCAATTCAATTAAAGACATTCTTGTGGAATATCAGGGGAACTCTCCGATATATATCAAAGATATAGCTGAGGTTACCGAGGGAATCGCGGAAAAGAGAAGCGACACGAGGCTAATGGGAAGGCAAGGCGTAATGCTCAGCATACGCAAGCAGTCCGGAGAAAACACGGTCAAAGTCGCCGACCGCGTTAAGGCGAGAGTAGAAGGAATCAGAGGAACGCTCCCGCCGGGCGTCGAAATAAAGACCATGTCGGACAACTCTACAATGATCCGTGATTCGATCGCCGAATTGAAGCGATCGGCGATAATCGGCGGCATCCTCGCAATCATTGTCATTTTCGTTTTTCTCTTGAATGTCCGGTCTACTCTGATTATTTTTGTTTCGATACCGTTCTCAGTAGTCAGCACATTCATATTCCTTTATTTCACCGGATTAACGCTCAATATCATGTCGCTCGGCGGGCTTGCTCTCGGTGTCGGGCGAATTGTGGACGACTCCATAGTAGTTCTCGAAAACATATACCGGCACAGAGTAATGGGAGAAAGCAGGATCGAGGCGGCCGTGAAAGGAGCCGGCGAAGTGAGCATGGCCGTCACCGCCTCAACGGTTACAACAATCTGTGTTTTTCTGCCGCTCGTATTGGTTAGCGGGATGAGCGGCATCTTTTTCAAGGAACTCGGAGTTACAGTCACAATTTCTCTCATCTCGTCGCTCATCGTTTCGCTTACTCTCATTCCAATGCTTTCCTCGCGGTTCCTGAAAGTAAAAACCGTTCGCGAAGGGGCAAAGTCCGTTTACGATCGCGGCATATATAAATACTATGGAAAACTGCTGGACTATTCACTTAAACACAAAGCGGCGACAATGATCGCCGTGCTCATAATTTTCGCGGGCGGCATATTGCTGCTTAGAGGCAAGATCGGTTCTGAATATCTTCCACAAGTTGACGAGGGGCAGATAAGCGTAAGATTCGAACTTCCGGTTGGCACGAAGCTAGAAGTTACACAAAAAGAAATGTTGAAACTCGAAAAAATCATAATGAGCTCCACAAAAGAAATAAGCAACATGTATTCTCAAGCCGGCGCAGGCGGCGGCGGATATGGCGGCGGCGGCGCATCGGGCGTCAACGCAGGATCGTTCCGCGTTATACTCGTGCCATCCGACATGAGAGGAAAAAGCACAACGGAAATTGCGAACGAGCTTCAGGAAAAGCTCATGACTTCGACTAAAGGCAAAGTCTGGGTTACTGAATCAGGCTCAATCATGCAGCGCATCATGGGCGGCGGCGAGAGCCGACTCGAGCTCGATATCCGCGGACACGACATGGATCCTGCCGATGCGCTTGCGCTGAAAGTTTCGGATATCGTCACGGCAACCCGCGGAGCTTCGAATCCGCGTATCTCGCGCACTCCGGGAATGCCTGAAATGAATATCGTTGTTGACCGTGAGAAAGCTGCCACTCTCGGACTCAACCCGGCTTACGTAGGCGACATCGTAAAAGCAAATGTCGATGGAGTCGTCGCGACGCGCCTTCGCAGGGGCAGCGACGAAATTGACATTCGCGTCAGGCAGCGTCCTGAAGACAGAAAGAATCTCGAAGCAGTCGGAAATATCCTGCTCTCTTCTCCCGGTTTGCCGCCGGTTCCCCTCCGCAGTTTGGTGAAACTGGAGAAAAACACAGGACCTGTTCAGATAGAGCGTCTCGATCAGGAACGTATCGTAACCGTCTCAGCGTCATACACCGGCGAAGTGTCTCCGGGAGAAGTGAATGCGTCAATAGAAAAGCAAATCAAGGCATTAGCTCTTCCCGCTGGGTTTTCTATCGATTTTGCCGGCGAGGAAGTTGACCGCAAAGAATCAGAAGCTTCAATGAAGCTCGCTTTCATACTCGCCATAGCGCTCGTATTCATGGTAATGGCGACGCAGTTCGAATCATTGATGCATCCGTTTATCATTATGTTCGCCATTCCGCTGTCCTTGCTGGGCGTTATGATATCGCTCTATGTCACCAAAACGAATTTCAGCCTCATGGCTAACCTCGGCTCGATTATGCTCGCCGGCATCGTGGTAACCAACGGTATTGTTCTCATCGACTTCATAAATCAACTCAGGAGAAAAGGCGTTCCAATTGACGAGGCTGTTTCAAGGGCCGGCCGTCTGCGATTGCGTCCGATTATTATGACTGCGACCGCGACTGTTCTCGGACTTATACCGCTCGCGCTCGGAATTGGCCGCGGCTCGGAAATGCAGGCGCCGCTCGCGCGCGTCGTAATCGGCGGCATGATTGTGGCGACATCGCTGACGCTTCTCTTCGTTCCTGTTTTGTACGCGTCTATCGAGGGAGCTCTTCATGGAAAGAATAACAAATCCGATTCCGCCGTGTAGTTTCGAATTTCTTGGGCGAAGCAATGCCCTGACGTGAAATGAATTTGCCGCAAATGGAAACGACAAGAAACAAATATAAAACCTTGCGGAAAATCACGCGAGTCATATAATCTCAAAATGGCGGCCGGAAACAAAATGGGAGAGGGTACATCATGGATATAGGAAAGATTGAAATCAGGACACAAAGCGATCTCGCGAAATTGCCGTGGTTTAAACTTGGCGAGGACGGCAAACTTAGAATAGATCCAGCCGCCGGCGTGACGGAGATCATCGACGATCATTCGCATCTCGGATGGAGCTATTTTTTCGGCGGCGTAATCGACCACATGGACGCATCGCGGCCGGTAAAATATTTTTACGACTATGACATGGATCAGGATGTGTTGAATGAAAAAACGCATCCGACGCCTGAAGAGGGCAAGTTAATTGAAAAAGATATATATATGATGCTGTTCAGATGCCCTCCGATCGCCCGCACTCAGACTGCTCCGCACATGATCGAAGAGATGGACCGCTTCAACGTGAAACATATTTTGGTATCTCCGATCGAGATTCCGTTCAGGTCGCGGCACGCGCGCCAGACGTTTGCCACCGCTGCGAAATGCGGCGGTAGGCTGATTCCGTTCGCGGCCGTGCATCCCTATACTCCATCATATGAGAAACGGGTGCGCACGATGATCGCTCAGGGCGCCCGCGGCTTCAAATATCATCCGGAATTCCAATTCGTCGCCCCGGACAATAAGAAAGCGCTTCGGCTTTTCGCGCTGCTCGAAGAACTTGACCTGCCGGTTCTCTGCCATACCGGATTTACCGGCGCCGAACCGGCTTTCATGCAGAAACTCGCCGCGCTGCCGCGCTACCGCGTTATTTTCGAATCGTTCCCGAAACTGAAATTCGTGCTCGGCCACGCCGGGCTGAAAAATATTCCCGAGGCGCTCGCATACGCCGCAGAGTTCCCGCAGGTCTATCTCGATCTTGCAGGGCAGACAGCCGAGTGCACCCGCGAAATCATCCAGAAAGCCGACGTCGACCGTGTTCTCTATGGCTCGGACTGGCCTTTCTATCCGATGGGGGTCACTCTCGGCCGCACTCTCGTCGCTACCGAAGGTATGCCGGAAGAAGTTCGACGGAAAGTTCTTCATGACAACGCCGCTAAGCTTTACAAGCTCGATCAGTGTTAATCTTTTACTCTGATTGAAGTTTTTTTAAGGATAATGATTCTGTATCCTTTTTATCGGCGTTAATTTGCGTCAAAATATCAATATGAATAAAGCAGAGGATATATCGCCTAAGCGATTGGCGGAAACCGTCGCGCTCGCTTTGCAAATATTTGAAATGCAGAAGCGGATCGGTCGCGACGGCGGTCGCACGGCGTTCGAGTTGCTGGATTGCCCTGTTACAGGTTCATTGAGAAGCTGGACGCCCGACGATCTGGAGAAACTCGTTAATCGGGCGACGCGTCTTGGAGGCATGTTCGGGATGCTGAACACGTGTCTTACGCGTTCAGTGATTCGCTGCCGCCTAATGCGAGAGGCGGGGGTCGACGCCCGCGCGGTGTTCGGACTCGACAAACATGGCGGCGCGCTTGCAGGGCACTGCTGGGTTGTCTGGGAAGGCGGCATGGCGCCGGGTTTGCGCGAAAGCAACTTCAGGATGCTTGAAGTACGGCCATCGCCGGAAAAGTTTCCGGGATGGATGCCGGAATGAATTCTTTTTCGTAAGGTCTGATATATGGATTATTATAAATATCTGACAATTTTCTGTTATATCGTTCCGTTGATTCTCGCTATTAATATTTATCGAAAATGTTCGGAGAATTACGCTAAGCTGCCGGACCGGATACCTTTGCATTTCGGGTTCTCAGGCAAACCCGACAGATGGGCGAAAAAAAGCGCCCTGACGGTTTATTGGATTCCGGCGATGGTTTTGGGAATGGACGCATTGATGTTCGTCAGCCTTTATTATCTGCCGTCGAAAACTGACCCGTGGCCGGAGATGATGCTGATCGGCGGCCTGATGAATCTGGCTATCGCATATATGTTTTACCGCATAAACGATGGGATAATCGAAGTCGCGCTCGGAATGGCGGCGAACATCATGCCGTATATGAAGCTGCCGATAGTTCTTGTGATCGCCACATCGGTTTCAATGTGTTTTCCTCTGTTCATCGGCGGGACTCCGAAGATAGTTGAACACACTATCTGCGCATCTGTCGGCCGGAATCTGGAGCCGGTAGATGTTCGCGAGGTATTCAAAATATCCGATCCGGCGGCAACGATTCGCATCAAATGGGAATTCCTAAATGGAAAAAAGACGGTTAGATATGAATGGCGCGATCCGGATGGAAAGCTCGCTTACGCTTTTGATTACACGCCGGGACGCAACAGGATAATGCGAACGCGCAGAACTTGGTGTTCCATGCGTATTTCGGGTTCGCACACGGAACTGAAAACAGGAAATTGGACAATTGATGTTTTTCTGAACGGGAAACCTGTGTTGAAGTCGAATTTCACTTTAACGAGATAAACAAAAATTTGTAATATGGGAGAAGACAATGGCAAACAGAGATGAACTGATAAAATACATCAATGAATGCTTTGGATGCGAATTCCGAGCGAAAGCAAAACGAATAGACAGTTATGTGAATGGCGTTCAGATAAAGGGCTCTGCTGAAGTTAAGAAAGTCGCGCTGGGCGTCAGCGTGAGCCTTGAGTTTTTAAAGCGATGCCGGAAGTACGGGGCGGATTTCATAATCGCGCACCACGGAATGGGACTCGACGGGCTTGACCATTACGTGAATTCCGTTCTTAAGGAACGTTTTCGAGAGCTTATCGACGGCGAGATGAGCTTGCTCGGTTTTCACTATATGCTGGATGCGCATCCGGAATTCGGAAACAATGCGCAAATCATGAAAAAAGCCGGAGCAGCAATCGTCTCGCCGTTTTTAGACGAATGGGGTTATATCGGCGAGTTCCCGAAGGCTCTGCCGCTGGAAAGCGTGATAAGGAAATTATCCGGCGTCTTCAACTCGAAGCCGATTCTTTTTAGCAACGGACCGAAGCAGATAAAAAGAATCGGTGTTGTGAGCGGAGGCGGAGCGCCTAAAATAACGGACATGGGCGAGTTTATCGAGTCCGGTATCGAGCTATATGTTACCGGCGAAGCGAAAGAAGGAACGCCGGGGCTGGCGAAGGAGATAAAAATCAATTACGCCGCGTTCGGCCATTACAATACCGAAAAGTTCGGCGTCATGGCGCTTGGGGATTTGATCAAAGAAAAGTATCCGGAAATTGAAGTTCGGTTTGTGGATGTGCCCTGCGATTTGTGAAATGAATATCAGAAGAACATAAATCGAAGATGAGAGAGTTGCGGTAAAGCATTTACTAAAAGCAAAAAAGGACCGGAAGCGTGAATGCGTCCGGTCCTTTTTGGTTTTGTTTTGAAACTGAACTTAGGCGAGAGCTTTTTCGAGGGCTTCTTCGCCGAGCTCGAAAATCTCGAACCACTTCTGCGCGCCGGCCGGGTTCGTGGTGTAGATCGAACCGTCGAACATTAAGCGCATCGCAGCATCAAGACCGTCGATCTGCATTGCTTTCATTGTTTCCACGCCGCCGCGTTTGATCTGGAAAAGAACGGCGTCTGAGTCGTCCGTGCCGCCCTTTGCCCAGGAAACAACACCGTTGTCGTACGTGATGACGCATTTCAGCGTTTCGTTGCCGTCATCGTCGAACACGGTTACGTCGAACACGTGTTTCCCTTCGCCGGCTTTCGCCAACTTGGACAGGCCGTTCAGCATGTCCTCGATCGTTACTTTACTCCAATCTGCCATAAGAATGCCTCCTTATTGTTCTATTCGGTAATAACCGAAGTTTTTGATATTGCAATGCTGCATGAAACCGATTCGTCCATGCCTCTCGCCGCCGTAAATCTCATTGCCCGCCGGGCGGGATCGAATCGGGATAGATTATACCACTTTTCTTGCGTTGCAAGTGATTTTCCGCGGATAAAATCAAACGGGACATCAGAATAGCGTCTTCGGGGAAAGCGGCGGTTCCCATATTCACTTCAACTTTGATCTCGTGGTTTTGGTCCGGATGCTGCATGCTGAATTTGGCAAACGTGTCGTGAATTTTGTCGCAGACGCGTTCGGCGCCTTCGCGTGTTGTCTCTGTTAGAATGATAGCAAATTTCCCGCCCGAGTATCTGGCGACGGTGTCGGTCGAACGCACGCATTTGCGCAATATCTGGGCGGTTTCCTTAAGAATTGTGTCGCCGATTTCGACGCCGTATCTCGTGTTAATAATTTTCATATGCGCAATATCGGCGAGTATGAGCGAGAAAGGATGATCGTAGCGGCGAGAGCGTTCGAGTTCCTGTTCCATTGTTTTCATGAAGTAACGGTAGTTGCTGACGCGCGTCAGGCTGTCGCTGATTTCGAGCTGCCGGTTGAATTCCCGCAGAAGCGCGTTTTCCGTGGCGTTTGCGATTATCCTGCATATTGCTGAATTGAAATCGGTGTTTTCGAGATCGAGCGGCTCACCGGATAAGCAAAGCGTGAATGTTCCGCAGACTGCGCCGTCGAGCGTAATCGGAAAGCGGATCATTCCTGAACCGATTGCGCAGTCCACGCCGCATGTTGCGCATAAAGTGGCCGGGGTTGCGTTGCGTGTGACGAGAGTTTTCCCTGAGAACGCGGGACATGATGCTATATGAGGACCGGAACCTGCCAGCATTTTAGACGGGATAACATGTGATTCGAGCAGAAGAGGATCTATGCAATTCTCATCCAGTTTGAGAGAGTAATGTCCGACGCCGAGCAATTGTTTCAGAAACTCGTCGAATGCGGCGCCGACAGTGAAAGGGCTGAAATTTATATTGATCGGCGTGTTGAGGAGTTTCAATAATGCGGAAGCGGCGGTCTCAGAGTCGCCGTTTTTTTTCTCGTTTTCATTCGGCAGTTGGCGACGCGAAAACAAGCTCTTGCGTTTTTGTTGTTTGTTTTCTTTGTTTTCTGACATATTGCGCTCTAAAGTCTTATTGTGCCGAGGGAGAAATTAAACACAGATGATATTCGATTATATTATTTCAGAAAATAAGCCGAGCAATCAATAGAGAAGGAATAATTGTGCGTATTCTGTCGTATTCCGCAGGCCAACGGCTGTCTGCCGCAAACTTCCGGTTGCAGGACTGATATGTTACAATTGAATGAGTATGTACAAATAAGGAGCGTTTTAATGAGCGGTCAAAAAATTTATCTCATCTGTGGTTTTCATGTTAATTTCTACCATTCGTGGCGCGGAGATCGTAACGACCGCACGGGTTTCGGCATAGACTCGAAAATTGTTCAAAGTGTGCTGAGGATTCTTGATGAAGCGAACGAAAAAGGCAAACAGGCGCGCGGCACGTGGGATTGTGACAATTTCTGGTCGCTCGAAAAGATCATGCCGCGGTTTGCGCCGGAAGTTCTCGACGCTATCGTTAGGCGTGTGCGCTCCGGGGTAGACGAGGCAATTCTCGGCAACTGGAATAACGGCGACCTCGGCGCGACTACGGTTGAGGAATTCCGGGAAGGTCTGCGACGCACGATTTCAAATCCGCAGGGCTCCGGCGTCAAAGACTTGTTCGGCGCTTATTCGCCTATCGTCAGGACTCAGGAGACGATGTTCACGCAAGGCTCGATCGAGCTATACCGCGAGCAGGGCGTGGAAGCGATCGCGCTATATTACAGCGCCGTGCCGTTCGATTCAATCCGGAACTTTGTTCCTAAACTGACGCCGGCGCAGATGTACAATCCGCTTTGGCTTAAATCGACTGAATCCGACTCTGATATGCTTATGATTCCGATGTACAATCAGGGCGATATAGTAGCGAAACAATCCATGCGCCGCTGGGTCGAGCAGGTTCGCAAACAGCAGTTGAGCGGCGAAATACCAGGCAATGCTCTGATATATATCAATATGGACGCAGACGGCGAGATATGGACCGGTATCCCGCTTCCGAAAATTTTCAACAGGCTTCCGAATGTGCGCGGACTTCCCGAGTTTATTGATCTCGTGGATGAGTTCGAATTTCTCGAATTCGGAACACTCGGGGAATACATAAAAAATAATCCGCCTGTGGGAGAGGTGACAGTGAGACAGGATCTCGCTGACGGCTCGTACACCGGATTCAGCAGTTGGGCCGAAAAGGAAGTTAATCAGCGTTTGTGGCGTCTATCAGAGCGCGCGCGATGGAAGGAACGAGCGGCGGATTTTATTTCAGGCGCTGAAGGTTTCGACCCGGCGACGCGCGCAGGGATCGAGAGTCTATTGTACGGCGCGCAGGATTCATGTTTCGAAAACAAACTGCGGCTTGTTTCGACAACTCACTTCGGAATGAATTCGCCCGCAGTGCATGAAGAACGGCTACAGGTCGGATTCCATCTTGCGCGGAACTCGCTCGAACTCTCCGCCAAAGCTCTGAGCTCCGCTCTCGACAAGTGGACGCCGCCAGCCGCCGCGGCAGAACAGCAAATCTCTCTCTTTTCTTTTTCCGCTATAAATCAACCGAAATATCGAGGCGCCGGACAAGTCGCCTCCGGACTGCGAACGATTCTTCGAGTTCCGTTCGAATTAGCCGCTTCTGTATGCAAGCCTGAAAAACTGTCTCTGAAAAACGGAGCGGGGGAACCGGTTCCGTTCGACCTGCTCGATTACAAATGCGACGCGCAGGGCAGGGTGGAATCCGGAACGCTATACGTCCTGCACACTGCGGGCGGCGCTTCTGAAAATTACTGTCTCATTGAAAACCAGGAACCGGCGCCGTTCGGCGGCGTTGCAGCGAGCGAAAAGGAGCTCGGAAACGATCTTATTAGAATCAAATTTGATTCGCTCGGCCGCATAGAATCGTTAGCAACGGCAGGCGAGGAATATGCCGACAAGCAACTCGTCACGCTCGGAGCGACTTATAAAATCGACAGGCATCGAAAGAAGTTCACGCCGCGCGTCTATCACATCGAGAGTTTCGGCGCTGGGCCGCTCGGCAATATAGGCCGCGTGACCCAACGCGCCAAAATAGTCATTTATCTGAAAGGCAAGAACTATACGGTAGAAGCAGAATATTCGTTTCTGGTTTTCGCGGGTCTGCCGTATGTGTTTTTCGACGGCGGCGTGACGTTCCCGCTGACGCCGAGCGAATCGCCCGATATTAGCGTCAGTTCGCGGATGGCTCAGTCGTTCGATATGAACTGGTTTGAGGTGATGCCTGCGGAACTGAGGCCTGCTGTTAACAATCTGCCCGGTAAATTCGTCAGAATCTGGAAGCATAACTATCAGAACGCAACAAACTACTATGAGTACGACTACGGTTGCCACGATCCGAGAAACAAAGACGCTGATTCGT
>Ga0172379_10009362_pt1 | contig 12113 bp, 7 predicted proteins | sample GrowelOW334metaG_FD_119756 | JGI IMG/M metagenome (GOLD analysis project Ga0172379, IMG submission 119756) | Groundwater microbial communities from an aquifer near a municipal landfill in Southern Ontario, Canada - Groundwater well OW334 metaG | ecosystem: Environmental > Aquatic > Deep... | reverse complement strand
TGCATCGGACGATAGACCCAAGTTTTGTCTTAAATCGATCACTTTTTCAACCACATTTGCTTGATCAGTAAAAGCATAAATATCTTTTCCCGCAGGAAAATTTCTCCAGGCTTTTGCAATACCGCGTTTGTTTTGGTAGAGGCCATTTCGCGGATTATCTGGATACTTATGTCCAGTCGCTGCGGCAGTAGATGTTGGGCCCCATTCCCAGGGATATTCATCCACATCAATCATAACACACTCTTGGTTCCCTCTTCCATTGACAAAATAAAACTGGGGTTTTACTGAACCTGGATTGAAAACTCTTGCTAAATCATATATATAAGAGAAGCGATCATCTTGTACTACACCCAATATTTTTGTTATCCAACGTATTGGGTTCATATCTGCTGCAACAAGTGTACAGAGATTATTTGCACTCGCGGTTTTGAAATTAAAACAAAAAGCGGTTGTAGAACTTGTATCACTCGTACATGGACGTGTGGGTCGGAGCGCGAGGCTTGTTGTCGCATTGGTGACATGTGAGGTAAACAATGAACTTATATCTTTTGACAACTGTACATGATACCAAGTATTTGGTTCCAATCGTTTGTCTAGAGATGAACCGCCGCGACGGATCACCAAAACACCTGATTCATACGCCAAATCACCTCTGTTTGGATCAAGTGGAATTTGTTCACAGCGCAATGCATCAGTATCAGGTAAATCCTGCGGATCAAGGTACGCATTTTCTTCCGTGCTTGTATTGCACTTGAATAATTCAACGGTACGAGAATTCAATGTCGCATTATCCATACCTGTACTAAACCGCACGGCAACATCAGCGTTCAAACATACTTGATCCCCTCTCTTCCGAATACCCTCCGCATCTTTCCAAGGGGTTGGAGATGGATATTTGATACCAACGTTATCATTGTTCCAATCTACTTGGTTACACTCTTCAACAACATAAGGGACATCAGCAATAATACCTGAGGTAAATCTCCACATATATCCAGCCTCACGTTTTTCTCCTTCGCACGCAACGTCGTCGTGTTTCCACCTTCCCATTTCTGGCCCTTCGGTACAACAGTGAAAATTAGGAATTTGAGGAGCATTAGGGACATTACAATTATCAACGGTGTATGTAACTCCATTACTTGGTACACCCTGATCATTTTTTATTTTGATAGGTCCTGTAACCATAGTGAAACCATGTTCTGAATCAGATGGAATCACTGTTTTTACCAATGTATTATTTTTTTCGTTTAGTCCTATTGAAGAAACGGTAAGCCAAGAAGAAAGTGAGATGTCCTGTGCACTTGCATTTTGACTCCAAAAATATGCTGACGGATTCACAGAAAAATTGTCTCCTTTGAGCGTGAGATATTGGTTTGCTGGCAATGGAGCTGCTCCATGGTCTGGCTGGAGAGAACAGATGCTAGGCGCAGGTGGTCCATCAACTATAGTGAGACCATCTGACCCGTCTGATTTCAAATTACTATCACCTCTTTTCACAACAACAAAGGCATTTAGTCCTTCTCCTGTACGCACTCTTTCCTTTCTCGTAATAGAGAGCCCCTGCAATGAACCACCAAGCAATGACGAAGAGGCGGTACTAAAATGCCCATTTCCTAACATTGCTAGCGATGTGTTCACTGCAAATCCATTGACTGTCTCTGAACCACGCAAAGGTAGAGCAATTCCTCGTTCTATATTCTCCAATGAATTATCGGAATCATATCCTGCATATAATAAAATTTTTTTGTCAGTAGTTGCCACTACTTTTGCATGTATAATGGTCGTATTTTCAGGCAAATCTGCGTCAATAGTCTTTGTAATGCCTGCGGTATCGATATAAGAAAATCGCAACGAACGTACAGTTTCAAATGATCCATTGTTCATTGTCTGTGTTTCAAATATGCTCATTGCATAAGAACCTTGTTCGTTATTTTGTAGTCCTTTTGATATGACGAAACGTGCGCCTGTCCAGATATTATTTGCCCCTGACTGAACAAAATTGGCGTCAGTATTGCTCAAGTTATCATAATAAAAATAGGTATCTAGTTCAGAATTTTCAACTAAAGAAGCTTTGCCTTCCACATCTTGAAAGCTCTTCACATGCGGTACATCTCCAATGAAATAATCATACACAAAACCAGGTTCATGAGACAAACCTGCCAGCTGCAATACGTCATACGTGGTCGTCGTGAAAGAACCAGTGCCAGTTGCATTCAAACGTTGGACTATATCTTCAGGTATTTTTACAATTACTTGGTCATCTCTCCAATAACCAGAACAATACGCAGGAAGTTCCGCAGAGACTACACAGCCCGAATCACATGAATCATTTTTTTTGCTTGAAAAATAAACACTACCTGGTACGGATCCAAAATGATTACCAGAAATAGTAATATAACTTCCTGGAGTCGTAGATGCAGGATCAATAAGTGAAATTGAAGGCGCAAACAACTGTTCAAGACTCAAAACAGTGAACGGTACCTTGTTACTTTTCTCATTTGAAGATGTGATTGCCCTCACCCCCATAGTACCCGCTTGGAGATAAGGAACTGACGATTTGATAATAAGATCGCCCCAAGAAGAAATTGAGGCTCTCGTGCTTGTGGCTCCGCCAAAATCCAAAACTCCTTTCACAGAACCAAAGGCTTTTCCTTCTGCCTGAATTGCGACAGCGGGAGGAGCTGCAATAGATCCCTTGGAAATCACTGCTTGACTCCCATCAGCATTAGTGAACGTCTTTGTCTCTGAGACAGTCACACTACAAAGACCAGGACGCTTTATATTGTTTACCGTAAACAAACCAGGCGCCCCACTTGTTCTATTTGGTCCAAATGTATCATCAGAATCATCAAAATAATCTGGATACGTCTGTTGTGCAGGAGTAATTCTGATTCGAGATACGATATCTGTGGAACTTCCGCTCGACATAGGACCAGCAAATCCAAAACCAAATTCAGCCATCGAACCATCTATTTTAATAGGGCTTAACTCTTTTTCATTTGCAATCGATGGTGTGGAACTCGCTTCAGAAAATCTCCAATAACTCACAAGACTCCCGTCACCTTTTACCATGTTTGTATAATCGCCAACATTTTTTTGAGAAGCAGCAAAATGGCCAGACACTTCTTGCGCAGTCAATACACGTTCATACACAGAGAGTTCATCCAAACTGCCACGATAATTTGGTTTGTCATTTGTTACAGCTTTGCCCAAATAGATTTCAGCACTGTCAGGTACAATCTGAACACCGCCTTTTTTTTCAGAAACTTGGTTGCCATTTATGTACAAAGATGCAGTCCCGCCACCCGCAGGGATTTCCCCATTCTCTGGAGTTGCTCCATTGTATGTAGCAACTACATGTACCCAGACATTGGGAGAAGCAATAGTAGCCTGTGCGGTAACGCCTCCAACTACCCACAAAAGTTGGTTATTATTTTGACGTAACGTATAACCACCATTTGAATTTTTTCTTATTAGGTTAATTTGTTGATCAAAATTATCTGGCCTGATCCACAATTCAACAGTGATATTAGATGGCGTCAGTTTTTCATCTGTGTCAGCAATAAAAACGGTGCTAGTTCCTGCATTAAAATGCAACGCTTTGTTACCCACTGCAGATGAACGTACAATAGAAGGAACTTCAGCTACAACCCATGAATCATGCCACACATCTTCACGGCAGGCAGCAAGTGTTGCTGTTTCACTAGCATCAAGTATATTGTCACCATTGCTATCATACATGAACTGAATTGTACCAGTTGCTTCTCCAAAATTCCTTCCCAAAATAGTCACCCAGTTTCCTGATGCCCCATCCATTGGATCCACTTCAGTGATAATAGGCCATTTTGTACAAACTTGATTCATGCACTTCAGCCACCACTGACAATCATTGTCTACACGGCAAGAATCTCCTTCTCCTCCTCGTTCTCCACGCATCTCAAAAATCAATATTCGCTCCGAACTATTGTGATCGACGTCGTATGCCGTAATTTTAAAAATATATATTTTGCCTGCTTCAAAATATCTGCGATACAACCTCCAACCATAAGAAAAATCAAAATCAGCAGATGAACCATCCCCTACAAGTGGACCTGTCCTGTATGTGTATGATTGAATAAAATTTGAAGGATCTGATTCAGGCGCAATACTAGATATGACAAGTCCAACACCTCCATGTGGATATGCACCTGATACAAAATCATGGATTGTGGAACTAACGACAAAATCCTCGTCATAATACATGCTCACATTTGAGGTTTGCCCATTCATAGAAATTGGATCTATGACGGGAGCTTGGACATCATCAAATGCTTGGTCCACGACAAAGGTAGTGTGTGATGGGTACGTATGGCCATTTGAGACGTAGCTCGTAATCAGTTCTCGACCACGAGAATCCCGGACATTATTTTGGTTTACCGTCACCGTATATGTGCCAATAGCGACATGTTGGATATCGCCTTGATAAACTCCTTCTATTACATAATTATCATGTGTCAATGTAAGACTCAAAGGTAAGTTGCTATTTGATGAGTCTTTGGCAACAACTGCTTCAGAAAGACGTGTGCGTGTCGGGTCAAGCGGCTGGCTAAATAATACACGGATAACAATGTTATTCATACCTGTAGCACCACGAGGAGTGCTCGGTGTGATACTTTTGACATAAAAAGCAAGATCCCTACATATAGAATACTCAGGGTGTTCACTACATATTTTGTCACAAGCACCTGGTATGGTAGGATCGCACGGTCTATTACAATCTTCCCCAACACAAGACGGGACATTGTTTCCAGCACCCGTCGCAGCAATCAGCCTGCCTAAAATAAACTTGGTTATACCCCACGCAGACAAGATAATAACAAGCCCAATAGTTGCATTGACAATAATTTTTCGCGCTTGAGCAACTTTTTCTTCATTACCACCTGCTGTCATATACATAAACCCAGCATACAGCATCAGTACAAGAGTCAAAATACCAAGAAGTCCTAAAACAGTATTAATAATTTTGACCACGGTGACGCGAATGTCCTGAGAACCCAAATTTATATTTTGATTTACTTCCTGAATACCAAAAGTATCAGTAGCAGCAGCATGAACATGCGCATATGAAAAAAACATGCCGAATATCATGAGGGAACATATCATTCCCAATACAAATGTTCTATTTTTTTTCAAAAAAATCATAAATATTATTTGGAAGAACCGTACTCAGTCGGACTTATATCTTGTTGTTGTAAAGTATTTTTACACTCGCCGATAGTAGATTTCCGTATATTGTTGCTCTCAAATCCACTATTTGGCGTATATACACATCCTGTGTCTGTAGAGCTTACCGTTGTTACCCCCACGCAGTTTTCAATCCTAGAAACATTTCCTGCATCATCAAACTCAACGTTGCATGTTGGTGATTCATTTTTTGTTTCAGACCATGGACCACGGCCTGGATACATACAATTTTGATTGTTTCCTTTTGCAGTAGAAGGTACACTCGGAAAATAATACAAATCCAGATCATACGGCCCCAAAGCTCGTGCCGGTTTAATTATCGCAGTTGTATTTTCATCAGTATCTTCTGAACGCAACACAAAACCCAGATCATCCAGCTTCTCGCTATCTTTACAAGAGGTCAGCAGCTCACCATTTGCACCAAACGAAGCATTAGAACATACGTTTGCAGGATATTCATCAATTTTTATTGTCCCCAAGGAATAATCCCACATAATCTTACTAAACTGCATAGAAATACGTTCTGTTTCATCTATATTTTCTTGGTCAATACCTGGAGTCAATGTTTCAATGAAAGGAACAGAACGGTCTATTTTGTTACGGACGCTAAAATCCCACCAATAGTTATCAGTTGCTTTTTCTGAAAGAGTGATCTTCTTCGGATCAGAAGAAATGCCTGGCTTTGTATGATGTTGAGAATCTTGATTATCAAGAGCGTTGAAAGCCAAATCATATACACCGGTAAAAATCATTGCTTCAAAGGGTAATTCTGGATTCCCCGTGGTTTCAGCCGTACGGATTAATGCTTGGTATGGATTTTGACATTCAGTACTCGTCGTACTATCGCAAACCACGGGCAAACAATACATCGTATCTCCACAGGAATTCAAACCACAAGGATTGTCAGAAATAAATTCTACTGTTTTGTACCCGTTTGACATACTCCATGTGCCGGTAACCGTGGTATCTACACCACCAGCAGGAACAAAATTCAAAAGTAGATTACTAAAATCATTCAGACTTGTCGATGAACTCACTTTTCCTGAAGCCATGATAGGATCTACAGGTTCATCAAAAATCACTTTTATAATAATATTTTTATCTATTGTATCACCATTGCCAGGATATACTCTCAAAACATGGGGTGGAGTAAAATCAAGATTCACACCTGTTTCAAAATTCCAAGAATAAAATGAACTAAACATTCCAGAAAAAATACCAACATGATCACCGTCAAGCAATTTGGTTATATTATCAGTTAATTTGACTGTGTACTTTGTATTTTCTAACGAACTTCCCAAATATTCAAAAGGTCTGAGTACAAAAGTAAACGCACCTCCGTCTTCATACTTTGTCATTGCTGCAGCCTCGACCAGAGGAACTTCTTCTTTTTTCTCATCTACTGTTTTATACATTTTGATTGAGGAAGTATTCAATGTATCACATTCAGATATCCCCTGTGCATTTTTCTTCCATTCCACCATGCCATTCCCATTCTGATCAGTGCAATCACCATAATACGGCTTTAACAATTTCCCATTGTTATCTACAGCACAACTGGTCGTGGTTGGTGTTTTTCCATCTGGACCCCAACAACTATTATTTGTATTCAAAATAATACTTTCAGGATCTACGGGCGGTATAAACGTAATTACAATACTAGTATTTCGCGCAACATCTGTTTGGTCACGCATTGGATAATGATCTTTCACTACACGACCCAGGGCGCCAGAACCTGCAAATGTAGGCATACTCGGTGGTCTTCCACCATTTGAAATCCCCTGTCCTGTTGTTCCTGTCAAAGCATTTATAACGAACTGTACAATGGCAAATGCCGACAAAATTACGGCGAGTCCAATTACCGCATTACTTAAAACTTTCCTGCCTTTCGCCATCTTTTCTTCATTACCTTCTGATGTCATGATAGTGAAGCCTGCATACAAAACTAAAATCAACGTAAGTATCGCCAACAAACCGAGAACTGCTCTAATAATTTTTGTAATAACAATACGAATGTCTAAGCCTGTAAGTACAGTATTCTGTTGTATTTGATTTACACCAAACACATCATTTGTTTGTGCAAAAGCAGTATGACTAAAAGCAAAAAAACCACACAACAAAAAAAGAAAAATCACCCCTGCATACAATACCGTACGCTTGGCAATTTTTCTTTTCTGTTGAAATGTATGAATCCAAGGATGCATGGTAGCCTTAGACCCTAAGTGAGTAATTAATGTGAGGACATGTTCATGAGTCCTTCAATCATCGCGCGAACTTTTCCTCCGTCGGCTTTTCCTTTTACGCGCTTCATTACTTCCCCCATCACACGACCAAAATCTGAATTTGTTGTCGGATGTAATTCTTCAATAACGTTCTTAACCACTGACGACAGTTCTTCGTCAACCATTTGCGCAGGTAAATATGACTCAATGATCGCAATCTCTTGACGAGACTTTTCCACCAAATCATTTCTACCCCCTCGTTCAAAATCTACCAGTGCATCCCGCAATTGTTTTGATTGTTTACGAAGAACATGCACAACCACTTCATCATCAAGATCATCTGTTCGTGAAAGTCCTTTGTCAATTTGTTCGTTCTTGAGTGCTGACAAAAGAACTTGTAAAAGCATGAGTCTCTGCTCGTTATGCTGTTTACGCGCTTCAAGCTGATCATGAATTATGGTCTGATGCAAAGACATACGTTAACGTCGTTTAGTGTTTGTCTCTTCTTCTGGCAATTTGCCAATCTTACGCAGATAATCCATCTTTGTATTAAGCTTAACGCGTGCAACCGCTTGTGTGCGCTGCACGTTTTTGCTTTTCTTTCTGTCAAAGTATTGAATTTTGCGTGCCTGCAATAGTGTACCAGAACGCTGCCATTGTTGCTTCACGCGTCGCATGAAAGCTTCAAATGACTCATTCCTCTTGCGCTTTAGTTCTGACACAATGTTCACCTCCTCTTCAGGTGTTAATACTACATGAATAATTGATTAGAGTATACACAAAAAATTGATGTTCGTCAAATTATCCACACCAAGACTTTTATGGGGTGTTTCGAAGCTTTTCCACCATGTGTTTTAGCTTTCTCTGGTCAATGATTTCCTGAATACCTGATTCCATATTGCGAACCAAAACCGTACCATCTTGCATTTCTTTTTGACCAAGAATAAGCGTGTGGCTGACGCCTTTCTTATTTGCCAATTCCAACTGAGTTTTCAAAGATGACTTGGCCAAATTGTGATAAACCGTAATGCCATTTCGACGAAGGTCTTCAATAAGAAATAGTGAACGTTTTCTGGCCTGTTCTCCTAATTGAGCAAAGAAAATACCCCCCGTCTTTTCTGGATCAGAAATTTCAGATTCCTTTCCTTCAGCCCGCAGTTTTTTACGCTCTTCTTCCTGCTTTCGTTGGACAACACCAACGACGCGTTCTATACCAAGTGAAAAACCGGCTCCAGGAGTTGGCTGTCCTCCCAATTGCTCCACCAACCCATCATAACGTCCTCCACCACCTAGTGCATTTTGTGATTGTTCATCTATACCCTCTTCATACAGCTCAAACACAGTATCTGTATAATAGTCTAAACCACGAACAAGAGTAGGGGTCAATACATAAGGGATCTTCGCTTCATCCAGATATTCCAAGACTGTCATAAAAAATTTTTTTGACTCGTCAGAAAGCCAATCAATAATCTGAGGCGCTTCAGCAATAACACTCGCATCTTGTTCTTCTTTTGAATCCAAAACACGCAATGGATTCTTCAACATGCGTTTTTTTGATTCTTCTGACAAATAACTTCGTTTACTTTTCAGGTAGCCAGAAAGCTCGACTAAATAATTTTCACGGTCAACCGGCGTACCAATGCTATTGACGTGAACCATCGTGGAGATGCCCAAATCTCTCAACACATTATATGCCACTGAAATCAACTCAGCGTCTACAACAGGGCTATGTTCTCCGATACTTTCACAACTAAATTGATGAAATTCACGATACCTCCCCGCTTGTGGACGATCATGACGAAACATGGGCCCCCAATACCATGTTTTGACTGGCTGAGGAAGCGTGTGCATGCCATGATTGGTATATGCTCGTGCAACAGATGCCGTCCCTTCTGGTCTCAAACAGACTTTACTGCTATCGTTGTCTTCAAATAAATACATTTCTTTATTTACGATATCAGTTCCCTTGCCCACTGAACGGATAAACAAAGATGCCTGTTCGACAATCGGGGTCTCGATATATGAAAACCCATATGCGTCCGCAATATCCTCAGCAGCGTGATATATCTGCTGAAATAATTTTCCCTCACGCGGCAAGATATCTTTCATGCCACGCAAGGTTGCAAACTCTTTTATTTTTTCTTTGGAAACCGGAGACACCACAGATTTAGAAATCTGCTTCCCTTCCTTTCTTTCATCATTATTTTTTTTCTTTGAACCATTCTTATGTTCGTTTGAATTATATTTTGACTTTTGTTTTTGAGGCATACAATAAATGATTAGTAGTCAAATGGAATTAATTGGTGTTGTTAAGATGGTGTGGCAGAAGAACTCGCGGTAGGAACATAGGACGGATCCACAAACGTAGTTATACGGGTAAATGGCCATCCACGAAACCACACGCGCCCTACGATAGCGCTCCGTTTTATGGGACCAAATCGTCGTGAATCAAAACTTGCTCCTCGATTGTCACCGAGCACATAATATTCATCTGGTCCAAGCGCAACAGAAATTGAACCTGTCGTTGGGTCATTGAGATACTGTTCACCCAAAACCAAACCACGTGGATATTCATTGTTATAAATGATAACTTTTGTGTCTTCTATTTTCACACGCTCACCAGGAAGTCCCACGATACGCTTCAAGTAGTTATCGCTACTCACCGGGGAATGAAGCACAATAATATCTCCACGTTGCGGCTCATGAAAACGATATGAAATTTCGTCAATAATCAAATAGTCATTTTCAAAAAAAGTAGGCTCCATGGACTGCCCTTTGACGTAAAATGGTTTAAACAAAAAATAACGGACAAGAGCAATGGTGATGCCAGCCAATAACGCAACTTTTACTATTTCAAGCAAAAATAAAGCGATCTTACTCAATGCTCCCTTCTCATGCACTTCATCATTATTATTATCTTGTACTGGGCCAGTAGCATCAACCATAATAGATACATTTAGTATTTAGCAGATAAAAGTATATGTCAAAATAGTAAAAAAAGCAAATAAAAAACCCTTGAACGGGTTTGGTGGGCGACTCAGGGATCGAACCTGAGACCTCGTCATTATCAGTGACGCGCTCTAGCCAACTGAGCTAGTCGCCCATATAAATCAGACCGATTATACACTGAACAAAAATAAAATGCAATACCGTGGACCCGAGAGGATTCGAACCTCTGACCCTCACAATGTCAATGTGATGCTCTAACCAACTGAGCTACGAGTCCGTAAATTTACGTCGCCAGTATACACGTTCATGATAAAAAAGTCAATATAAAAATCCCCCAGCTTTTGCCGGAGGATTTTTTGAAATGAAATTTGGTATTAAATACTCAAATTATCAATTGCGCTTGTATCTACATCATCTGTTGAAGACATTCCACCGTTACCTTGAGGTCTCACGCGGCGACCGCCTTCTGGTTCGTTGATCTTGAGGTTAACGAGTGCGTTGTTCTTTGCGCCCACAACCTTGAGCAACGTTCTAATCGCGTGGATAGTGTTGCCACGACGTCCGATAACATAACCGATATCTGTTGGTTCTACATCCAACGTAATAAGAACTCCTCTTTCATCAACTGTACGGGTGGATTTCACCGCGTTTGGATTGTTGACGATCGCCTTGATGATAGTCTCAAGGAACTGTTGATCCTGATAGTCTGCCATATCTGTGCATTACTGAATTACTTAGTAAATAGAATTGTCGACATCCTTCATGTGAAGGTCAATTCTTGTGTGTGAAAAGTATACCAATCGACGTGCAGAATGTCAAGGACAAACATGAAAAAAAACACAACCCCCATATAGAGGTTGTGGATAATACACATTGGCATTAAGCTGCTGGCTGTTCTGTGGCTTTTTTTTCAGCTTCAGCTTTTTTCTGTAATTTTGCTCTGCGTTTGTCGCTGATTCTTACTACTCTCTTTTTTCGTGCGTCTATGATTCCTTCCTTCACAAACATATTATGAACGGTTTCAGATGGCTGTGCGCCCACCGACAACCAGTATTTGATACGTTCAGTATTCAATGTTAATTGTTTTTGTTTTTGGACAGGATCGTAAGAACCAAGGATTTCCAAACTTCCAGCCTGGGTGTCCTTATTTTTCTCAGAAATAACAAATCGATACGTTGGTTTTTTTGCTGCACCAATGCGTTGCAAACGAATCATTAACATAGATAAAAATTATATTAAAGCTGTCCCGCGGTGGAGAGCGTCCAATACAATTGGACTTATCATACGAACTTTCGTGGAAATCCGATGAAAGCGAACTGGCTTTATTAAAACAAGGCTTAGTATAGATAAAAACGCATATTTTGTCAAGAGCCTTGCTAAAAGAGCCAAAGAATGGTTTAATTATAGAGAAAAATAGTCTATTATGAATGCAAAAAAACTAGAAACAATTGAGAGTCTCATACAAAAAATAGCTGAGTATTTGCCTCAGGCTGATTTTGATCTCGTACGGCTTGCATACGAATACGCGGCTGACGCGCACAAGGGACAGACCAGAAAATCCGGTGAGCCATACATTATTCATCCCTTGGCTGCAGCTCACATATTGGCAGACATGCACTTGGATCCCGTTATCATATGTGCGACACTGCTCCACGATGTACCCGAAGACACAACCAGAACTATTGCTGACATTGAAAAAAATTTTGGTTCAGAAATAGC
>Ga0172379_10009361_pt1 | contig 12113 bp, 6 predicted proteins | sample GrowelOW334metaG_FD_119756 | JGI IMG/M metagenome (GOLD analysis project Ga0172379, IMG submission 119756) | Groundwater microbial communities from an aquifer near a municipal landfill in Southern Ontario, Canada - Groundwater well OW334 metaG | ecosystem: Environmental > Aquatic > Deep... | reverse complement strand
TGGATGTTTGAACGGATGGAGTAATGTGCCGGCTGAAGAGTATATGTATGACCGTCAGATAAAAAAAATGGATGAAATCAAATCCACTTCAACTTCTTATATGCTGGTTGAAGAGGCTGATTCACGAGGCTTCAATATGACCTGGTGGTCGCTCCTTGCTCCTGAGCATGGCGTGAACCCTCCAATGTGGTGGAATCCTTTAGCAGTATTACATGGCGACAGCAGCACTATAGCATTTTGTGATGGCCATGCCAGGTTATATAAATGGAGAGAAAAATTGACATTATCTCTGGCCCAAAAGCAAATGTTGCCTGGTGTGATGTATGGAGCCACCCCTGTCCTGGATGGTCAAAGGCGTGACATAGACTTTATGTATGATGGCTGGGCATACAAATATACCCCCTAAAGATACTGATTAACAGCCTTATTTGCCGCATCATATACACAATTGTATAAGGCCACGCGGCGGCTAATTTAGACTATGCGCCGTATCCTTTTTGTTATGAGAGGAACATACACGCTGTAAAAAATCAGCAGGAAACGAAAATGAATCTAAGCATCATAGATATTCTGATTATAGTAATTTATATGGCTGTCCTGATTGCGATAGGCATTACATATAAGCGTAAGGCAGCGAACAGTATCGAAGATTATTTTCTCGGCAACAGGTCTCTTCCCTGGTGGCTGCTGGGATTGTCTGGGATGTGCGCCTGGCTCGATATGACCGGCACTATGGTTATTACATCATTTCTTTATCTGATGGGGCCTCGCGGATTATATATTGAGATAAGAGGCGGAACAGGGCTCATCCTGATTTTTCTTATGCTCTACGTCGGCAAATGGCATCGTCGTTCCGGTGTAATAACCGGCGCAGAATGGATTCGCTATAGATTTGGCGGCGGGTTTTGGGGCAACTTTGCGCGTATAGCTTCGGCAATTTCAATGGTTGTTTTGTTCGTGGGAGTATTGGCATATTCCTTCAAGGGCGCCGGGTTGTTCATGTCGATGTTTTTACCGTTCACGCCGTTTCAGTGCGCTGTCGGAATGATAATCATTACTACTATTTACGCCATAGAAGCCGGATTTTACGGAGTCGTGGTGGCTGATGTGTTTCAATCTGTATGTATTATTTTCGGAGTAATTGCGATTACGATAATGGCCGTTGCAAAAATGGCTACCGTTGAAAATTTTGGCAATATAGCTTCATCTGTTACCGGCAATACTGATTGGATGACTACGCTTCCGCAATGGCACACCTCTATGCCCAAGGGTTATGAGTCTTACAGTATGCTTGGTATGGTAACGATTTTTTATTTAATCAAAATGGTATTGCAGGGCGCAGGTTCTGGAATGGACCCCAAGTATTTCGGCGCAAGAAACGACCGCGAGTGCGGCCTTATCGGGTTCACCAGCGGCTGGTTCTTAATGTTACGATGGCCGCTTATGCTCGGCTTCGCTATTCTTGGAATTTTCCTGATAAAAGATATTTTTCCAGACCAATCCATCATAGCAAATGTAACAGAACTAATTAAGACATACACCGGAAATATCTCAAAAGCACAATGGCCTGATTTGATTGCTTCCATAATAAACCATCCGGATAAATATCCCAAAGAAATGTTCGCCGGCTTACAAAATCTTATGGGAGCCGATTGGAGCAGGAAACTTAGTCTGGTAAGTTATGAAGGCACGGTTGACCCTGAGAGGATTATACCTGCCGTTCTGCTGTTTAATATACCGGCTGGTTTGAAAGGTATGATAATTGTTACATTCCTGGCCGCTGCGGTATCGACGTTTAATTCGTTGATAAATACCGCGTCGGGATATTTGACAAGGGATATTTACCAGGGTTATATCCGTCCCAAAGCGGGCAATAGAGAATTGATTTATTTCAGCTATTTTTCAGGGGTTTTATTGATTGTGCTGGGCATAGTTTTGGTATACGGCACCGAAAGCATAAACGATATATGGGGCTGGATATCAATGGGGCTTATAGGCGGGTTGTCTGTTCCTTTGATTTTGAGGCTTTACTGGTGGCGGTTTAACGCCGGTGGATTTGCGATAGGAACGATGGTTGGTATTACAGCCGCTCTTGCCCAGCGTTATCTTATTCCAAAAATGACCGAGTGGGAGCAGTTTTTATATATTTCATCGATAGGTTTTTTAGCAAGTCTGATAGGTACGTTTATTACTAAGCCTACTGATCAAAAAACGCTTGAAAATTTTTACAAAACCACCAGACCGTTCGGATTTTGGAAGCCATTAAAGCATTTATTGACAGTCGCGCAAACAGCCGATGTGAAAAGAGAGCATTTTTACGATATTATTTCCCTGCCGTTTGCGTTTTTCTGGATGCTTACATTACTGCTGATTCCTATGCAGCTTTTGATAAAGTCATATCGCGGGCTGATTTATTCCATACCTGTTTTTGTTGTGTCATTGGTCGGATTGTATTTTTTCTGGTATCGACATCTGGGCGCCAGAGATATTGAGAATAAAAAATCTGGCGATGCTAATCATGAAAATGCAACTGTTACCGTCAATTCGTAAAATGGAGATGAATATGGAAAAAACTACTGTGTACAGAGTACTTTTATTTGTGATGCTGGTTTTTGCCGTGAAAGGACTTGCTGTGGACAGTAATGCTGCAGAAATTAAAAATAAGAAGCAATTAGCTGATATCATTGGCTCGACGCACGTTGCCGGTAAATATTGCTTGACAAAAAAAGATTACTTGAATGAAGGCGCTGATCAGATTCTGGCTTTAGGGTCTCGAGTGATTAAAATCTGGTTTTATGGCAAAAGACATGAACATCCGAATAATGTATATTCCTATAATTCCGATTGGCCTGAGGTTAAAAGCCTTGTAGAGGGAGCACAGTTGCCATATTTCAAAGAATTGTTTAACAAGCCGTTTACTACCTATATTTTGGTTGTTACTTCCCTCGGGCGGCCGGATGATTACTGGCGAAATGGCATTTCTGAAGAAAATAGAAAAGATGAAGAGAGGCAGTTCTATGAATTGTCAAAATATCTGCTGACGGCGTATCGTGGTACGGGCAAGACTTTTGTCTTACAGCATTGGGAAGGAGACTGGATGGTCAGAGATAAAATCGATCCTAATGTTAACCCCAGGGAAGAAGCGTTGAATAATATGGTTCTTTGGCTCAATGCCAGGCAAGCTGGAGTTAATAAAGCACGGCAAGAAGTAGAATGCAACGGAGTCAATGTTTATCATGCTGCTGAGGTTAATAGAGTGTTGTCTTCGATGGAGCAAGGCAGACCAAATATGGTTACGCGTGTATTACCGCGTATTAAAGTCGACTTGATTTCTTATTCGGCGTGGGATTCCGCGGTGGAAGAATATAAAAATCCTGACAAGTTCAAAAAAGCACTGGATTTTATAGCGGAGAAAGCAAATGACAGTAAAGCTTTTGGGAATCGGAACGTCTATTTGGGTGAATTCGGCTGGCCGGAGAATCTGTATGGCGCTGAAGGTGCCAAGAAAACAGTGCCACAGGCTGTGACGACAGCACTTAATTGGGGCTGCCCCTACGTTGTTTATTGGCAGTTGTATTGTAATGATTTAGTTAGTCCGGAAAAACGCCCGCCGATACACAATAACGAGGATGTTCGAGGTTTCTGGCTTATAAGACCGGATGGTTCAAAATCATGGCTTTGGAATTATTTTAATGAGTTATTGAGCAATACAAAATACTTGAAATCAACAGAAGTTAAAGAAAACTAATTATATTTAATTCGGGAATGAAACTATGAGCTACAAAACCATTATACATGTTATCTCCGGCACACATTGGGACAGGGAATGGCGCTATACTGCCGATCAATCTTTGCTGCGACTGGCTGAACTGATGGATGAATTGCTGGATGTATTGGAAAAGGACGATAATTATTTATGTTTCCATCTGGATGGCGGGACCATTGTTATTGAGGATTATTTGGCAGTTCGTCCTCAAAATGCCGAACGGCTCCGCAGGTTAATACGACAGGGAAGATTGTCTACGGTTAAATGGTACACACTTCCTGAAATGTCAACCGTGGCGCCTGAATCGCTTATAAGGAATCTCCTTATAGGCAAGCGATTGGCTGATACATTTGGCGGTTCTATGAATACAGGATATACGGCAACTTCTTACGGTCAGATATCTCAGTTGCCGCAAATCTATTCTGGATTTGGCATTGATACCGCGTTAACGTATCGCGGTACCAATAAGCATCAGGTACCGCCTATTTGTCTGTGGGAAGGGTCGGATGGTACCCGGATATGTAATATTCGTTGTTTTGACGAAGCCACACGTACTAATTGGTTTTTCTTCATCCATTATGAGTTGGTACTTAATAAAACACCTCGAGATTTGCAAACAGAATGGAAACCTGCGGAATGGCCGGTACATATGTCGGATGAAAAGTTATATGAAACAGCTTTTCAGTTAAAGAACGAAAGCTTGGATTTCAAGAAAAATGGAGAGGATATTCAAAAAGCCCTTGCGCACTTTGTAAAACAGGCATCTCAGCAGGCCATTGGCAATAATCTTTTGGCATTAGATATGGAAGACAATGCTTGTGCATACTCGAATCTTCCGTATTTAATTGAAACCATTAATAAGGCTCAGGATAAATATTTGGTACAGCAATCATCATTAGACGATTATGTTAAGACCATAAAAAAAGCTGTCAACCTGCAGCAGTTGCCTGTGTTAAAAGGAGAGATGCGTTATACGGCTGTTGAGGTATGCTTTAACGGCCTGTATGGTATGACTCATTCCTCCCGCATACCATTGAAACTGATGAATGATGAAGCAGAAAGAGAACTTATTAACGTAGCTGAACCTCTCTCAAGTTTCTCTTCAATAATGGGAGGTTCTTATGAACACAGCCTCCTTCGTAGGGCATGGCTGGAACTGTTAAAAAATCACGCCCATGACAGTATTTGTGGCGCTGCGATTGAAGATGCACACAAGGATAATCCTGCCAGGTTTCGTGCCGTATGCAGTATATCGCGTGAGTGCAGCCGCAAGGCTTGTGAAGAGATATGGTGCAAGTTGGATACACAATCCTGGTTCCAAGACGGCGATATTACCATAACTTTTTTTAACACATTGCCGACAAGAAGGGTTGGAGTCCATAAGGTTATAATTGATACTCCTAATATTACTTGTGGCGATATGATAATTGAACCGTGTTCAGGCGCTGGGCCGATAAGAGATGGCGTAGATCCCGACCAAATGGTTACATATCAACAATTTGATTTGATTGATGAAGCAGGCCAAAAAGTGCCGTCTGAGACGTTGGAAAAAGAGATTATAGAGGTGGAGGTTGAGCGTAAGCTCGATTCCAATGCAGCAGCATACAAGAATATTTTGCGTAACAGGATTTTAATGGACGTTGATATTCCGCCATTTGGATATCGAACCTATGCATTGAGGCCTTGTAAGCGAAGGTATGTTCTGAATCCACAGCCCGGCCCCGACCGTAGTTTAATCGCCAGGATGGACGGTATTCTTGAGAATGAATTTATCAAGGTGGTGATCAATCTCAATGGAACTTTCAATATTATTGATAAGCAAACAGGAAAGAATATAGAAGGGATGCATTATTTTTGTGATAGCGGCAGTATCGGAATTGCCCATCTGGACAGAGCTCCTTTAAGAGATTATACCGTAACGAGTCTCTGCAATGCGGCTGTTTTGACGCTATGTGAAAATAACACATTGCGTGCAACGTGGCGAATTGATATGACCATTAATATTCCTGCTGAAGCGGATTTAGATGGTCGAAATCGTTCAACGAAGATGGTGCCTTTGTCGATCAGTACTTTTTTAACTTTACGTAAAGGCGCAAAAAGACTTGAAATCAAAACTCATATAGATAATGTGGCGCGAGATCATCGCTTGCGTGTAATGTTTCCAACGGATATAAAAACCGATTATGTTTATGCCGATGGTCCTTTTGACGTAATAAAACGCGGCATTCAATGGAATATTACCGGAGATAACGCTGAAGGCCATTATCCTACTCAGCCTATGAAGAAATTTGTTTCTCTGTCAGATGGTAAAAACGGAGTAGCTTTCCTAAGTAAAGGATTGAATGAATATGAGGTAATTGATGATGCTCGTCGTACTTTGGCAGTCACGTTATTGAGAACACACAGAGCTTATATGCTGGCAAATCGAGGTTTGAAAACTCCGGAAGAATATGAACATCAGGCGGGACAACATTGCCTGGGGTCAATTGATTTTGAATATGCGATTTATATTCATGGAGGTAATTGGGTTGATGGCCGGGTAATAGCGGAAGCAGAGGACTTTAGGATACCCCAAAGAGTTATCCAGGGGATACCCAAAAATGGCGTGCTACCAGCTACAAACTCATTATTGTCGATATCGCCATCTGAGCATATTCAGCTTTCTGCCTTCTATAAAGTTGAAGGAACCAATAGTTATATTATGAGAGTGTGGAATAGCCATACCGAGCCTGTTCTTGGTTCGATTGAGACAAGTTTTGAAGTTAAATCAATTACCAAAGTTAGTATGGATGAAGAACGCAAAGAGAAACAATTGGTGCGAGAAGATAATGTCTGGTCATTACCACTCAGAAAATCAGAAATCGCCACGTTACTTGTGGAAATGTGATAACATAAACTGATTGAATGGAGGGTGTTTGAAATGTTAAGAATTAATTACTTACTGCTTGTGGTGATTGTTTTTGCTTCCACGTTCACGCTGGCAGGAGCAGATGTATGGGTTTTAGTAAATGATTTGCCGGGAGCCGATGCTGCGATCGGAAAGGAAATTGGGAATTCCTTAAACGATAACGGCATAACTGCGCACTCCATAATGGCCGCAGAATTCGATGAGAAATTTCTTAAAAATATTCCTGGTAAATCACTGCTGATTCTTACAGACTGCGGCATACTGCCGCTTGACTCAAGCTCGGCTTTAGATGAGTTCATTTCAAAAGGAGGCAAGCTGATTTCTCTTGGCGGCACTCTCTACCGGAATCCCGTGATAAAAGAAGAGAATAACTGGCTGTCACAAAAAGATGAGCAGGAGAAGCTTTCTAAAATACAATCAGAAAAGATATTGATGGATTTTTCAAATGCACGACAACCATGGACACGCAATAACGGAACAGCAGATACCCGGGTTGTTCCCGAAATAGTTCGTGATTCGCAGAAAGGACGGTGTCTGCATATATCCATCAAATCAATAAACGATTATGATTTGCTTTTTTCACCTGCATTCACAGATGCAAATGCGGGAAAATATGATTATGTTTGTTTTTGGGCAAAAGGCGGTTCTTCGACAATTCGGATGAATATACTCATTGAAGAAAAAGACGCGACAGCCTGGGGCATTGAAATCCCTCTAACAAAAAATTGGAAACGGTATGTTATCAATGTCAAAGATTTTACCCAAAGAGTTCCCGGAGTTTATCAAAGTATTATGCCCAGCGACGGCCGCATTTTTGATACTTCAAAGATAAAGCGTTGTGCTTTTGGCCAAATCCGTCGATCAGATTTAACCGATGTCTACAATCACGAATTATATATCTCCAAAATAGAACTCAGCAACGACAAACAGTATAAGCCTGGCATTTGGGATGTTAAATTTACATATCGAGACTTGCTTTACCCATCATATCTTACCTACAATTGTTCAGATGTAGGACGAATTCAGGTTTCCCAGTCGCAGCAGAAAATAATGCCTTCAGGACGATTTTCGCTGCCTGTCAATGTTCGGGCTTTTAGTCCGAGATGCAAATCAGCAGGTTACAAAGAAAAACGTTCACATCGCTGGATTCCCCTTTTGGAGGCTGTTTCTTCGAAAGGTGATTATCGCGGTACAATCGCCGCTCTGCAATTCGGCGATAATTTTCAATATATGTGGGCTGGATTCGCTATAGAAGACGCTGCTTTTTATAAACAAAAAAGTATTGTTAATTTTGTCGTTGACCTTACGAAACGAATGTTGAATGAAAATTTCATTTGGCAAAGCGGCAGCAGTCAGTTCACCTACTTTCCCGATCAGGAAATTAAAATCGGCGTCAGTACGATTATCAATAATCCATCGCAGGATTTACAACTCAAGTTGAGCGTCATCGAAATAGCAACTCAAAAAAATATTTTCGCAGACACCACAGCAACCACTCCTTTGAAATATGAAACTTCCCTCGGTAAAGCTGAAAAATTAAAGGAACGCACACCCTATCTCGTCAAAACCGTATTAGTCAAAAACAACGGCGAGGTCATAGATCAAATCGAACAAATTTTCTATGTTTGGCAGCCGAACAAAACTCTTGGATGGGTTACGGCACAGAACGGAGAGTTTTATCTTGACGGCAAAATATGGCGTCCTTACGGAGTCAATTATATGCCTTCATCCGGCATAGCACAAAGCCCGCAGGATACTTTTCTTTTTGAAAATTGGTTCAGCAATGAAGCATACGATCCGGATGTTATTGAAAGAGACCTTTCACATATCGCTAATATGGGGCTGAATACTGTTTGTGTTTTCATACATAATAGGGAGCTTGACAGCTGGAATTTTATAGATTTCCTGCGGCTGTGCGAAAAATATAATTTGCGTATAGACCTTGCTTTCCGTGAAAGTATGCCCAAGCTGGATTTTCAATGGGAAAAGGCCAAAGAAGTAATAGAGAAAAACCGGCTTTCTGATAATCGCACTATTTTCGCGTATGATCTTTCCTGGGAATACCGCTTCCAGTCAGATTATTATGATTTTCCGGACACAATCGAAGACTGGAACAAATGGATACTGAATAAGTATGGTACGATAGATTCCGCCATTGCGATGTGGCATTATACGCCGGAAATAAAAGAAGGATTAGTTGTTCCGCCTACCCATGACCAGTGGTATCAATCCGGCGACTGGAACAGGATGATGGGAGATTTCGCGGATTGCCTGAATATGATTTTGCACAACCATTACAGCATCGCTCGCCGTCAGGTAAAAAATATTGCCCCCAATCATTTAGTCAGTTTCAGAATGCAGTATTCCGGGGATCCTACATTCGTATGGTCTCCATTGGTGCCATACGATTTGAAGGGGTTGGCGAATGCGGTGGATATTATGGAACCCGAAGCATACGGTCGAATAGGACCGCGCGAAAGAGTCAAAGATGGAATCTTCACTAATGCTTATGCGAGGGCTGTCGCTCCGGCATTGCCGGTATTCTGGCCGGAAGTAGGCCGTTCGATATGGGAAAACTCGACAATGACGACACCTAATAAATTGCATCAGGAAAGTGCGGACTTCTACCGTAATTTTCTCAATATGCTCTTGGAAAGTTATGCCAATGGCGTTGCTTTCTGGTGGTATCCGGGCGGATTTCGCACAATAGAAAATAGCGATTATGGCATTATCAATCCTGACGGTACGGATAGGCCTGTTACCCGGGTTATTCGCGAATTTGCTCCGAAATTCAAACGTATGGGGCCTGTGCCTGTTCCGGAAGTTTGGGTTCGTTATCCTCATGATTGGAAACCCGGAGGTATTGCGGGAGCTTATAAGGAAATAAAAAATGAGTTTTGGCGAAATATAGATGCCGGAAAGGTTACAGGATTAAAAATGGAATAATAGTATAGGCAAGGAAGAAACTTTTAGAACACAGAATGTCAAAAAAATAATGTCGTGAACTTTGGAGTAAATAAATCATGGGAACAAGAAAAAAGTTTATTGATTATGTGAAAAATGGCTCGCATGAACCTTTTGTTTCGTTTCAAATTGGAGCAGGGGCGGGCTTTGATTGCAAGCTGGCGGGAAAGCAATGGGTCAGTGATGTGACAATAGAAGATACTATTCGGGCATATCAGATTGTTGAGTGTGAGCCTTTGCTTAATATTGGTTTGCCGGATTTAGGCATTGCAGTGTCGGAGCTGGCGTGGCAGGATTGTACAACGAAATCCGAAGAGGCGAGGATAACCAGCAGGTCGCTTGAAACTCCATATGGGACAATTCACTGGAAATTAAAAGAGCAAAAGAAGCATGGCACTACGCCGATAGAATATCCATTGACATCAGAGAGTGCGAATGTTTTTGACATAATCTGTTGGTATGCCGAACAACATAGAAAGTCAGTGCGATATATCGGAGAACTCGTTGGCCCCATACTGCAAAAAACGCAAAGTTCCGGCCCTGTTTCTATACAATGGAATATTCAGCCTTTTGAGATGATGGGGCTGCTTTCAGTGGATAATCTGGTTGTATTGGCTATGCTTAACCCGCTGCGTTATCGCGAAACTTGTGATTTGATTAGAGATATTAATAGTGAGATTATCAAAGCGGTGTTTGCATGCGGCGCAGATTTTGTTTTTCTCGGAGCTCCTGGAGTGGAAATGCTTTCTCCCCAGCTTTACGAGAACTTTATAATTCCGGATTCTCAGCGGATAACTAAAGTTGTTCATGAAACCGGAGGGCTTGTCTATAGTCATATTTGTTCTCCTATCGAACCTTTTTTGTCGAAAGGGTACTACAACAGGATGGGAATAGATCTTTTTGAGACGCTTTCTCCGCCGCCGGTTGGAAATGTTCCTGACCTTGCGGCGGCCAGAAAAATTCTTGACCCGCAAATGTGCACCAGAGGTAATATAGGGCTTGATGTTCTTCTGACCGGCACGGCTGAGCAGGTAGAGAAGGAGACGCTGAAAGTTTTGGAAGCGACAAAGGGCACAAAACATATGGTCGCCGCTTCAGATTATCTATTTTATGATATTCCATTGGACAATGTAAAAAAAGCGGTTCAGACGGTAAAGAATTATGCTTGACGAGTACAAATTACTGTGTATGAAAGGAAGCGAAAGTGCTGACATATGATGATCGCTACCTTGCGGCGATGTGTAAAAGTCCAAAACGAATTCCGCATTATGAGCATTGGTCGTGCCCTGATGCGGAGAGCTATCTGACAGGAATAGATTATTTTAAACATCCCCGGCAATGTCGACTAAAGCTTAAAGAGTTGTATCCGGAACTGAATCTACCGATTCCGCAAACCGACGATCCTATTGCACGACCTGCTGATGCCGACGATGATAATCGGGATAAGAACACGGTGCGTTGGGGCGATGGTCAAAGCTGGGGATGGGAACATGGACAGAGTTATTTTAAGTCCCCTGACCAGGTCTTTGCATTCAGCCCGCTGGAAAATCCGGATTTCAGGCAGATTCCGGGTGTTGTGATGAATTATGATTTTTCCAGTGAAGATGTTATTTATAAGCAGTTGTTTTCACTGTTGCCTCAGGAGTGTCGCAAACCCATAGAAGGCGCATTCACCTGTGCCGGTTTTTATAATACTATGTTTATGTGGCCGTTATTGACTTTTGGCTGGGAATTGTTTTTGGAATGCTGTATGGACAGCCGGTTTGAAAGGATAATGGATGAATTTGCCCAGATAAACCGGCGTGTGTTTGCGGCTCTTTCACGTCTTCCGGTCAATTTTATTATTTGTCACGATGATATAACAGTTACACGTGGGCCGGTATGTTCTCCCGGCTGGATGAAAAAATACATCTTTCCACGATACGAAGAGTTTTGGTCACTTCTAAAATCAAAAGGCAAACACGTTATATTTATGTCCGACGGCTGCCTTGATGTTTATGTTGATGATGTGGTTTCCTGCGGAGCATGTGGTATAATTACCGAGCCATATACTGATTTCAAGGCGATTGCCCGTCGTCATCCTGAGATAATGATTGCCGGCGAAGGTGACAACCGGATATTGATGGAAAATAATCGCGACCTGATTCGCGCAATGGTCAAATCAATGTATGAGACAGCGAAAATCACGCAAGGATATATGATGTGCATAGGAAATCATATACCGTGGAATATACCCCCGGAGGCTGTAAAGACATATCTGCTGGCTTCGCGGGAAAATGAATAATATGTATTCCAAAAATTTGTATATTTGCAAAGGAGATTTTGCTGATGAAGCGTACGAATCTTATTTTTATTGTTTTGTTTTCGGTGTTTTCTTTAGAGAGTGCAGTTTTTGCCAATGTCAGGCTGCCTGCAATAATAGGGTCGAATATGGTGCTCCAGCAGCAAATGAAAGCGCCTCTTTGGGGTTGGGCA
>Ga0172379_10009359_pt1 | contig 12115 bp, 10 predicted proteins | sample GrowelOW334metaG_FD_119756 | JGI IMG/M metagenome (GOLD analysis project Ga0172379, IMG submission 119756) | Groundwater microbial communities from an aquifer near a municipal landfill in Southern Ontario, Canada - Groundwater well OW334 metaG | ecosystem: Environmental > Aquatic > Deep... | reverse complement strand
CGAGGAGAAATTTTAAATTATTTGGAAGGGCAATTCGAGTCAAGGCCAAACCACCCTGTTCCTGTGCCACAATTATAACTTTGCCAAACTTGAGCAAATTTTGCATCTTGTTCTGGAGGGAAATCGTTGGGGCGAGAAGAAGGAAGGGACAAACAATCTTCAACGCCAATACGAACAACTCTAGTGGGGCGAGTTAAAAGAAAATGGTCGCTAGTCTCTATACAAATTTGGGTCGGAGTCGTCATTTCCAGATGAGACTCTTGAGTATTCGGAACAGCCTCAAAAGGTGGAGTTTCTTGAGCAGAAGAAGGTTGGCAAGCCGCAGTCGTTAAACTAAAAACTACAGCCGCGCCAAAAGATTTTAACGATTCGTTCATGTATAAGTAATCAGGAGTAAGGGGCTGATAATAACACGCGCACAAAATAAGTCAATGGTAGTTTAGGGCTGCAATTGCTTGGTAAGTATAGATGGGATATTCGATTGTAAAAATTATAATGGCTTAAATAAGCCGTTATTTGGGGTAAAAAGTGTGCCCGGGCACACTTTGTCTGATTTTTTTACTCTCCCACCACCACTTTCCCATGTTGAATCCATCGAATCACTTCGGGGTACCATTTTTTCTCTAGGGTTTGAACCTTATCTTTTAAGGAGTCCGGGGTATCATCCGGATCCACGGCCACCTCTTTTTGAACCACAATCGGCCCTTCGTCACACACTTCACTCACAAAGTGGATGGTCATACCCGTGACCTTATCTCCATTTTTGAGTACCTCTTCATGAACATTGAGGTCCATCGCTCCCCCGCCGCCATATTTAGGAAGAAGAGCGGGGTGCACATTCAAGATGCGATGACGGAAATGATCTACGAACGTTTTGCTCAAAATGCGCATATAACCTACGAGCACAATCAGATCCACCTGATATTTCTCAAGAATTTTCTGCATGCGTTGGTCAAATTCTTCTCTCGTGCGTCCCTTGGTACGCACAAAAATCGCCTTAAACCCCTGTTCACGCGCCCGTTGCAACGCATAACAGTCTTTTTTATTGGAGAGAACCACCGAGAGTTCAACTCCGGGTAGCTTGTCGGCCTTGAGTTCATCAATAATAGCCTGGAGGTCTGTGCCGCGAGTGGAGGCAAGCACGGCAATTCGAAAAGGTTTTTTCATAAAAAATAAGTTTAAATTGGATTTAAAAATGCCTTTTTTAAACAGAAAAAGCAAGAAAATAAAACCTGTTTGCAGGTTAAGTCTTTAAATTAGAAAATATATATCTACTCAACGCCAGGATAATTATTTGACGTAGGCTTAACTCGCGAATACAATAACACGATACGCTGAAATAAAGACAAAAAGAAAAACAAAGTAAGTCAAAACAAAAACAAAACTTTCTCTCGCGTATCAAACCTTCCTAAAACGCATAGGAAAAAAAGTTCTTTCACATCACGCTTCAATCGCGTCTCGCCCCTCTTTCCCTCCATCAGTCTTTATATGACGAACGGAGGCGATAAAGCGGAGGCGGAGAACTCGGGACAACAGAATCTATTTTCAAAAACCGTCCCTATTTCTCCCTTTCCGCTTTGTGATGGGAGTCCCCTTGACCAGGGAACCCCGACACTTCAATAGCTTGGTGTTTCCGTCGATTTGACCCGTAAGGTGCTCAACACGGACGCACACTAAACAAGCGGCTATGGTCAGGCCTATATACTGAACCAAAGCACAGCGGAAATAAGGAAGGGTAGGATCACCTTCTCGCCACTCTCTTGGGAACCTCTGAGCAGTAATACAAAAACAAAAATAAACTGCTAATAGAAAGGGCCTCTTCGGGAGTGGCCTTTCTTGTATACGGAAAAATTTATTTCATCTGATAAAATGCCTTTTTCCCAATGAAAAAGGCGTCTTTTCCCAGTTCTTCTTCAATGCGCAAAAGTTGATTGTACTTGGCGATGCGTTCGGTGCGACACAGAGAGCCGGTTTTGATTTGGCCGGTTTCCAGGGCCACCACAAAGTCCGCGATCGTGGTGTCTTCGGTTTCCCCGGAGCGATGCGAAACCACGGCGGTCCAATTGGAGGCGTGCGCCAGAAAAATCGCATTCATGGTTTCACTCAACGTTCCAATTTGATTGAGTTTGATGAGAATGGAGTTGGCTGTGCTTTCATTGATCCCGCGTTGCAATTTTTTAACATTGGTGACTAAAAGATCGTCTCCTACAATTTGAACTTTTTTCCCCAAACGAGAAGTGAGAGATTGCCATGCCTTCCAGTCGTTTTGATCGAGCCCATCTTCAAGGGTTAGAATCGGATATTTTTTCACCCAACCTTCATAAAAATCCACCATTTGAGCCGAAGAAAGCACCTCGGGTTTACCCTTCACCTTAATATGATAGCCATCTTTTCCATGAAATTCGGATGCCGCGGCATCTACTCCGAGATAAATGTCTTTCCCGGGTTTATATCCCGCTTTTTCAATGGCTTTTAAAATATAGTCAAACGCGGCTTCATTGTGCGGCAAATTAGGGGCAAAACCTCCTTCATCCCCAACCGCTGTTCCCAATCCTTCATCGTGGAGAATTTTTTTAAGAGCGTGAAACGTCTCAGCTCCCATTCGGAGCGCCTCTGCAAACGTAGGGGCACTCACCGGCAAAATCATAAATTCCTGGATGTCGAGTCCGCTGTCCGCATGTTTTCCTCCATTCATGATGTTCATCATCGGCACAGGCAAAACATGCGCTTTTGCATTCCAATATTTAAACAGACTGACGTCTTTTTCATCCGCTGCCGCACGCGCATTGGCCATCGAAATTCCAAGAATTGCATTAGCCCCAAGTCGACCTTTATTTTCCGTCCCATCGAGTTCAATCATTTTGGAATCGAGCGCGTTTTGATCCATCGTGTCCATGCCTTTTACCGCAGTATTGAGCTCTTTATTTACGTTTTTGACCGCCTTCAAAACGCCTTTTCCAAGATAACGTTTGGGGTCGTTGTCGCGGAGTTCAACCGCTTCGTGTTCACCGGTGGAAGCGCCGCTGGGCACCATGGCGCGGCCGTGATAGGTTTTCCCGTTTTTTTCAGCAAAAAGCTCGACTTCGATGGTTGGATTTCCGCGGGAATCAAGGATTTCACGAGCAAGAACGCGTTGAATAATGGCCATATCGGGAGAGGATAAAAAATAGGAGAGAAGATGGGAAAAATAAATTTTTCTTCCTGATCAGTATAACATAAATAGACTCGTTTTTGCATTCTTAAAATTTGCGCCAGCGGTTTGATGTGCTAGAATAAGCCGGCTTATTTAAGATTATAAAAAACTCCTATGGAAATCATTTGGCACGGTCAATCTTGTTTCACCATAAAAGGTTCGTCCGCAACGCTTGTGACGGATCCCTACAGCGCAGCAAACGGTTTAACTCCACCTAAATTCAAGGCGGATATCGTAACCGTGAGTCATGCGCATGAAAATCATAACAACGTGGCCGGAGTGGAAGGAGAAAACGTGAAGGTTTTCGATTGGCCCGGAGAATATGAATCCAAGGAAGTCATGATCACATGCCTTGAGATCTCTCGTTTTTTAAAGCCCGAAGAGAAAACAGACCTCAAACGCTCGCAACTTTTAGTTACGCATATAGAAATGGATGGCATTAAAATTTGTCATCTGGGAGGGTTGGAAAAGCGCTTGACCGGAGAAATGATCGAAGCCATCGGGGATGTGGATGTTTTGCTTCTTCCCGTGGGTGGAGGGGATATGATTGGAGCCAAGACCGCGCACGAAGTGATTGAGCAAGTGGAACCGAGAATTGTGATCCCGATGCACTATAAAATCGACGGATTGAAAGAAGCGATCGAACCGTTGGATGTTTTTATCAAGGAAATGGGAATTCATGTGGAGCCCACCGAAAAATGGGGGATCAAAAATCGCAAAGAAATGCCGGAAGAAACTACAGGCTATGTGATCTTGATGCCGCAATTGGGCTAATAGGCACGGAGCGAAGCGAAGTGCCGCATTTTGAATTTTTCCCCGTATTTTTTTTGAATTTCAGTTTTTCCTAAGAGATTTTTTGCCGTAGAATATATAAAGATTGCTCTCGTAGTTCAATGGATAGAACAAGGCACTCCTAAGGCTTAGATGCAGGTCCGATTCCTGCCGAGGGCACCAGAAAAAATGCGAAGCATTTTTTCTCTTCATTTTCTAGCATTTTGTATTTTTTTATCCTTTATTTCCTCACTATGCCTCTCAAAAAATCCCCCAAGCCGGTTGCGTCCCAAAAGGTGGAAAAACCCAAAAAAGTTGGCTTTTTCAAGGCCATTCCAGCCTCGATTTATTCCCCTAAGTTTTACGCCACCATCCCTCAGCGTTCATTTTGGAAAGCGTTCAGGTATTTTTTAGGAGTTTTAACGTTGATCCTTTTTATTTTATTGGCCGTGGGTGGAGTTTTCGTGATGAAATATAAAGATGAAGCCATGGCAAAATTCCGAAGCATCCCGGAAAATTATCCTCAAGATTTGGTACTCACCATGCAAGGAGGGAAATTTTCCACCAATGCTCCCGAGCCGTTTTTCGTTCCGATCCCGGAATCATGGGGGGACTTAAGTGTCGCGGGGACGGATATGAAAAATTTAATTGTGATCGATACAAAAACGCCTTTCGACATTCCTACAATGGAAAAATACGCAACCTTTATTTGGATGGGAGAAACCAGCGTTTTCGTGAAAAGCGAACAAGAGGTAAAAATTTATGACCTTTCAACCATGCCTGACGGGCAAGTGACGAAAGAGATGATCGGCGTGATGTGGTTGTCCCTTGAAAACACATTGAAGCCTTTCGTTATCGTCGCTGCGATTGGAGGAGTGATCGGCTATTATCTTGCTATGATTGCCTTGGAAATGATTTATCTTCTTTTCTTTGCATTATTGGCGGTGATTTTAGCGGCGATTTTAGGAACGAAATTGACGTATGGAGATTGCTACAAAATGGGTTTTCATATTTTAACCGTGAGTTTCCTCCTTTCCTTTGTGATTCGATTGACGCAAACGTGGACTCATTTCAGCGGGTTTATATTGCTTCCGACCCTTGTGATGTTATTGATGTTGGGAGCGAATTTATGGGAAGCCAAGAGACAAAAATTGCTTTAAAACATTTTAAAAAAGATGCGTCAACGGGAAAGCATTGACGGTGAGTGCTTGCTCACCTAATATAGGTGAGGATAAGCTCACTTCTATCTTTAACTCTCTCGTTATGAAAACTTTTTTCATCCTGTATTGGGGCACTTTGCTCATGGGATATTTAACCTATCGTTCTTATACCCATTATTATCGTCGTTCGATTTTACGACGGATTTATGCCGAGCGACACAAGAGTCGATTGAAAGCACTCAACGGGCGGAATCAAATGACGCTTTTTTCTTGATATGTCATCCTCCGACTTGATCGGAGGATCTATTTCCTCCTTCAATTTATCATTTAAAATTTCATTTATGGACAATGCCCTAACGGAAAAACAAGCTCAACTTTTGGCTTTTATTGAGCAATATCAATGGGAGCATGGATCGTCTCCAACCTTGAGGGAGATGAGGGAAAAATTCGGAGTGAGCTCGGACAACAGTATTTTAAAACACCTAACCGCCTTAAAAGAAAAAGGGAAAATTCAAAAAGACGATACTCCACGCGGGATTAAGCTTTTGGATAAAATTCGAGGACAATTGGATGCTGCGGCAAATATTGTAAATGTCCCGTTGCTGGGCGCGATTCCGGCCGGAGGACCGGTGATGGCGGAACAAAACATTTTGGGCACTTTTGAAATGGGAAAGGGCTTGATGAATGTGGGAGATGGCTATTTTTTATTAAAAGTGATGGGCAACAGTATGATCAATGCCGGGATTCATGAAGGGGACATGGTGCTGGTGGCTCCAAGACAAGAGCCAAGGAATGACGACATCGTGGTGGCCTTGGTGGACGGAGAAAATACGGTAAAACGTTATAAGAAAGCCAAAGGAGGACAATTTTATCTCCATCCCGAAAATCCGGATTATGAGGATATTTATCCGGAACAAACCCTGGAGATCCAGGGCGTGGTGACCGGGCTGGTGAGGAATTATTAAGACACTTTTTTTCTATTTGAAAAAAAAGGACGAGAACCGTAGAATAACGGGGCTTTTAACGATCCTTAAAAAACATGACGAGTTCGGGTCTCGTGGGCCCCGAACGAGTCATAACCTTATCATAGCAATAAGGTGAGTAAAATAATTTGAGCAAACGAAGTCGCAAACAGTTACGGGGCTCGAAACTGGCTTGCGACGGAGTTGAGCGAGAATTATTTTGCGAACATCAGCTGGGAGAGGGTTCCCGCAAGGGAGAACCTTAGGTGCTCCCTTGCGATTTGCCGGGATAGCTCAGTGGTAGAGCGACGCACTCGTAACGCGTAGGTCGTGGGTTCAATTCCCATTCCCGGCTCCAGGAAAAAATAAAAATGGCTTATTTGAGCCATAAATCGATGTAAAACCTGTGCCCGGGCACAACTTTACGGCATTGCACGCGCATTTTTCTCCGAAATAAAACAACAATAAGACAATAGAACCTTGAGGCGATAAGCGTGATTTTTTGCTATACTAATATGATTTTAAATGCCCGAGCCGAATCTAAAATCGGGCACAAGATCAAAAACAAACCTAAAAAAAATCCTCATGGCAGGGGCCTTTGATTCCACCACTACTGAAACCGTTTCCAGCTCCGGAGGCGGAGTTGATGCCTCGGAAATCACCGGAGTCATCTTGAGTAAATTTTTCGAAATGGTACAAGCCGTACTCATTGTACTTGCGGCTTATTTTGCGATGAAATGGGTTAAGCGATATTTTTCAAGGATTGAAACCACGCATCTGGAGCAACGAACCGCGCTCAATTTTGTAGACCGCGTGTTGTCCGGATTCATCCTGGTGATTGGCGTGACGCTCGCACTCAAAACCGTGGGCCTCGACATCAGTTTTCTAGTCAGCGTCGGGGTGCTCGGCCTCAGTTATGGACTCAAAGATGTGATTAAAATTACGTGGCCGGGATTTTGATTTTTTTCAAAGCGCCTTTCAAGATTGGCGATGTGGTGAAAATTAAAAAATACACAGGAAAAGTGGAGCGCATGGATTTTCAATCCACCGGAATTCGAACATTCGATCAGCGCGACATCACGATTTACAACTCGGACATTATGAGTCAGTCCATTGAAAATTATTCACGAACCGAAATTCGACGAATCGAATTGGAGGTGAAAGTGGGGTATGGAACTGATTTGAGTACTGCCATTCAAGTATTGGAAGCGATTTTAAAAAGCGAACCTCTGGTGCGTGAAAAACCAAAACATTCCATTATATTCAAAAAATTCACCGAAGGCGGATTGATGCTTCAACTTAAGTTTTGGGTGCCGCGCACCGCCAATATTCTTGGAATTCGCACTTCAATCGGATTTAAGATGAACCAGATGTTTGATGAAGAAACCGTTTATTCGCCGTACACCAAAGGGATTCAAACCGACGGCGAACTTTCTCATGTGGTGGGCGCCGGAAAATCCAAACTTAAAACTTATTTGGCGGAATTGGAAGCCATGGCCGGAAAGGTGGCAAAAGTTATTTTGCCCGAAGGCGTGGCTGCCGGATCTCCGGAAGCCGCAGCCTTGGCCGCAGTGCCGGAAGTGGCGGATGCGGATGAGCCGTATGAGGTGGAAGCGGAATTTATGTAACAAGAATTTACGGACAGCTTGCGTAGCAGCCCCATCGTCTAAAAAAGAGAGACAGTGGGGTTTTTTTTAGCTAAAATAATCCCATGAAATCTCTCGTTAAAATTGTTGTGTACGTTCCAGGTTCACATGCGGATGCGATTCGCGAAGCCTTGGCAAAGGCCGGGGCCGGGCATATTGGGAATTATGATTGTTGCTCGTTTTCCGTGAAGGGAATTGGGCGATTTCGGGGACTGGAAGGCACGAATCCGTTCATTGGAACTCCGGGGAAATTAGAGGAAGTTGAAGAAGAACGTATTGAAACCGTGTGCCGGGAAAAAGACCTCAAGAAAATTCTAGGCGCAGTGAAGAAAGTGCATCCTTACGAAGAGCCGGCGATCGATGTGTTTGCGCTTATGGATAACGAAAAAAGCTAAAAAAGGTTTGCGAAATTTTAAAAGAAATGTTTTAATAAATTCCTTTTTAACTTTTTAATCAATTCAAAGATGGCTGATGGTTCTCCCTCCGAGCGAATGCCCATTCCTGGTGTCGATTTTTGTTCGGGAGTGATAAGCCGCCCGATTATGGGGTATGACGGTCCGATAGATTTAGCGAAAATGTTAAGAGAAGAGGATGAGGACCCTATCCCGGAAATTCATGAAAATTCTTTTACTCTTTTACCATTCGATCTAGAAATTTCGAGAGAATTATTAGGGACTCGGGTTCAAGCCAATCATATGTGTGGAGAACAACTTAGAAGGGAAACCTCAGGAAAAACCGAGGGGAGAGAAACACTCTGTGTATTGCCATTAAGAATTTTAATGAGAGAAATCATAAGCGGTGGATGTCAGTTGATAGAAATCAGCGAGGCGAACAATAAAAAAGATTTACATTTTAATAACTCGACTGCACAAAAAATATGGGACATTTTAAAACAAATCGATCCAGTGACCGCAGATCTAATCCCTATGCATATTTTTAATGGAAAATTATTAGAACCTTCTTCAGTAGAAGGTAGTAAGGAAAAGCGAGTCGAGGCATTACGTGGAATCATACAAATAATGATTGAGGGATGCACAGCATGTCCATGGGTCACCAAGCAGCCATAAAACCTTCTTCTTCCTTGCCTCTTCCTCTTTTCTCGCTACAATAAGGCCACTATGGAGCCTTTACCTCTTTTTTCGCTAGCCTCGGAAACACCTAATAAGGTGACCCCAATGATGCGCCAGTATTTAGAGATCAAGCACCAATACCCGGACTGCATCTTGTTTTTTCGGCTCGGTGATTTTTATGAAATGTTTGAAGAAGATGCTAAACGCGGGGCAAAAATTCTCGGCATTGCCCTGACTCACCGCAATCAGACTCCGATGTGCGGTATTCCGTTTCATGCCGTAGAAAATTATTTGGCCAAACTCACGGAACACGGAGAAAAAGTGGCGATTTGCGAGCAATTAAGTGATCCGTCACTCCCGGGAATCGTGAAACGCGAGGTAATTCGAGTGGTCACGCCTGGCACGACTTTTAGTGAAAATTTACTAAAAACCAAAGAAAATAATTTTACCATTGCTCTGTTTCCCAAGCGCGACTATTTTGGCTTGGCGAGCATCGATGTCACGACCGGAACTTTTTTGGTGACCGAGCTCCACGGCTATGACGAGCTCGCCGGAGAATTGCATCGTTTGAATCCCAAAGAATGCATCCTTCCGGAAGAACTTGCGGAAGAAAATTTAAAAACCTTGTTGGAGGCTTTTTCAGGATTGCATGTGTATTCCTATCCTACGCACGCAGCAGAGCGGAGTGCGCTCCCCCGTATTTCTTCCCAGTACAGCGAAGTGTCTACTGAGTACGAAACGTTAACTCAACATTTTGGAGTGCAAAGTCTCGAGGCTTTTGGCATTGAAAAATGGCCTTTCGCGATTCAGGCCGCAGGCATGTTGCTTCGCTATTTGAAGGAAACCCAAAAAACTGCATTGAGTCATTTGAAGCGGCTCAAACCTTATGCGCTTCAAGATTACATGATGCTGGATGAGGCGACTTTACGAAATCTGGAGCTCACCCAAAATGCCCATGATGGCCAAAAAGAGGGATCCTTGCTCGAGGTTTTGGATGGGACTTCCACGGCCATGGGCGGACGTTTGCTCAAATCGTGGATTTTACGCCCGCTCACGAATCGTGAAAAAATCGAAGAACGCCTCGAAGCGGTCACTTGGTTTTACGAAAATTCATCGTTGCGTGATTCGCTTCAACAGGAAATTGGAAAAGTGCTCGATTTAGAACGCGTTTTGAGTCGGCTTACCCTTGACCGAGGAACGCCGCGAGATCTGATTGCGCTCAAGTTGTCGTTGTTGCAAATTCCGGCCCTTAAAAATTCCCTCAAAGAAGCTCAACCGATTCGTTTAAAAAAAATCGAAGAAAAATTACAGCCCCTTCCCGATCTCATCGCTCTCATTGAAAGCGCCATCCTCGACGATCCGCCCCTTGGACTCAAAGACGGTGGCTTCATCAAGCCCGGATTCAACCTTGAATTGGACGAATTGCGGTCCTTATCGCACGAAGGTAAAAATTTCATTCAAAATTTACAAAAACGGGAAATCGAACGCACCGGAATTTCTTCTTTAAAAGTGCGGTACAACCGCGTGTTTGGGTATTACATCGAGATCAGCAATGGGAAATTGGGCCAGGTGCCTGAAGATTACATTCGCAAACAGACCTTGGTGAATGCCGAGCGTTTCATCACTCCGGAGCTCAAAGCGTATGAGGAAAAAGTGCTGAGCGCTGAGGAAAAAAGCAAAGCCCTCGAGTATGAATTGTTCAAAAATGTGCACCTCCAAATCATGGAACAACTCGGATGGATTCAACAAAACGCCGAGGCCATCGCCGAGCTCGATGTGCTCCTCAATTTAGCCGAAGTCGCGCAACGCAATCGCTACGTGTGCCCGATTTTCACTCAAGACAACACGTTTGAGATTCGCGAAGGTCGCCACCCGGTGATTGAAGCGCGAAGTGCGGCGAACGATTTTGTCCCCAATGATACGATTTTTAATGATTCAGATCAGCAAATCATCTTGCTCACCGGCCCAAATATGAGTGGAAAGTCGACGCTTCTTCGCCAGGTGGCGCTCATCACGCTCATGGCGCAAATTGGAGGGTATGTGCCGGCAAAAACCGCACGACTTGGACTCACGGACCGCATTTTTACTCGAGTGGGTGCGAGCGACAATCTGCTCCGCGGGCAGAGCACGTTCATGGTGGAAATGCAGGAAGCGGCGCATATTTTGAACAACGCAACGGATCGCAGTTTGATCATTTTGGATGAAGTGGGACGCGGGACCAGCACCTACGATGGGGTGAGCATTGCGTGGGCGATTCTCGAGTATTTACACGACCGTATTGGCGCCAAAACCTTGTTTGCAACGCATTATCACGAGTTGATCGCGGTGGCCGAACGCCTCCCTCGTGCCAAGAATTTTTGTGTAGCGGTTGAGGAAACCGAGGCACGCGGCGTGGTTTTTCTTCACAAAATCCGAGAAGGAGGCATTGATAAAAGTTACGGCATCGAAGTCGCCAAACTGGCGGGCTTGCCGAGCGAAGTGGTGCAAAAAGCCGAGCTCATTTTGCAAGATCTCGAGGAAGGCGTGCTCGAAAAAGGCATTCGCGAACAGATGAAAACCGTGCCCGGCATTGATCAAGGGAAACTTTTCGACTCTGCACCCGAAAAAAGCGCGCTCATCACACGAGAACAGGGCCGTCTCACTCATCCCGCGCTCGAACGTTTAAAAGCCCTGGACATCAACCGCCTGACCCCGCTTGAGGCGTTGCAAGCCCTGGAGACGTTGAAAAAGGAAGGGGAGAAGTAGGTAAAACCCCTTGCGTTCAAGATTCCCCTCTGGTATCTTCCCTCTGCTTTTACTTTTCTGCTTGCGGAAAACCCGTAAGCTATCTATCCATAGAAAAGACTCTATATGACCAAGAATCCTTCTGCGCACAAGGACGAAGAACTCCTTGAAGCGGATCGCCTGAAATACGAAGTCATGGCGATCATCGACCCCGATGTCGGGAGTGTCGATTACAAAAAAGACTTCGACGCATTAAAAAGCCTGATTGAGAATCATGGCGGCTCTATTTGGAATGAAGAAGAATGGGGCAAACGGGAATTGGCTTATCTCATCAAGAAAAAGACTCACGGTTTTTACGTGGTCGTGGATTTTGATGCAGCCCCGTCCCAAGTCCCGGAAATGATTCGTCAGCTCAAGATTACGCCTTTTATAGTGCGGTCTTTGTTGGTGAAATTGCCGGATGAATACGTGCCTCAACATTATGATTTGGATGAAGCATTACAGGAAAAGAAACCTGTAGAAAAAGGAGAGAAGAAAGAAGAACCCAAGGCCAAACCGAAACCAGTGAAAAAAGTTGAGCCTAAAGTTG
>Ga0172379_10009357_pt1 | contig 12116 bp, 7 predicted proteins | sample GrowelOW334metaG_FD_119756 | JGI IMG/M metagenome (GOLD analysis project Ga0172379, IMG submission 119756) | Groundwater microbial communities from an aquifer near a municipal landfill in Southern Ontario, Canada - Groundwater well OW334 metaG | ecosystem: Environmental > Aquatic > Deep... | reverse complement strand
CAATTCCGGGTACACCTCTTTCAATTGCACGACTTCCCGCAACGCATCGGCAGTGCGGATCCCCCAATCCCAGAAGGGATTCCAATGTTCTCGGTCATCCTTTGAGCGCCGAAGAATCTCCACCCCTGCCCAACTCGTGCCTCCGGCCCCTGCAACATCGATATAACGGACACCAACATTCGCCAAACGTTCTGCAACTGACCAGGAAATGCCTGCACCGATTTCTTTCACGATTACCGGGATAGGCAATTTCTTCACCAACATTTCAATCCCTTTCAACACGCCGCGAAAATCCGTATTCCCTTCCGGCTGTAAAAATTCCTGAAGAGGATTAAGATGAACTGCAAAGGCATCTGCACGGATCAGTTCTGCAAGTTTCAACACCGGAGAGACATCTTTAAGTTTTGCAACTTCTGCAGCTCCGATATTTCCGATCAGCGGAATCGTCGGTGCGGCAATACGTGCGATGGAAAACGAAGAATGATAGGTACTATCTTCCATTGCCTGCCGTTGGCTCCCCACGCCCATAGCAATCTGAAATTCTTCGCACACTTCCGCCAGATCTCGATTGATCTTTTCCGCTTCTTTGTATCCTCCCGTCATGCAGGAAATCATTAACGGAAACGAGAGCTTTTTTCCAAGAAACACTGCTGAGGTATCCACTTCGGAACGGTCGATCTCCGGCAGCGCATTGTGAACGAATTCCCACTCTTCAAAGCCCGCAGTTTTCGACCGGAACGAAACATTTCTCTTCACTGTCAGTTCCACATGGTCTCGCTTCCGGGAAACAGTCGATCGTTTTTTCATCGAAAAATAATAGCCAAATAATAAGGAATATGCAAGAAAGGGAAAATTGAGTTTTTTTAATGCAGGCGGCGTGCGGCGTTTTTCGAACGGAAATATTCCAACGGACGGATCGCCATGATCGCGCTGACCACCCCTTTAAAAACGATCTCACCGAAAATGATCGATGCAACTTCCATAGGAGAAAAGAGTCCGGCAAACGCGATCAGATTGAATAGCAGGCTATCCAGCGGAATACTCACAGCGTTGCTTTTGAGCACTCTCATTCCCCAGGTGTTGGCAATAAAGTGCTGATAGATCTCAGTATCGGCAGTCTCCGCCAAAACGATTGCCGTCAACGAAGCTACAACGATGCGCCATTCGACCCCGCCCAAGACCGTAACGATGAGGTTCAAAAGTGCGGCGGCGGCGATCATCAAATAGACATTCTTCCGGCCGAGCAAGCTATGCACACGGTCCCTGGCAGTAAATGTAATACCAAAAATGAACGTTGCGATAGAAACCTGGCCAAAGACAGGAAAGTGGATGAACCAGGTTGCCGTTACATTGGCGGCGAGTGTTGCAGCGATATAAAGTACAACAAAGGGCATAAGAGAGAAAAAATTACCTTCCAACGTAACAGTTTTTGTATTATATTAATGCAGAATTACTCGGGAAGTAGCTCAGCCCGGCTAGAGCGCTTGCTTTGGGAGCAAGAAGTCGCAGGTTCGAATCCTGTCTTCCCGACCGACGAACATCCCCATAGACTCTGTGGGGATTTTCATTTTTAAAAGAAAAAACCGGCCAAAGCCGGGCAATCCTTTTATATTCTCCTGCCTGTATCTATTGTATCTGTGAAGAAAATAATCATTTTTGCTAAAATTTGGAACGATTTTTTTGTATTTTCTTACGACCTGAACATACTATAATAAAGAATGACTCTGTTTTCCCGATTCTCTTTTCATCATCGCATTTTCATCCTAATCGGGTTGTTCGCCATTCTTTCCATCGGGGTAATGTGGTTCATCATCCGGCCAATGTATGAAACACGAGTCACAGAAGAGCGGACGACGGTTGTTCAGCAGGTACAGCATTTCGCCGTCCGGTCCGTTGATGAAAAAGTAGAGCAATGGATCAACATAGCGCATTTTCTCGCCTGGAATGTGCAGTCTCGTCCACAGGAAGTCAGCGCACATATCCGCCAGCAGATCGCATTCGACAGTTCACTCATCCAAGTGATCGTCTCCTCCCCTGCATTTTCGGATGAATTCACCGCCACCAATTCAGCACATCCGAATTTCGTCTATAATCCTCCTTCTGATGCATGGATTGTTTCACCGCGTGATTCATCAATTTCAATATTGTGGGAAGCAAATCCTGCATCTGACCTGCAGGTGATCGGGATTCAAAAACAGTTTCGATTGAACAATCAGCCGATGACACTGACCATCTATGCAAATTCATCCGGCCTGCTGCACTTGCTTACAACACTTCCGATAGGAGAATCGTTTGCCGTCCGCATCGGCGGCGATCGCGGAGTGCTCTATAGTAATATTCCTTTTGCTCTTTCCGTGTCTCCCGAATCATGGCAGCATCTGACGGTGATGCAGGATGTAATTGTTAGCGGTACGGAATGGAAACTGTACTTCTCAAAATTTTCCACTATTCCAATGTACTTGGTGATCGGTATACCCAAGAGCGTGATCGTCCGGCCGGTGCAGGATCTGATGGTGTATTCTGCCTCAATCGTTGCTGTTCTGACACTAGTTGTTGTCCTGTTCGGATGGCATTTTTCGCAACAGTTATCTCAACCAGTGGTGCTGCTGGTGCAGGACGTTGAGAGATTGAAATCACTAGATTTTTCCAAACCCATTACGGAACCACATATACGCGAACTCGCGTCCATCGCGCAAACTATCGAATCCATGAGGACGGTGCTGGAACGGTACCAGCGCATCAACGTGGAAAAGATTATCATGGAAGAATGGAAGAACAAGTTCTTCCTTTCGCACAGCGAGGACTGCATCAGCATTACAGGAAGCGACGACACATTTACATTCATGAACGACCGGTTCATCCGTGTGAAGGATGAACTGCAGAAGGTAATGCCGGTCCTGAACAAACACGATCTGCTCTCGCATCCCAATATCGGACGGACAAAGGAATCATCGCGAACCGAACAGAGCGGTCCATATACAGTTTCCTTTTTCCAACAGGAGATTACTGTTGCATTTCCTGATTCCGGCACGGAGTATTTCCGCCTGCATGATGTCGCCATCAGCCGTGGGGATGAGCATCTGGGGTCACTGCTTGTGCTGCACGACTTGACCACCGAACGGATGATCGATGCAATGAAAACGGAAATGATGAATTTCATCGTCCATGAACTGCGCAATCCGCTGAACAGCATTATGGGTTTCGCCTCGTTCATTATGGATGAACCAGAGATGGCCGCAAACGAGCGGACGGAATATATCCGGATCATCCAAGAAAGCAGCCGGACGATGAACCATTTGGTGAATCGCTTCCTGGATGTGCAGCGTTTGGAATCGCATTCCGTTGAATATCACCGGGAGCCGGCAGACCTTGTTGGTATTGCCAAAAATGTGTGCAACTCGCAGCAGCCCCAGCTGCTCGCAAAATCCTTGCAACTGAATTTTTCCGCCGAAGAGAATATTCCGAATACAACCGTCGCTCCCGATCTGATGCGGGAAGCATTCTTGAATCTTGTTTCCAATGCCATTAAATATGGCAACGAACACCGGTCGATCGACGTGGAAATGAAACTGAACGAAGGGAATATCCTCTTCATTATCACGGACCACGGCTACGGTATTTCCGCGGTAGACCAGGAGAAACTCTTTTCGAAATTCTTCCGTGTCACATCGAATAAGAAATCGGCAACTGAGCTTGGAACGGGGCTGGGCCTGGCGCATGTGAAACAGGTGATGAATCATCACAACGGAGAAGTGATCTTGGAATCGAACGAACGGATCGGCTGCCGGTTTACATTGAGTATTCCTATCGTATGAAATCTATAAAACTACTATTTTTCCTCTTGTGTGCGTCGCTGGCAACCGCGCAAATAAAATTCCCCTCCGGCGACATCCAAAAAAAGGCGCAGGAATTGACCGGAGATGCTGCAGCGTGGCCGGTGATCGTATCGTTTGCGGAACGGGATGTAGAGTCAAATACGTTTTCGCTATCAAAGGAAGCGCTGGCACAGGTCAAAAAATTTACTCTGCTTCACTCCCAGGTAAAAGATGGAAAGGGATTCTTTAACAAACTTTTAAAGGCGGGTGCGCGGGTCTTTGCTCCGGAAGAACTTCAGGCGGCCACAGTGCTCGGCGCAGAATATGACGCACGAGTAAAGGAAGGAAACTTCACAGAACTGACCAAAGCAGGCGGGTTGTATCTGCAATCATTGGATCAGATCAAAAAAACAATCGAACGAAAGCGAAATGAAGCAATCGATGCACTGCTTGCCGAAAAGAACGGCGCAGTGACAAAACGAAAAGGATTTCTCGGCGACTGGAAAGATGCACAAAAAGGGGATCTGCTGGCACAAGCGGACGGTTTGCGGACAGGCGAAGCAAGCTTTGCACAGCTGGCGTTTACGGATGGCGTAGAAGTGATGATCGATCCCAATTCTACTGTTGTGGTCCGCGCCTCAACCATGGATAAACTCGATCAGCGTGTCCGTCGGGACATTGCACTTGTCAAAGGAAGTTTACTGACGAAGCTCAGTGAAAGTGCAAAGGAGCGGAATAATTTCACGTTCCAGGCCGGCACATCTGAGTCTCAAGTTCGTTCCGGAAAATTCTGGGCAAGTGCGGTGGAAGAACGCCGTGTAAAACTCTCCAACTATGACGGCACAATGGAAGTTTCCGCCAACAAAGGGAAAGTGCACCTTCGTTCGAACGAAGGCACGATTGTGGAAAAAGGGAAAGATCCTCTCCCACCCATTCCGCTGCTTGCAGCTCCGATGCTCCCCTGGAACGGAATCGATTCGGTTATCTATACCGATGAGTTGATGCTTCGCTGGAATTCAATTGTGTCGAGCACCGGATATACAGTGGATCTGTGCAAATCCAAAGCATTCAATACAGAGATGAAAACGTACACATCGCCGCAAACCATGGTGCGATTGGAAAAGATTGACCTCGGCATTGTGTATGTACGGTTGACCGCAATCGATAAGTTCGGTCTGCGCGGAATGGAAAGCCCCGTGTACCAGATCTTGCGCGTGGAAGATAAACTCCCTCCTGCAGTGAATATTAATGGATGGGAGACTGACCGTCGGTATACTGCGTTGACGCGGCTAACGATCGCCGGCAGCACGGAACCGGATGCACTTTTCACGGTAAATGGAAAAACAGTTGCTCTGGATGTCAATGGCTCATTCTCGATCACCGTTCCCGTTGAGCAATCCGAACGACAAGTTTCACTGAAGGCAACAGACCGCTCCGGAAACACCCGTGAACGCCTCCTTTCCATCGTCCCGATTGATACCAACAGAGTTATAACAATCGATTGGAACTGTCCTGTAGAAGGTTTACTGCTTACTCCGGCAACCGATGTAATCACTGCGCGGGGAACCGCGTATCCCTCCATGAAGGTCCTTGTAACACATGGGGATCGGCAGACAGCAGTGCAAACGGATTCACAGGGGAATTGGGCGGTATCGGTACAGCATCTCACCGGCGTTCAATTGACGCTGGTATTTGAATCAATTAGTGATAATATTGTGGTCGCGACAAAAACATATCGGGTAGAATAAATGCAGTGTGTCGTAGTATCGAGAACTACAGCGGAACGAACGTTCACCGCTGACAAGGGGAAGGTCAACAATCATGCGGCAGTTATCGCACTGCTGCTTGCGCTTCTCGCTGCCCCTTCGCTCTTTGCTCAGGAGGTGTTCCTTTCGGTCTCTGGTAATCAGGCGCTTGTCAAAGAGACCGGCGACAATATCCATCAATACGATTTCTGGATCAAACCGGAACCGAATGCCGCTAATGCTACCCTGCATCTATTCGATGCCGGCCTCGGCGGCGTTGCCGATATCATCCTCGGCACGATGGAAACCAAAACAACGTTTGAACTCATCCCGTTCGATGCTCTCTATTCGTACTCCAGCGGGAAATTGACCGTCACAGCACGCAGCGTAAAGCCGACCGTAAAACTGACAACATTGGATGAACAACAATATTTTAACCGCTGGAAAAAATTCTCCCTCCTTGACGCATCACAAAAGAACGGCTGGATCCTGCGCGTGCGCGCTTCGGATGGAAATGATGTAAATAGTTTTCAGCTGCAAGTAGCCGATTCCAATTCCGTAGCCTCGCTTCGGGCTGACTGGTCGATCTATGCCATCGATCTCTCCGTCTGTCTCTATCGCATCCCGCCGACAGCCGAGATGCAGCTTCGACCATTCCAGCCGACGGATCAGACAATCACTTCCTTTTCCTCCTTTGGTGAAGAACAAGTGCAGGTCGGTATTCGTGATGCTTTTGGAAATTATTCAAAACTTCCAGCTGCTAAAGGATTTTTCGTTTCCGCCCTTCCCAACGGGATGAAGAATGAATGGGGCCTCACTATTTCCGGTTCTCCGCTGAAAGTAAATAACCTTGTGATCAAAGGAACAATATTTCCCGTTTTATGGGAATTGAAACCGGCGATTGTCCGTCAACCCCAAAAACCGCAGATCGAAGCAGTGCAGCGCGCAAGCACATCGTGCAACAATGTGGTGCTTGCACTGAATGAAGCAACCAAGAAGAATCTCTACGGCGGAGCGCCAAAATGGAGTTACGGCAAAATGATCATCGAAAAGGATTCCGCTGATATCGATTTCGAAAAGCCGGGAAAGAATTTTGTTTCTGTGTTTATCCCCACCCGCGGAATGTATTTTCCCCGGTATTGGCAGCAGGAAATTGCTGTCAGTGTCAATGCTCCGCCAACTGCCGTGATCACCGCAGACAAGACCATCGCGGCTCCCGGAGAGATCGTCACTCTTTCCTCCGCATCATCATCGGATCCCGAGAAATCACCATTGACATATCAATGGTACGTGAATGGTGAATTCCGCAGCGACGAAAAAGTGCTTACACTTTCAAGTTTATTGCCGACAACATACGATGTGAAACTGGTGGTCAACGACGGCGCACCGAATTCTTCCTGCACCGAAGCGACAGCCATGCAAAAGATCCGCATCAACGCACAACCGTACGTCGATGTGAATTTCCGGACTATCTTCGGCCGCTCGACACCGGTTTCCTTTGTGGTGGAAAACGATGCGGACAATGATAACGATGAACTCGATTTCCTTTGGACCGGCGCCGGCATCATCGGAACGAACAAAGGAAATTCTGTCACCGTAAAGCACGACAACGCCGGGAGTTATTCGCTAACGCTTACTGCAAACGATAGGACAAATACATCGAATTCCACGTTTACACAAACGATCAAGTATCGTGTCAACGCCGAACCGCTGCCGGCGTTTGAAATGATTAAACAAGCGGCACCGGGCGACACACTGCGACTGCGTGCTTCCGCAGTCGATTTGGATAATCCATCGGTCGCTTTCTCATGGACATCCACTGCGGGTCACGATTTCAGCAGCGAGACAGCCCAGTTGACTTTTCCGCAGCCCGGAGATTATTCAGTAACGTTGACTGGGGATGACGGTGAAAATGTCGAGAACTCGATTCAATCGATCTCGCGGGAGATTCACATTAATGCCCCGCCGGTACCGGTGATCACTGCAGCATCCCGCTCCACTTCGGCACGGCAAAAAATCTCCGCAGAGAAAACTTCTGATGCCGACCAAAAAGAACTTGTTCATACGTGGAACTTCGGTGACGGATCGACTGGAATTGGAAAATCTGTTGTTCACGAATATCAGCAAAGCGGCCGATACACCATCACGCTGACTGTCGATGACCGACAGCGTCAAACGAACAGTATGCAAACAACAACACATGAATTGGTTATCAACCGGTATCCGGTTGCTCAGTTTACCGTCCCCGCAGTATGGGAACCGACTCGTCCGTTACAATTGGACGGCTCGCGCAGCAATGATCCGGACGGAACAATAGCTGAATACCTCTGGTATGTCAACGGTACGGAAAAAGCACGCGGTGCAAATCCCACGATCACGATTGATGAACCAGGAGATTATGCCGTCGCCCTGAAAGTGAAGGATGATTCCGGATTCGATGATGCTGTCGGTATCAAAACTGTTTCCATTCATGTCAATTATCCGCCGGTGGTCCGATGGAGAGCAATTCCGGAGGTCGCTGAGCCGAATGTTCCTGTGACATTCGATGCATCGGCGTCGACAGATCAGGAATCGAAAAATCTGCGAATCGTATATTGGAGATTCTCCGATGGCACAACTGCAGAAGGAATGAAAGTAACAAAGACATTTTCACGGTCCGGCGTGATCAATGCAACCGCCATTGTTGATGATGGATCCGGGTTTTCAAATTCTGCACAATCATTACAGAAAGATCTCCTTGTCAATGCTGCACCGATCATCGTCACCAAGACAATGATCAAAACCAACTCGCGTCGTATCCTGCTCGACGCCAGCCAGAGTTACGATATCGACAAACATGCCGTTAATTTTGAATGGCTCCTGCCGGATGGAATCCGCGTGAACAAGGCAGCATTTACCTGGGATGCCCCTTCCGGAGGCGTGCATTTCATCACCCTCACTGCAAACGACGGTCAGGGAAGGAAGAATAGCATCACCCGCGAAACGGTAAAAATCCTTGTCAATCGCCCTCCTGTAGCAGTGGTAGATTCACTGATTTATTCCTGTACCGGGCAGACTATTTTATTTAACGGCTCACTGTCGTACGATCCCGACGGTGATGCAGTATCGACGAAGTGGGATTTTGGAGACGGTATTACATCGACCGAGACAAATCCGGCACATACCTATAAGACACCGGGATATTACGCGGTAAAATTACTTCTTGACGACGGATTTGCTGATCAACCCGCAACTGCGACGATACCGATTATTGTTGAAGGTTCACCGGTTGCCTATCAGACATTTGCCGATACATCTATTTGCGTGAATGTTCCGCTCCCATTCGACGGGTCGCGCAGCGTCGATCCCAATGGTCCGATCGGTTCCTATACGTGGGATTTTGGCGACGGTATTTCCTCGCTTGGTGCAAACGTGTCGCATGCATATACGAAAGCCGGAACGTATTACGCAACATTGACCGTTGTTGGCAGCGGCAGCGGCCGTTGCACCCGCGTCAGTCAGGTCACCTCCACCATTCACGTGATCGAAGGGCCGACAGCGTACTTTACAATGCCGGAGCGTGTGAGTATCGGCGAACTGGTTTCGTTCGATCCTGTCCTTTCAAAACCGAACGGTGTCGTCTCTTCCGTGCGGTGGAATATCGGAAACGACACGGTCATCTCAGGGACGACAATGAATCAGGTGCAGTACCGCTTCAAACATTCCGGTACCTATGAAATCATACTGTCTATCAACATCCAATCGACATCGAATTGTAACAGCGCTACGGTTATGAAGAAGATCGTGGTAAATGAGCCGCCGTTTATCTCGTGGACAATTCCCGCCGATGCCGCACTCGGAGATCATGTAGTGCTGGATGCGTCAACATCCGGCGATCATGACGGGATCATCGCGCAATATGACTGGAAGATCGATGGAAAACGGGTCGGCACGACGCCGGTCGCAACCGCAGCAAATCTTTCTGCCGGTGTGCATACTGTTGAACTGACCATCACCGATAATTCGCAAACTTCCACCAAGTCCGTCAGCAAACAGTCAACGGTTCGCATCAACTCGAAACCGAATCCGACATTCTCGCTTACAGAACCGTTGTATGAAAACGAGACTGTTGCATTGAAACCGGAGCAACTGATTGATGCAGATGGTGATCCCCTGAACTTCTCCTGGAAGGTAAACGATTCGAAAATCTCATCCGATTCTGTAACACTTGCCGCCGGAAGAATGATCGTTACACTCGTCGCCAATGACGGCAAAAACGTCCGGAATTCCGTTGATTCGGTCCAAAAGGAATTTTTTGTGATTGCACAACCGAAGTTTACAACAGTATATCCTAAGGACTGGATTATTGGAACAGAGATCAACGCCAATCAATTATATTCGAACGGAACGATCTATTTTGCAGGCAACGTCAAGATCCAGCCGACTTGGACACCGGCTGCAGCCGGCGCACAATCAGCGACTGTCGTTTGGGCGCCGAATGGGAAACCGCTGGCAACCGGGCAATTTTCTATTACGGTCTGGGATTCTCTTTCGTTTGCCGAAAAACCATCGGCGCAAACAATTATATGGAACCCGTCAAATCCGTCGATCATACTTTCTGCGCCTGCGGTGAATCGTCCTGAAAATACGAAAGTCGTATATGAATGGCGGAAAGGGAAAGAAACATTCGGTGTCGGTAAGGTGGTAGAAGGAAAACTCAATAGAGGAAGAAATATCTTCACCGTCCGTGCTATGGATCAGGATATCCAGGGTGCACATCCGGTGGAGACAGAGATCATTGTGCTCTGTGAGTAGCAGTGTGGGCACGAGCATTATCGATGTAACAAGATCAAATAAAATCCCCGGAATCATCAAGCGGAGGTTTTTATTTTTTATCGCTCCCCACAACGACAGTCCACGGCCGAATTTCAAACTTCTCCACAATGCCATTCCGATAATATGGATCCTTTTTCACAAAATGTTCGATCACCGTCGGATTGCTGACTCGAAAGATTAACAACGAAATATCAGCAGGATCGCTGAAGGCTCCGCCCAGCAGCAGTTCTCCACGCGACACCGCTTCGTTGGCGAGACAAAGATGTTCCTCACGGAATTGTGTGCGTCGTGTGACATAATCGGGAACAAGGTGATAGAGCAGTACATAATAGTTCATAACTGTTTCCTTAAGGATAATTCCGACTTTGGATATGCCGTGCGCAAAATGCTTCTCACTGGACTTGTTTTTTGAGGCCTCTGAAACATTATCTCTCAAATGTCATTTCGAGCGAAGCGAGAAATCTCAGCTTGTAATACAAGCAGAAAAACGAGATTCCTCGTCGCTTTGCTCCTCGGAATGACATTGAATTGAGATTTTTCAGAAGTCTCTCTTTAAATGGTCTCGTAAAATGTCAGCATAGTAAATTGAAAAAGCAACTTTTCTTCAAATACAGGAGGAACAATGTTACTGACAACCACAAATACCGTTGAAGGGAAAAAAGCGTTGAAATACCACGGACTTGTCAGCGGGGAAGCGATCCTCGGAGCAAATATTTTTAAGGACCTGTTTGCAGGAATCCGTGACATCGTTGGCGGTCGGTCTGCGGCGTACGAAGAAGAACTGCGCCGCGCAAAGGAGATTGCATTGGATGAAATGCAGCAGCAAGCCCGCTCAATGGGAGCTAACGCGGTGATCGGCGTTGATCTGGATTACGAAACGGTCGGCAGCGGGACAATGTTAATGGTGAGCGCCTGCGGCACTGCAGTCACTCTGGAATGATTGTGATGTGGCCGTCACAGCTGATGTGCCGGCCACATTTTACAACCCTTTCAGTACTTCGACAGCTTTCTCTAGCGCACGTGCGCGGTGGCTTAATACATTCTTTTCTTCAAGAGACATCTCGGCATAGGTGCGTGTATATCCTTTGGGGACAAATAACGGATCGTATCCGAAGCCTTGATTTCCCCGAGGTTCTTCGATGATGGTCCCTTCCACGTTCCCTTCCACCGTTTGTTCGATCCCTTTGCCGACAATGGCGATGACCGTTCGGAATTGCGCTCTCCGCCGGCGCGGGGGAACGCCGGACATCGCACGGCGCAGCTTGTCGCAGTTATCTTTATATGTTGCTTCCTCCCCAGCATACCGGGCCGAAAATACACCCGGTTTCATTGCAAGATAAAACACTTCCAATCCGGTATCATCGGCGAGCGACAACATTCCTGTTGCGGTATATGCTTCACGCGCTTTTTTCAACGCATTTCCCTCCAGGGTCGGCTTATCTTCCACTGTCTTCGGTACATTGGTAATATCAATCAATGAATGAACTTCGAAAGGAAGAGCGGAAAGAAAGTGTTTGATCTCTTCCACCTTGTGGCGGTTATTGGTAGCAAGAAGTATTTGGTTCAAAATTCTTTCCGTGGGAAAATTCCGTAATACAGGTTGATGAGGCTGGCAAGTGTTGTATAACTGTTCAAAAGGATCAGCGGAAGATTATGCAGTCCAATGGCTTGCACCATCAGCAATCCTGCACCGACTGCGTACATCAGCAAAAAGGAGCGCTCCATTGCCACCCTCCCGTTT
>Ga0172379_10009356_pt1 | contig 12118 bp, 10 predicted proteins | sample GrowelOW334metaG_FD_119756 | JGI IMG/M metagenome (GOLD analysis project Ga0172379, IMG submission 119756) | Groundwater microbial communities from an aquifer near a municipal landfill in Southern Ontario, Canada - Groundwater well OW334 metaG | ecosystem: Environmental > Aquatic > Deep... | reverse complement strand
GGAGTTATTCCTATCATTTTTGCACTTTCTATTTTACTCTTCCCTCAGCTTATAGGTAATGCTTTAGCATCTATGAGTAATCCTATACTTCATTCTATTTCAAATGGTTTACTTTGGTTCGTTGCAAATATGTGGCTCTACTCACTCACTTACTTTATCTTTGTATTCTTGTTTACATATTTCTACACAGCAGTTACTTTCGATCCGAATCAGCTTGCTACAAACTTACAGAAGAATGGTGCATTCGTTCCAGGAATTCGTCCAGGGCCTGCTACTCGTGACTATATAGAAAAGGTATTGAATCGTATTACGATGATCGGAGCAGTCTTCCTTGGATGTATCGCCGTCCTTCCTCTCATTATGAGAGCCGTTACTGGTATTACCGCCTTTGCTATCGGAGGTACCGCCCTCCTCATTGTGGTTTCTGTTGTTTTGGATTTGATTAAAAAGATTGAAGCCCAACTGTCGATGAGAGAGTATTAAAAAAGACCTATAATCGGGTCTTTTTTTATGTTTAATTAATTTAGTATATAATAGGAGTATATGACAAACAAACCACAAACATTTATATTTTATGGAATAGTTGGTTCTGGAAAAGGAACTCAAGTAGAGTTATTGCTGAATTATTTAAAGGAAAACAAGATTTCAGATGATATTTTGTTTATTTCAACAGGCACGGAATTTAGAAAATTAATAGAAAGCAATAGCTATACTGCATCAAAAGTAAAAACCATTATTGAAAAAGGATTTTTACAACCAGATGCTTTGACTACTAGCTTATTGATGAATAGAATAATCAGCGAGATGAAAGAAGGCACTACTTTGATCACAGATGGATATCCACGTACTATTGCTCAATCAGAATCATTTGAAAGTATAATGGAATTCTATGGACGTCTCGAAGTAAAAATTATTTATATAGAATTAGGGAAAGAAGAAGCAATTAAAAGGATGAAGCTTCGAGGCAGGTCAGATGACACAGACGAGGGAATAAGTAATCGTTTTGATGAATATATAAAGAATGTTGTACCCTCAATGAATTATTTTAAGAAGAAAGAGGGTTATAATATTCTTACAGTAAATGGAGATCAAAAAATAGAAGACGTTCATCAGGAAATTATTACTAAAATTAAACCTTATTTATCATAATATGCAAGAAAAAGAAATCATAGTTATATCATTAGGGGGAGCGATGGTAGTTCCTGATGTTCCCAATAGTGAATTTATTTTAAATTTTAAAAACATAATTCTAAATTACGTAGAGCAAGGCAAGAAATTTGTAATTATTGTTGGTGGGGGTAAAACTTGTCGCCGATATCAGAGTGCTTTGGGTGAAGTGATAGATGCGAAGACAGAAGATCTCGACTGGATGGGTATATATGCTACACAATTAAATGCACAACTAGTTAGATTATCGTTTGGCAACAACGCTGCAGATCAAATTGTAGTAAATCCTAATGATATTAAAAACTTTGAGAATGATATCATTATTGGTGCTGGATGGAGACCGGGATGCTCGACGGATACTGATGCAGTCCTAGTTGCCAAAGAGCTTGGAGCAAAGAAAATTATAAATCTTTCAAATATTGATTATGTTTATGCTTCTGATCCAAAACTTAATCCAAATGCAGAGAAATTTGAGAATCTTGATTGGGGAAAGTATCGCTCATTTATATCTAGCGTATGGAAGCCGGGGGCCAATACTCCTTTTGATCCAATAGCTTCAGAAATGGCCGAGAAGGAAGGCATGGAAGTGGCATTTATCTCAGGACACGATTTCAAAAGTCTAAAAGATTATCTAGATGGCAAATCTTTCGTTGGCACAACAATAAAATAGGTGTTAAGCGCTAGGAACTAGGTATCAAAATAACTTTGATAGAAAATACATATATCAGTACCTACTGATATATGTAAAACAACAAAATGGAATATAAACCAGAAAATCGAATCTGCCAAAATTGTAAAAATGATTTCACAATAGAGACCGACGATTTTTCTTTTTATGAGAAGATGAAGGTTCCAGCCCCAACTTTTTGTCCAAAATGCAGAAGGCAGAGAAGATTTGCTTGGAGAAACTACATAAACTTTTACCACCGAAAAGATATTAATGGGAAGGATGTCATATCTTTATATTCTCCTGAATCGAATATTCCAGTATTAAATTCTAAAGATTGGAATAATTACGCGGTAGATATGCATGATTATGGAGTTCATTATGATTTTTCAAAATCATTTTTTAATCAATATTTTGATTTGTTAAAAAGGGTTCCTAGACTTGCTATGGACAATGATGATGGGCTTTTAAGTAAAAACTGCCAATATACAAATGATTTTTTATTAGGAAAGAATTGCTATCTGGTTATAAAAGCATGGAAATTAGAAGATGTGATGTATTCTTTTTATGTTGTTAACAGTAAAAATTTAGTGGATGTTTGTACTTCTTTTGGTAAAGATGAGGGTAATTACGAGACGGTCAATACTAAACAATGCTACCAATGTAAATTTATCATTGATTCACAAAGCTGCATGGATTGTTTATATTCATATGATTTGAGGAATTGTAGTAGTTGCCTACTTTGTTCAAATATACGTGGTAAGAAGTATTGCTATAGGAATGAACAATATACTAAAGAAAAATATGAAGAGATATTAAAATCGTATAAATTAAATACTTATTCTGGTGCTCAAAAATGTTTTAATGAATTTAATGATTTGTATAAACAATCACCTAAGAAATCGCTTCGGATGATTAATTGTAAGAACAGTTTAGGAGATCTACTGGTCAATTGCAACAATTGTCATGAGTGTTTTTGTATTTTAGAAAGTGAAAATGCTTCATATTGTAATTTTGCTGATGGAGTTAAGGATTCCCTAGATGCTGATGCAAGTGGAGGTTCAGAATTAGCATACGAATCAGATCTCACAGATTTTTGTTATAGAGTTATAGGAAGTTATTTTTCAACTCATTGTCGGGATTCATACTATATAAGCAATGTCCATAGGAGTAAAAATTGTTTTGGTTGCTCAGGCTTACGAGATGCAGAATATTGTATTTTAAATAAACAATATAAAAAAGAAGAGTATGAAGAATTATTACCTAAAATAATAAATCACATGATAGAAATGCCATATATAGATAAAAAGGGTAATAAACATTATTTTGGAGATTTTCCACCAATTGAATTATCATACTTTGGTTACAATGACAGTGTAGCAAATGATGTTTTCACATTAAATGAAAAAGAAATAAAAGAGAATGGTTTTGTTTATCAAGAAAACCAACACAGAGATAATATAGAAGGTGCTCTGTCTATTGATAATATTCCAGATGACATAAATAACGTAAAAGATGATATTTTAAATAATGTTTATATATCAAATGGCAGACAATACAGAATTACTCAAGACGAATTGAGTTTTTATAGAAAATATCAAATACCTATACCAAGAGAGTCGTTTTATGATAGATTCGCACGAAGATCAAAACTCATGACTTCTTTCAAATTATATAAAAGTAAAAGTAGTAAATCAGGAGAAGAAATCATTACTTCTCATAACCCTAATGATGAACTTACTGTATATTCTATTGATGAATATAAAAAAGAATTTGAATAATATCTTTACCTCTCCGATGCTATCGCATCGAGTGGGTAAAGTGGAATTTGCCGAGATTGGGTTTTTGGGCTAATATTAAATATATGGCAGTTATAATAAAAACAAAGGAACAAATAGAGATAATACGAGAAGGGGGGAAGATTTTGGCGAAAGTGTTAGTAAAAGTTGCCAAGAAAGTCGCTCCTGGTATTTCGACTTTTGAACTTGATAAATACACACATGATTTAATCATTGAGGAAGGTGCTACTCCAGCTTTTTTAAATTATAGACCAGATGGTGCCCCGAAACCTTTCCCAGCTTCTATTTGCATATCAGTAAATAATGAAATAGTCCACGGTATTCCTACTAAAACAAGAATTCTAAAAGAAGGAGATATTGTTTCCCTTGATTTAGGTATTAAATATAAGGGTTTATTTACTGACCATGCTATTACCGTGCCCGTAGGCAAGATTTCAAAGAAAGACCAGAGATTGCTCGATGATACGAAAAAAGCCCTTGAAATAGGCATTTGGGCCGCTCGTGGGGGTGCTACAGTGGGTGATATTGGCTATGCAATAGAATCATTTGTAAATAGAAGATATGGCATCGTACGCGAGCTTTCAGGCCACGGAGTAGGAGTGAAAATACATGAAGATCCGTATATTCCAAATTATGGGAAGAAGGGCAAAGGGCAGAAATTAATTCCGGGGATGATCATAGCTATAGAGCCAATGCTAAATATTGGCAAGGATGATATAACAGTTGCAGATGATGAATGGACTATTAAAACTGCCGATGGCTCTCGCTCTGCTCATTTTGAACACACAGTTCTCATCACCGAAGGTGACGCGGAAATTTTAACGAAGTAGGAAACACTCCATAAAAACATTCTCGGACTCACCACGCATAAAATCTTGCTAGATTTTTGCTCTGCTCGGCCCAGTCGGCCTGCGCAAGTGTTCCCTCGAGAACATTTTTATTACGTGTTTCTTCTCCGTTTGTATTTATTGTAGTATAATATCTCGTATGGAAGGATTTAATTTGAATAATGCGCCGAAATTTAAAACAGCAGAGGAAGAGTTGGAATTTTTGCGTGCACATATTGCCGAAAAGGAGAAAGCTCTAAACGAGCAAGGGAAAGAAGTGAACAAAGAGCAACTTGCTGGTAATCTAATTCATGAATATAGAAAATTCGAACCAGAAGATGTCATGCACAAAAGTGCATTGATGAGTAAGAAAGAAACTGAGGATTTAGTTTTAAGATTAAAGCCTGAGGAGCATGATGATAAGATGGAGGAGCTCCTTGCTCTCTTGCTCGATAAGGGAATTTCAAATACATTAGCTGTCATTGCTAAAATGAGCAATCCTCATTTAGATGACGACTTCCACCGATTTCTAGTTCAGTATTTGTATAGCACGCACAAAGTTCCCGGACTCAAGGAAGGTACTCCACTCTTCAAATCACTCGACATGAAACTTTTTGAGATTACTCTTCCTGATGCAGGCGATAATGAAAAAGATAAAAAGGGTTTGAAGGAGATTCTCTCCGCTATGGAGCAATTTTATGCTGGTATGCATTCAATAGGTGAGGGACGCGAGAATTATAATAGGAATCATTTCACTCTTGAGATTGCTTTATCTGAAGGATCAGACAGTTTTGTTTTCTATGTTGCAGTTCCTTCCAATAAATCAGAATTATTTGAGAAGCAATTACTTGGAGTACATTTAAATGCGAAAATTACAGAAATCCCAGATGATTACAACATTTTTGGAGATAATGCATATATATCAGGCTCTTTTGCGACTTTAGCTCGTCATGAAGTCTATCCGATAAAGCTCTATGATGCGATAGATCACGATCCATTGAACATTATTCTTAATGTTTTTACTAAGTTGAAAAAGCATGGTGAAGGTGCTTCTATACAATTTTCTATTTGCCCAGAAGATGATGATATTATAAGAAAATTCCACATTATACATGCAGATGTGAAGAATGGTATGTCCGTACGTACAGCTTCCAGTATGACTCGCCAAATAACCAAAGAATTTAAAAATTTAGCTAGTCAATTATTCTTTGGTGCATCTAAAAAAGAAAAAGAAAAAAAAGTAAATGACAAAGCAGTAGAATATATTGCCGAGAAATTAAAGAGTACAATCATGGCGACGAATATTAGAATAATTACTTCCGCCGAAACGGAAGAGAGATCCAAGCAAATACTTTCTGAGATAGAATCTTCTTTTAATCAGTTCACAGAGTCTGATAGGAATGGATTTAATTTTAATCATCCAAAGGGAACAGATTTAGCAAATCTTATTCACAATTTTTCTTATAGAATGTTCTCAGATGAATACGAAATGCCACTCAATCTAAAAGAACTTGCAACAATTTTTCACTTTCCTAACACAATTGTCTCTTCACAACTCAAGCTTGCCAAGGCTGGCATCGCTCCTGCTCCGATGGAGATGGGAGGTGAGGGAATTCTTCTTGGAATAAATAGTTATAGAGGTAAAGATACGGAGATAAGGATGAGTCGCGAGGATAGACTCCGCCATATGTATGTCATTGGTCAGACGGGAACTGGTAAGACGACAATCTTGAAGAATATGATTGCTCAAGATATCAAGAATGGTGATGGATGTTGTTTTATCGATCCACATGGAAGTGATATCCAAGATATTCTAAGTTACGTTCCGAAGGAGCGTATTGATGACGTTATTTATTTTGATCCGGCTTATACTGCGCGTCCGATGGGGCTCAATATGCTCGAGTATGATCCAAAATATCCAGAGCAGAAGACTTTCGTAGTGAACGAACTCATGACGATTTTCAATAAACTTTTCACGAAGGAGTCTATGGGCCCAATGTTCGAACAATACTTTAAAAATAGTGCTTTTCTAGCGATGGATGACCCAAACAATCATGCAACTTTGCTCGACATTACTCGTATACTTGGCAACAAAGAGTACAGAGATTCGCTTTGTGCAAAATGTAAGAACCCTATCATTAAAGAATTTTGGGTGAATGCTGAGAAGACGACTGGTGATCAATCGATCGCGAACTTCGTGCCTTATATTTCATCAAAATTCGACAACTTTATTTCGAACGATATTATGCGCCCAGTTGTTCTCCAAGAAAAGTCCTCTTTTAATTTCCGTGAGATAATGGACAATAAGAAAATTCTTCTCATCAATCTTTCCAAAGGACGCCTTGGAGATATTAATGCGAACTTGATCGGCCTTCTCTTAGTGGGCAAGATTCAGATGGCGGCACTCTCTCGTGTAGATATGTATGGAAAGCAAATGAATGATTTCTATCTTTACATTGATGAATTCCAGAACGTTACTACTGATTCTATCGCTTCTATTCTTTCTGAGGCACGTAAGTATCGTCTTTCTCTTACTGTCGCTCACCAGTATATTTCTCAGCTTGAAGATAAGATTCGTGATGCTGTCTTCGGAAACGTTGGATCGATGGCTATCTATCGTATCAGTTCTGAAGATGCTACTTACGTCGAAGCTAAATTCAGACCTACATTTATGGCCACAGATATTATGAAGCTAGATAATTTTAATTCTTATGTGAAAATGCTCGTCGGAGGAATGCCGGTCAAACCTTTCAGTATGACTTCGCACTGGAGCCTCACTCCAAAAGGGAACGTGGAGATAGTAGATAAGATTAAGGAATTATCATACTTGAAGTACGGCCGCGACCGCGAAGAGATAGAAGAAGAGATAATGGAAAAATACAGAAATAAATAATAAATAATAAATAATAAAAATTCCCCACATTCTACGCTATAGCGTAGAATGTGGGGAATTTGTTTTATAGTGATTTTAGTGTATAATACTAGGACTTTATTAGATTATTTTATATATATTATTATGAAAGGACCATTAACTGATTTTCCGATTGTTAAGACAAAAGTGCCAAGCCTTACCAGAAAGTTTAATCTTACCGACCCTAAAGAGCGCGAAGAATATTTCGAAGCGAAAGCTGGAGTTGAAATAAGTAAGATTCGAGAATATTTGAAAGAAAATACTTTTATTGCTTACCTTCTTGGTAAGAAAAATTCAGGCAAAGGAACATATACAAAGTTAATGGGAGAAATTTTTGGAAAAGATAAGATTGGACATATTTCAGTGGGAGATCTTGTTCGCCAAATATATAAAGATATCAATGATCCAGAGAAAAAGGCAGACATTATTGAGTATTTAGAGGAACACTACCGCGGATACATATCTGTCGAAGAAGCTATTGATGCATTGATCGGTAAGAATCAGAAGGTACTCCTTCCTACAGAATTTATTCTTGCACTTCTAAAAAGAGAAATTAATAAATTTGATGGCAAAGTTATTTTCATTGATGGGTTCCCTCGTGATCTAGACCAAGTTCAGTATTCACTATACTTTAGAGATTTGGCAGACTATCGTCTCGATCCTGATTTGTTTATTGCTATTAATATTCCAGAATCAGTCCTCGATGAACGTATGCGTAATCGCGTAGTTTGCCCTATATGCCAAGCCCCAAGAAATTTAACAACTTTCGTTACGAAAGAGGTTGGTTATGATAAAGAGAACGATCAATTTTTCTTAAAGTGTGACAATAAAGAATGTAATGGAGCAAGAATGGTAGGGAAGGATGGTGATAGCGCAGGTATTGAAAGTATCCGTGACCGCCTAACATTGGATGATCAACTGATAAAGAAAGTTATGTCGCTACACGGAATTCCAAAGATTCTTCTCAGGAATGCTGTACCGGTTTCGGTTATCGAGGAAAATGTAGATGATTATGAAATTACTCCAATATACGTTTTTGAGAATGATGAAGCAACAGGTAAAGTAACAGTCAAAGAAGAACCTTGGATTATTAAAGATGATGAGGGGATAGATTCTTATAGTTTGGTTGCACCTGCGGTTGTTATTGGTTTATTAAAACAATTAGTTAGAGCTCTCAAGCTTTAAATTATTTCTCAGAATTATAAAACCACCTTTCCGGTGGTTTTATAGAATTAGCATCATATGAAAAATATTGTAGAAATTTATAAAGATTATAGAATAATGCCGAACCTGGTGACACACCAGATGCGAGTGGCGGCTGTTGCAATGCAGATTATTAAATCTTTAGATTTTGAAGTAGATCAAGAAAGTGTTGTGAAAGCTTGCCTTCTTCATGATATGGGGAATATTATTAAATTTCAACTCGATTTTTTCCCAGAATGGAACAAGCCAGACATTCTTGTTTATTGGCAGGGAGTGAAGGAGGAATATATTTTTAAATATGGCTCCGATGAACACAAGGCAAGTCTTCTTATTGCAGATGAATTAGGTGCTTCTGTTAAAATTAAAGACCTTGTCTACTGTGTAGATTCTGCTTCTGTCGAGATGATAGCCAATGAAGATGATTTTGATAGAAAGCTCTGCCTATATGCTGATGGGCGTGTGTCACCTTCTGGGGTAGTATCTATAAATGAAAGAAGTTTGGATGCAAAGAAGAGATATAGAGACCACCCTAATAAATTTGATGAAGAAAGAAGAATATTTCATAATACAAATTTGAATTCAATTGAAAAACAAATTTTTTCTCACACGAGTATTAGGCCGGAAGACATAAATGATGAATCTATCAAAGATTATTTAGAAAAATTGAAAGATTATTCAATTTAGATTAAGAATCTTTATTGAAATGATGTCAAAGGTGTGCTTTATTGAAAAAGTCGCTTGCTTTGGAGCTCTATACGCGTATACTTTAAGTAGGGTTATTTGAATTGTGTTGCCTAGAACAATTTTTTAGGGGATTAAATAGTTTTGGAACAGTGCTGTATACGTATTATGTTAACAAATCTGCTTCATCCTTAGTCCCACTTAGCGTTATGCTATGGTAATATCTTTCGAATAGTCCTAATAAGAGATTCTTTCATACTTTTGAAAGGATTTTTTATTTTATTATGATATACTAATATTATGGAGAATGAAAAGCAGTTGAAGGTTACATTTTGTTCTGGTGCTGGTACTGTCACAGGTGCCAACTTTTTAATAGAGGGTAATGGCAAGAAGTTCCTTGTAGATTGCGGACTTATTCAGGGCGAGAAAATTGCTGACGATACGAATTGGGAGAAGTTCTCTTATGAGGCTTCTACTATCGATATTCTCTTTATTACTCACGGCCATATTGACCATATAGGCCGAATTCCTAAGCTTATTTCTGAAGGATTTAAAGGCAGGATTATCTCTACGATTCCTACGAAGGAGATCACCAGAATAATGCTCGCCGACACAGCTCACTTACTTGCAAAAGATACAGAACATAACTTGGCAGAAATTTATACCGAAGAGAATATCAACAAAGCTTTGAACTTATGGGAAACTCTCGAATATGGTCAAAAGCTAAACGTTGATCATGGTTTCCAATTTTCATACAAAGATGCTGGGCACATATTAGGATCTGGCATGCTTGAGATTATTTATAATAACAAGAAAATAATTTTCACTGGCGACTTGGGGAATTCTCCTTCGCCACTTCTCCGCGACACGGAGAAGATTAAAGATGCGGATTATTTATTTATGGAGTCTGTCTATGGAGATAGAAATCATGAAGACCGCGATACCAGAAAGAAAAGATTAGAAGAAATTATTCGAGAGAATTATAACAGAAAGGGAACCCTCATGATTCCTACTTTCTCACTAGAGAGAACACAGGAGCTACTTTATGAAATAGATACTTTGATAGAAAATAAAATGATTCCTCGTATGCCGATATTTCTTGACTCTCCTTTGGCTATTAAGCTCACGGCAATTTATGAAAAGTATGAGAAATATTTTAATCCTACCGCTGTAAAAATAATAAAAGGAGGCAATGATATTTTTGATTTTATTGGACTTAAGATGACAAATGAAACAGAAGAATCAAAAGCAATACTAAACGTACCAGATCCAAAGATTATTATGGCGGGGAGTGGGATGAGTAATGGCGGAAGAATTCTTCATCACGAGAAAAACTATCTTCCTTATAAAAATAATACTATTCTGCTTATCGGATATCAATCAGTTGGAACTTTAGGTCGCTCGATAGAAAATGGTGCGAAAGAAGTTCGCATCATGGGTGAAGACGTAAGAATAAAAGCAAAAGTTGAAATGATTAGTGGGTATTCTGGGCATAAAGACTCGGATCACTTAGTAGAATTCGTAGAAGATACAGCTGAAACTCTAAAGAAAGTCTTCCTTTTGATGGGGGAGCCGAAGTCTTCAATGTTCCTCGCCCAAAGACTGAAAGATAGCCTCAGTGTAGATGCTTATATTCCAACTCACGGAGAGCAAATTACACTAGATTTGTAACACCCTTCCGCCTTCGGCACCTTCCCTTCGCAGGGAAGGAGAATACTTCTTTTTTTACCACAATTTTATTTTGAATTTTGTATTTTGCTCCCCTGCGAAGGGGAGCTGTCGCTTGCGACTGAGGGGTGAATAGTTATCCACAGTTTTTATCTTTTTTTCATAGCATTTTATTTTATATTTGTATATAATATAAGGGTGTATTGTATTTTAATGGTACGTACAAATGGAAAAAATTAAAAATTTAAAATTTCACCGCTTCGCGTTCCTTCCCGCCATCTTTTTGGTGTTTGTTTTGCTGTTTACTACTCATGTTTTTGCTGCTTCGACACCAGTTAAAACACCGGGGGAAATAATTGATGCGACATGTCCTAATGGCAACGTAGGTTGCATAATGAAAACTTCAATTTCATTAACTTTAAAAGAAGTATCAGTTTCTGTAAATAATAAAATTATTATTCTATTGCAAAATCTTTCTTCTACTTCCTCCGCCCTCTCCTCCGGCTGGTCCACATTCACAAACGAACTCCTCGACAACAGCGAGAATGCACTAAGCGCCCACAAACAATTCGCCGATAATCTGAGCAATAATCTAACAAGAGGAACACTAGCCTACACAAACACAGTTCTTAATATTCCAGATCAAACAACAAAAGTACTTTCCTCCACTAAAGACCTCGGTCTAGCCACTACTGCCTCCGTTGGTGATTCACTCTTGGGAGCTTCCAATGGAATATCAGATGGCTGGGTATCTTTCACTGATACAATCCTTAATAACACAAAACAATCTTTAACTAATACCAAGGATCTAGCAGTCTCCATCTGGAACAACATCACATCTATCCCAAACACTCTCAAGAACGGAGCCGAAACATTCATCGCTACTCTAAAAGGACCCGCACCAACTACTCCACAAGTAGTTCTCCCTCCTTCTCTTGTAACCACAACAGCAACTCCTCCTTCGCCTACACATTCGGAGTCTACTGACTCCTCAGTATCTACGACTGGCTCAGGACCTTCGGTCTCACGACCTACGGCAATCACAAACATCACCCAACAACAACGCTCCATCTACATCAACCAATACGATCCATCCATCCTTCCAAGACTCCAAGGTGTAGAACTAGCTCTCCTAAACAACATCAACCACAATACCAATCAAACCGATCGCGTCTACGACTCCATCATCAAGTCC
>Ga0172379_10009355_pt1 | contig 12119 bp, 12 predicted proteins | sample GrowelOW334metaG_FD_119756 | JGI IMG/M metagenome (GOLD analysis project Ga0172379, IMG submission 119756) | Groundwater microbial communities from an aquifer near a municipal landfill in Southern Ontario, Canada - Groundwater well OW334 metaG | ecosystem: Environmental > Aquatic > Deep... | reverse complement strand
TGCGATATTGTCGACTGCCTTTCAGGTCTCGCTTAACCCCAGCGCCTCGCAGGTGACGTTGGCACCACAGCTCACCGGACCGTCGCAACTCACGGGCACCGATCGCTTTGCCCAGGTGCAAGTGACTGCCACGACTGAACCACTCACTACTAAGATATCCGGCGAGTCGCAATTTGTGGGCGGCATGGACGTTGTCCAGCCAAAGCAGTAAGCTAGGGAAATATGGCAAAAGAGTCCGACGTAATGGAGAAGATAGTTTCTCTCGCTAAGCGCAAGGGATTTGTATATCAAGGCTCAGAGATTTATGGCGGCCTGGCGGGTACCTGGGACTACGGTCCACTCGGTATCGAGCTTAAGAACAATATTAAGAATATTTGGTGGAGGATGTTCGTGCAGGGCCGCGAGGATATGTACGGGCTCGACGCCGCCATTTTAATGAACCCCAAAGTGTGGGAGGCGAGCGGCCACGTGTCTGGCTTTAGCGACCCGCTCGTTGAGTGCAAAAAGTGCAAACGCCGCTTCCGCGCAGACCACGTTGGCGATGCGTGCCCCGAGTGCAAGGGCGAATTTGGCGAGGTGCGCCAGTTTAATATGATGTTTCAAACGCAAATCGGTGCGACCGAGGGCTCTATCTCGTATCTGCGCCCCGAGACCGCCGGAGGTATCTTTGTAAACTTTAAAAACGTTGTCGACTCGTTTCATCCTAAGTTGCCGTTTGGCATTGGACAGATAGGCAAGGCGTTTCGCAACGAGATAGCGCCGCGCGACTTTATCTTCCGCGTGCGCGAACTCGAGCAGATGGAGGTCGAGTACTTTGTCCGCCCGAGCGAGTGGGAGAGTGCGTTCGAAGAGTGGCGCAAGGGTGTACATGCCTTTAACAAAGCAGTAGGTATCCCGGCCGAGTCGGTGCATGAGCTCGAAGTTGCCGACGGCGACCGCGCGCACTACAGCAAGCGCACGATAGACTTCGAATTCGACTTCCCATTTGGTCGCAAGGTGCTCTATGGTCTTGCGTACCGCACCGACTTCGACCTGTCTGCTCACCAGGCCGGATCTGGTCAGGACCTTAGTTTCCGCCCCGAGGGCGAAGAGCCGTTCACTCCGCACGTTATCGAGCCGTCGTTTGGCGTCGACCGCACGTTCCTTGCGGTGCTTACTGCTGCATATACCGAGGATGAGTTGGGCGGCGAGACACGCGCATATCTTAAGTTTGATGCAGCAGTTGCTCCGGTTAAGGCAGCAATATTCCCACTCCTTAAAAACAAACCCGAGTTGGTAAGCAAGGCGCGCGATTTGTTTGTGAAAATTAAAAAGGACATCCCGCAAGTTGTGTGGGACGACAACGGCAACATTGGCAAGCGCTACCGCCGCCAAGACGAGATAGGCACGCCGTTTTGCATCACAGTCGACTTTGACACGCTCGAGAACGACACCGTCACCGTGCGCCATCGCGACACGGGCGAGCAGGAGCGTGTTTCGATAGAAGAGCTACCCGAATTCTTGGGCAGCCGCATCAAGCAGGGTGTCGAGCGCTAAGTCTGGGCAGCTTGTGCTAGAGTTACCTATATGAGCGAGCGGGACGTCACGGTCCATATATCTCCCAGTTCAGTTGCTACTGCCATTTTGGTGTTGGTAGGGGCAGCGTTGCTGTGGTTCTTGCGCGACTTGGTACTCGTGCTCCTGACTGCCATCGTCATCGCCTCGGCGATAGAGCCGGCTATCAAGTTTCTTATGCGATACCGCGTACACCGTGTGGTAGCAGTGGTCGCTATGTACCTTTTTGTAGGTAGCGGATTCTTTATTTTGCTGCTCCTGTTCGTACCGCCAGTGCTTAAAGACGCGGCCAGCTTCCTTTCGAGTTTACCCAGCACACTGACCAACCTCAACATTACCGACGTGACACACGGGCTCTTGCCGTGGGGCAACGTTACCGACATAGTTTCGATCAAAGATCTACTCAACGGCCTTTCACAGACACTTGCTGACACCACGGGCGGTATATTTACGACGCTGTCGGCGTTCTTTGGCGGGCTAACTTCGTTTGTACTCGTCATTGTGTTCTCCTTTTACCTCTCGGTGCAAGAGACGGGCGTCGATGACTTTTTGCGCGTAGTGACGCCAACCAGCAAAGAGGCGTATGTCTTGGGGTTGTGGAAGCGATCGCAAGACAAAATAGGCAAGTGGATGCAGGGCCAGGTGGTGCTTGGGTTAATAGTCGGCGTGCTGCTCTACCTTGGCCTCACTATACTCGGCGTGCCAAACGCACTACTTCTCGCAGTGTTGGCGGCAGTCTTTGAACTTATCCCGGTGTTTGGTCAGATCCTCGCAGCTATACCGGCACTTATCATTGCCTTTAGTGATGGAGGTATCACTGCGGCATTACTTGTACTCGGCCTGTACCTCATAGTCCAGCAGTTCGAGGCACATCTTATTTATCCCGTGGTTGTTAAAAAGGTCGTTGGCGTGCCACCTTTGCTAGTTATCCTCGCACTTATCATTGGCGCTAAGCTCGCCGGGTTCTTGGGCATACTCTTGTCGGTCCCAATGGCGGCAGCTCTCCAAGAGCTTGTTGCCGATATCGACAGGCGCAAGATCGCAGCGCTTGCCAAGGCTGGCTTGACCCCCGAGGGCGATAAGAAGTAGGTTGAGTACATGGCCAAACCTTTGTATCTCACCACGACGCTCCCGTATGTTAATGCCGACCCGCATATTGGCTTTGCGTTAGAGATAGTGCACGCAGATATCGTCGCTCGCTACAAACGCCTAATGGGGGGCGAGGTATTTTTTACTACCGGCACCGACGAGCACGGGCAGAAGATATTTCAAAAAGCACAAGAAGAGGGCAAAGACGTGCAGGAGTATGTCGACCACTATGCTGGGCAGTTTGGCCGTCTTAAGGATGCACTTGGCCTTTCGTACGACGCGTTTATCCGTACGACCGACCCTAAGCATGTCGCAGCTGCACAGGAGTTGTGGAGGCGCTGCGTTGAGGCCGGCGATATATATAAAAAGAAGTACAAAGGGCTGTACTGTGTAGGTGACGAGATGTTCCTTAAAGACACCGACCTGGTCGACGGCAAGTGCCCGAACCACCCCAACATGACCCCGGTCGAGATCGAGGAGGATAACTACTTCTTTAAACTAAGTGCATACCAGGAGAAGCTGACGCGATACCTGTCTGATAGTCGTGTCATCATCCCGAGCTGGCGTCGCGAAGAGGCTCTTAACTTTGTCTCACAAGGGCTCGAGGACTTTAGTATCTCGCGCGAGACGGCTCGCATGAGTTGGGGTATCCCCGTGCCGGGCGACGAGACCCAAGTTATGTATGTGTGGTTCGATGCTCTCACCAACTACATCTCTACGTTGGGCTGGTCGTCTGATCCAGAGGGGAACTTTGCCAAGTTCTGGGATGGTGGCGAAGTGGTGCAGGTGGCGGGGAAGGATCAGGTGCGCTTCCAGTCGATCATGTGGCAGGCGATGCTCATGTCGGGCGGTATCAAGACGACCGACTTGGTGGTGTATCACGGCTTCATCACGAGCGGGGGACAGAAGATGAGCAAGTCACTTGGCAACGTGATAGAGCCATTTGGTCTAATCGACGAGTACGGCACCGACGCGGTACGCTACTTCTTGGCACGCCACGTGCACCCGTTTGATGACAGCGACGTAACGCCAGAGCGTATCAAAGACGTCTACAACGCCGACTTGGCCAACGGGCTGGGCAACTTGGTTGCGCGCATTATGAAGCTTGCTGAAGATAATTTGCCCGAGCCAGTTAAGGTTGAATTTGTACCGTATCCGCAAGAGTTTACCGACGCGCTTGAACGTTTTGAAATTAACAAAGCCGTAGAAGTTATTTGGGAGCGCATAAAACTCTTGGACCAGCAGATAACTGACACCGCGCCGTTTAAAGTGATAAAGACGAGTCCCGAAGAGGGGAAGGAACTTATAGCTGCTCTTGTGCGCGAGCTTGCTGCGCTCGACCTTATGCTTGAGCCTATTATGCCCTCGACGAGCAAGACAATAATCGAGGCGATCATGGCCAACAAAAAGCCGGCAAACCTCTTCGTTCGTAAGGACTAATACTCCAACATTCTGCAGAATGTGAGAATGTTTACTATATGAAATTATTTGATGCACACTGTCATTTGCAGATGCCGCAGTTTGATGCGGACAGGCACGACGTACTTGCGCGCATGCAAGACGCGGACATGGGCGGGCTGATAATTGGTGTCGACTATGAAACGAGCAGGGCCGGGCTTGAGCTGGCAAAAGCCCACGATTTTTTGTTTGCTGCGGTGGGACTACATCCCAACGACAACCCGGACGAAGAATTTGATACTGACAAATATGAAGCGCTTGCGCGCGACCCCAAGGTGGTCGCGATAGGCGAGTGCGGGTTGGACTATTTTCGGAGTTCCGGCGAGGGGCAAGCGGCAAGGTTCGAGGCGCACATAGCCTTGGCAAAAAAACTCAATAAGGCTCTGATTGTCCACTGCAGAGATGCGCACGAAGATTGTTCTAGTATTTTACAAAAAACTGGAATAAGCGAATTTGTGCCAGTCATCATACACTTTGCCACCCTGACTGCAGCGCAGGCTCAAACATACCTCGATTTTGGGTGCTACCTGTCATTTCCTGGGCCGGTGACGTTTACCGATATGTACGACGACAGTATCCGGCTGTGCCCGATAGACAAGCTACTCATCGAGACCGACTCGCCGTTTGCCGCACCTGCGCCACATAGGGGTAAGCGCAACGAGCCGGCCTATGTTATTGAGGTCGCACGCAAGATTGCCTTGGTACAGGGGGTGTCTGTCGAGGAGGTTACCAAAGCGGCGGTTACAAATGCAGAGAGGGCCTTTGGCTTGCATTAAGCCGGCAGCTCTGGTAAGGTGGGTCCATGGCAGAAAAGCCGCAGGGCGCAGAGCCCTCAACCCAAGCGGATATTGCAGAAGTCCTACCCGTATACGAGGTGGGCTTTCATCTCGTACCCCAAGTTGGCGACGATGGCGTTGCTGCAGTCGTTGAGAAGATCCGCAAGGCACTCGGTGATGCTGAGATTATTGCCGAGGGCTTTCCAGCAAAGATGAGCCTTGCATACACTGTCGAGCGCTCTGACCAGGGCAAGCGCGAGAAGTTTAGCGAGTCATACTTTGGCTTTATTAAGTTCGCTGCACCAGGCGACACTATTGCTGTACTCGAGGAGGCGCTTAAAACTCCGCAAGTGCTCCGCCACCTCATCGTCCACACGACTCGCGAGGATTTGATGACTCGCCCAACTCGCGCAGTCTTTACCAGCGACCGTTTGGAGGGCCAGACTATCGCCAAGCCTACCGTAGCTCCCGAGAAGAGCGCGGAGGTCAGCGAGGAGGAGCTCGACAAGTCGATTGAGTCTCTGGTGACCGAATAGGTGTAGTATAGGCGTATGAACAAGGTAATCCTTTTCGGCAACCTTACCCGCGACCCAGAGCTCCGCACGACACCGAGCGGACAACCGGTGGCAACGCTTGGCATTGCAACTAACCGCCGCGTCAAGAAGGATGAACAGTGGGTTGATGTACCCGAATATCACACGGTCGTGGTGTGGGGACGCCAGGCAGAGACGAGCGCGCAGTACCTTAAGAAAGGCAGCCAAGTACTCGTCGAGGGCCGTCTCCAAACCCGCAGTTGGGAGAAGGATGGACAAAAGCGCTACACGACCGAAGTTGTTTCTGAACAGGTAACCTTTGGACGCGCTGCAGGCGGTGGGGGAGAGCGATCATCCGCACCGGCAACTCCTAAGGCACAACCCAAGGACGACGCGATAGACTACCCAACCGAAGACATTAACCCTGACGACATTCCCTTCTAATTTATGACAAAAGAATTCACTAACCCGCAGATGACGCAAGTCGACTATAAAGATGTCGAGACGCTTAAGCGTTTTCTTAACCCGCACGGCAAGATTATGCCGCGCCGCCGCACGGGCCTGTCGGCCCTCGGTCAGCGCAACTTGGCGCAAGCTATCAAGCGCGCTCGCTTTATGGCGCTGCTCCCATACATCGTTCGCTAGAAATCGCCGAATAGAAAAGCCCCGCCCCTTTAAGGGCGGGGCTTTGTTGTTCTATTGCTCTTGGAAGGTGGGTGTAGTGCCAATAGCAGTCGAACGGCTAGAGGTGTCGCAGGTCATGGTGAACTCGGTCCGGGCGTTAATAGCATTGGTTGTCACGGTGCCTTGTACGCCGTCAGTTGGCGTCACGTTTGTGCTAAATCCGTTGCTGCCGGTTATAGAGCATGCGCCGTTTGGGTTGTATACCGTGTAGGTAAGTGTCCCGGTGTTGCCTTTGCGCGTCATGCCACCTGTGAAGGTAAAGACAAGTGGAGTAGTCGGGATGCATTGGCCGAGAGATGTGTGATACATATAGCCGCTTGGTATGCATACGCCCGATGGCGATGGGGTAGGGCCGGTACAGCCCGTGGGGAGGGTTTGCTGGATACCGCTGATGTCGGTACACACGTCGAGTTGTACGGTAAGCGATGGCGAGGTGCAGGCGTTAGAACCGACAGGGCTTGTTGCAGTCATGCCGTAGGTGTACGTTCCCACACTTGAGGGCGCGGTTGCTGCCACATTGCCCGAGGGGCTGGTCGCTGTTGTGGTAATGACATTGTTACTTGGATCACGAATAGTGCCAGTCGAAGGGCTGTTGGTCGTAGTGTAGGCAATGGTGATAGGCCAACCGGTGCCGGCCGGATTAGGGGTCACACTAGTGATGCTGCACGTCGGCGCAGTGAGTATGCCGGTGTAGCTGACTTTGTAGTTGCTTATGGCACATACATTTTGGCCAACATAATTTGGCGTGTATGTGATGACCATGAAGCCTTGTTTGCCGCCGCTTGGGCCGGTGCCTCCGCTACCGCCACTGCCGCCGGTAGACGGTGCCTGGCCTCCTGCGCCGCCCGCTCCACCATTGCCACCCGCACCGCCTGCACCATAATTACCCGCGGTGCCTGCGGGTGCATTTGCGCCGCCGCCAGACCCATACGACCCCCACTGGGTGCCATTGCCAGCTGCTGCAGTGTATCCAGCGTCTCCGGCGCCGCCAGTTGAGGCCGAAGCATTTCCTCCAGCTCCATGCAAACCTGCAGCGCCGCCGCCAGCTCTACCAGCACCACCAGCGCCGCCACTACCACCAGCACCACCGCTAGATGTGCAGCCATATTTGCTGCAACTTTCACTATACGCAGCGCCGGCAGTGCCACCCGAGCCACCAGATCCATTCGCGCCGCTTCCGCCAGCGTATTTAGTCGTGCCGACACTCGAGGCGGTAGCGCCTCCGGCACCGGCGGTAGCCCCCGAGGCGCCGCTGCCGCCCTTGGCACATACACTAGCTGTGGCGCACGACGTGCCGTTAAAGTAGGTGTCTCCACCGGCGGTCGAAGCTCCGCCTGCAGCGCCGATTAGTATAGATACGACCGAGTTTGGAGTGAATGTAATGCCGCTTGCGTTTGTAATTTTTGCGTACGCACCACCGCCTCCACCGCCTCCACCATTACCGCCAGTGCCTCCTGTGCCGCCGGAGGAAGTATTGCCGCTATTGCCCGTGTTACCCGCCGTTCCGCTCCCACCACCGCCTCCGCCACCTAGTACTTCGATAGTGTAGTTTGAATTATTCCAGTTAGCGGGTACACCCCATAAGGACCCTGACGTAAAGTATTGCACCTGTGTTCCAGGGTTTGAGGTTGGTCCACCCACAAGACAGTTGTAGCTTATCCACCCAATAGAGTCGGTGCCCCAAGAAAAACCGGTAAAATCGCTGCCAGAGAGAGTCGGGCCATATGCCGGAGCAGCTGTGTCAGCTAGCTTAATGCACCCGTCCCATGTTGCATTGCTTGAGGATGCCTGGGCCCATCCCGTGAGAGCTCCGTTGGCCATGGTGGCCCTAGCGCCGCAGCTGTTGCCTCCAAACCCGATCCAACCAATTGAGTCGCTCCATGCGTAGCCGCTTAGCGTTCCATCGTTTGCAACGGTTACTCCGTATGGGGCACCGTTGGTTGCGGTCCCCGAAAAACTAATCCATCCGATGTTGTCGCTCCACGCATAACCAGTGATAGAACCACCCGCAGCATGAATGTTGGGTAAGTGCGAGACGTTTTTTGGCGAATAGGCAATGCCTATCAACAACAGGGTAGTGCCAAAGACCGCAGCCCCAAAGAGAATTTTTCTTATTGATGTCGGCAGGCGAATCATGGTGGCCTATAGCACAAAGTATACCTCCATTTTTTGTGGATAGTAGAGACGCGGGGAATTTACCAGGGTGTATACTTGCGGTGTGAGAAAGCTGCTGCAACAAGCAACCCGTGTAGTGGTACTGTCGGTACTCGCTGCAGGCACCTTTGGCGTAGTTTTAGCGTGGACAGGCCCCTCTGCGGCCGCTCCAGCAAACAATGTTTCAGCGCCCATACATGCCGGCGCTACAGGGCAAACAAAAAGCGGGTTTCTTGGACTCAATGGCGCAACAGCCTCATACGCAATTACGGTTAACGGTACCGCTAGCGGCTGGACAGGTGTCTTTAACTGGCCTCCAGCCTCGGCACCTGCGAGCAGCTACGGCATCCTTGTGGGCTCGAGCGCTGGGGGGTACTCGCAATTCCAAAACAACGCTGGGTATTACTCGCTGCTTGCTTACTCCTCATACGGTCTATACACCAATGGAACTATTTACGCTGGGGCCGGCATAAGTGGGCCAGGTGGGTTTGGTGGCGGATTTCAGCTGACTAGCGGCGGTGGGTGTTATGTGGGCAACACCGCTACAGGCGGTGGCTGCAGTTGTCCCGGGTACGCCCCCAATGCAAGATGGGCCTATTATATGGACACCAACAGTACGTACGGTGGTGGGCGTGGGTACCTTTGCGAAGGTATGTAACATATCTATATGACGCCAAATCACATCAAAACACTTTACGCTCTCAATATAGTAAGCCTCTGCGCTGTGTTTGGCCTCTTCTTTTTGTATGTGCGGGCACCTCAACAGTCCTTAGGAATAGATCAATTCGGCGCAACTTCAAAGATGCAACCAGTGCGAGATGTTTTTGTTGGAAACAACGCAGATACCCCCGCAGCTAGAATACAAGGCCCCATACTGCAGGTTATCGGTAGTGTCCTGACTGTTAAAGACCGAGCTACAGAACAGACGTATGCCGTGTCAATAAACGCTGGCACTAAGATAGAACGGGTAGGTCCTCAGAAGAATTCGGCAGAGTACCAAAAAGAGATGGATGCGTACTATGCACAGATAAAACTGCTCATGCAGGACCCCGTTAAAAACAAAGTTGAGCTTTCGTCGCTTGTCATTCCGACTCCTATACAGTTGACATCAGACACGCCTGCAAGCCTGGCTTTAGGTGACGTGGTTGAAGTAATAGCAGCTTCCCCGATTACAGGCGAAAGCTTCACTGCGGTAAAAATAGTTATATATCCGCAGGCTACAAAGTACTAGTTTTTGTCGACGCGCTCGACGTACTCACCCAGTGTGGTGTTAATCCGCACCACGTCGCCCTCGTTTATAAACAGCGGAGCGTTAATAACTGCACCCGTCTCGAGCTGTATCTGTTTGCTGCCGCCTTGGCGCGTGTCGCCCTTAACTGCGGGTGGGGCTTCGGTGACCTTGAGCTCGACCTTGATAGGGAGCTTAAGACCAATAACCTCCTCGTTAAAGATAAGTGCCTCGACTAGTGAGTTCGGCTTTAAAAATTTTGCACCAAGGCCAATGGTCTCCTCGGCAAGCATAAAGCGATCGCTCGGGTTCTTCTCATCGCAAAACCACCACTCGCCGCGGTTGGTGTAGAGGTACTTAACATTTTTAGTCGACAGGTCGGCCTCGGGCACCTTCTCGGACACATGGAAGGCCTGTTCTGTCACTTTGCCGGTAATAAGGTGGCGTAACTTGGTCTGGTTAACAGGCTTGCGCTGCTGTTTGCGAAAGACGTGCGCATCCAAAACCTCGTACGGTTCACCGTCGAGCAAAATAACGCGCTTAGGGAGTATCTCGTTGTATTCAAGCATTGCCATATACGTTGTCCGCTATCATTAAAATATGCCCCGCAGGGCTTGTAATAGGGGCAGTGTACCGGAAACCCAGGGCTTTGCAAAGTAGTTATAAAAGCCGAAATGATATATCCTGTGGCCATGGAGTATCTCGCAGACGACAGGGAGCTAAGCGACGAGGAGGTTTTGGCCGCGTCGGTCTCGACGCCGTCGCTGTTTGCCATACTTGTGCGCAAGTATGAAGACGCCTTTCTGCGTAAAGCGATGGGTATTGTGCGCGAGCGCGAAGAGGCCGAGGATATTGTGCAAGAGGCCTTTACCAAGATTTACCTTAACGCGGGTAAGTTTCAAAAGCAGGAGGGTGCAAGCTTTTCGTCGTGGGGATATCGCATCCTTATTAACACCGCACTCACTCACTACGCAAAACGCAAAAAGCAGCGCCTCCACACTGCCGAGCTCGACGAAGAAATTTGGGCACTTATCCCAGACAAAAACCTCCGCCAGTTTGAAAAGAAGGAGCTAAGCGACCTGGTTGCGTCGGTCCTCAACCGTATGCCCGACGCTATGGCCAGGGCGCTGTCGAGCTTCCTCCTAGACGGCAAGTCGCAAGAGGAGATGGCTGCCGAAGAGGGGGTGTCGGTGGGCGCTATTAAGACCCGCGTGCACAGGGCCAAGGCGGAGTTTAAGCGGGTGTACGAAACTATTAGCACTAAGAGCGAGTTACCATAAGTGTATGAAAGCTACGATAGAACAGCAGGTTATGGCGAACGTCGGGGTGATATACACCGCGCGCCAGTTTGTTGGTGTACCGGCTATTAAGCTGTATGTACTGTTTGCTGGGCTTATTGCGCTTGTACAGCTCACCTGGGTACACAAAGTGTTTGCAAACTGGGCGGCGGTTGGGTTTGATGGCTCGCTACAGTTTGTGTCGTATGCACTCCTACATACACACCCTGCGGTCCAAGTAACCTTGGCTGCTCTGGCTGTTGTGGGCATCTCGCTCCTGCGTGACCTTGTGCGCCCGACCCGTTCAGTACGCCTGGCTCTCTAGCCATTTTTATAATGCCATGGTACGGTGCCGTCAGGTTTAGCACCTTACGTTAGGAAAGGTATTGGCATGTCCAGTCTAGAATTACGGACAAGCAAGTTGCTTGAGCCGGCCGGCATCCGCCTCGTTGGTCCGAGAGATCCGCACGCCCGCCCGTGGGACGTGCGAGTCTCTGACTCAGACGTGTACTCGAAAATCTTCGGTTATGGCTCTGTCGGTGCAGGCGAGTCGTATATGGCCGGGGACTGGGATGCTGACGACTTGTCCGAGTTGTTTTATCGGGCAATACGCCTCGGCGTCTTCGACAGGATCAAATACGCCGGCATGTTGAGGTACGCGCTGCAGGCTTGTCTGAGCAACATGCAGAGCGGCCATAGGGCGTTCCAGGTAGGCGAAAGCCACTACGACCTGGGCAACGACTTCTACAAGGCGTGGCTCGATCCGTGGATGATGTACACCTGTGGGTACACAGGCCGCGGCGCCAAGACACTCGACCGGGCTCAAGAGGACAAACTCCAACTCTCGTGCGAAAAACTGCAGCTGAAACCGGGCCAGAAACTGCTCGAGATCGGCTGCGGGTGGGGAGGGTTCCTCAAGTATGCGGCCGAGCGATACGGCGTCTCCTGTGTCGGCATCACCATCTCAAAAGAGCAAGCTGACTATGCCCGCGAATGGTGTAGGGGACTGCCTATTGAGATCAGGGTCCAAGACTATCGACAAACCACCGGCACATACGACAAGGTGGTTTCGATGGGCATGCTCGAGCATGTGGGGTACAAGAACTATCCGATCTATATGCGGAAGGTGCGGTCGCTCATTGCAGACGACGGCCTGTTCTTGCTCCACTGTATTGGATCCCGGAACACTGTTTGGACGGGGGATGCATGGTTCCACAAGTATATCTTCCGGAACGGCATGTTGCCTTCGGTCGCGCAGCTCGGTAAGGCCACGAACAATTTGTTTATCATGGAGGATTGGCACAACTTCGGTGCCGATTATGCCATGACGCTTCGTGGTTGGCGGGAGAACTTCATCCGTGCTTGG
>Ga0172379_10009354_pt1 | contig 12120 bp, 9 predicted proteins | sample GrowelOW334metaG_FD_119756 | JGI IMG/M metagenome (GOLD analysis project Ga0172379, IMG submission 119756) | Groundwater microbial communities from an aquifer near a municipal landfill in Southern Ontario, Canada - Groundwater well OW334 metaG | ecosystem: Environmental > Aquatic > Deep... | reverse complement strand
GCGCGAAAAATTAAAGACTAAGCTATGTTCGGCCGGATACTGCTCTACGTTTTTGTCGCTAATCGGCCCCTCCAGGTTTAGCCAGGAAATATCCGTTCCCCAGAGAGTCCGGTCGCCTAAGTTAGAAAACAAATCTAAAAAATTATTTTTCTGAAAATTATAGCCGACATTACGGCCGAGCATCACGTCGCCGGCGAAAGCAAAGCTTAACTCGTCTTCCAGTTTAACCGGCCGACCCGCGCCATAGTTTCCGAAAATATGGGTCGTGGTTTCGGTTTCCAGGTTTCCGGCCATTAGCCCGGAATTGGTATGCGCGAAAAGATTAAAACGATTTAAATTTTTGGCTTTGGCTAAATTTACGAGCAAGGCCAAACCGGTGTTAGAATCGGTTTCGGTTTGCCAGATTTCCTCTTCGTCCAAATTTATTAGCGCCCGGGCGGTTTTCTCGTCATGGATTTGCGCCAGACGCGCCGGCTGATAATGGGACATATCAACCGAAGCGATCAAGCCGCAAGCCGGACAGCTTGATTTTAAGACTTTAGCCAATTTCATAATCTCGTCGGGTTTGGCCGGCTCTTTGATGATTAGCGGCACCAAGTTTGAATTAGGGAAAAATTCTTTTATCTCTCCCAGTAAATTCTTGATGCCATGCTCATTTAAAAACGCGGCCGGTTCAATTTTAACCAGTCCGCTGTCTTTTAATCTATTAATTAGGACCAAGTCAGGGTTGATTTTTTTCTCGCCGTTAAAGGTCAGCCAAACCTGATCGCTTGTTAAAATATCGGCCGAGCCGCTGTTAAAATGATTAACCGAAACCAATATAATCGTCTTGGGCCGCGATTCAAGGCTTAATTTTTCCATGATTTTCCGCCTCGTCTCTTTAACTAAATCATGATGCGGCATGACGGCCGCGAGCGCAACGCCGGCGTTAGGCTTTCCGATAAGCGAAAAACCCTTTTCATTTTCTACGGCCAGGACGGCAATATACAAAATAACCGAAACCAGCGCGATTGCCGCGGCTATGCTTAAGGTTAGTTTGTATATTTTCATAATAATTAAATGTAAAGTTAAAATCTCAAAATGGAAAATGACAATGTAAAATTTAAAATGGAATAAAAAAATGGACATTTATAATTTTACATTTTTAACTGTCATTGCTCTGCAATGACCCCGCATTTGCGGGGTGCTAGCGGAGCTAGCATTTTTAACTTTGAGATTTACATTTTACATTATAAAGATTATCTACCTCCGACCAACAACCCGCCCCACTCAACCGCGGTAAAACCGGCTCTCTTAAAACCATGAAACTCCTGCGGCGCTAAATTTGTCTCGGCCGTGTCTTGCCCAGAGAAATCCAAAAAAACGCGCGCCAGAGTATCTGGTTTAGGCGAAATATATAGAGGGGCCAATTCATTCATTTCAGCCGTATTGAGCCAGGTTAAACGAATATAGGGATTTTGGGGCATTCTGGAAAGCCAAAATTCCAGGAAATCTGCCGTCTCTTTAGCGTTTAAACCGAGCGCGGCTAAATCTGACCGCAGTTCGGCTTCAAGGTTCGCCTGCTTCACGATACGGCCTTTAACGATAGCCGGGTAAGAGCCATGGCCCAGGCCTTCCCAATATAAATTTTCATAAACCTCACCGCCATTAATAATTTTACCGTCAGGATAGGCCGTTACTTTCCAACCCGCGCCATAATCAGGCTCGCTCAATCTTACTTCCGCGCCAACCTTGACCTTAACCTCGGTTTTAGTTTCCGGATAAAGATAAATCACCGGTTTGCCGCATTCGGCCAAACGACTGTAATTATTGTCATAAAAAACATGATAATCGCCTAAGCCGTCGCGCCAAACCACGGCCGGCTTTTTCGCCGCCACTTCTTCAAAAGTTAAAACCGGCTGGCCGTTGTAATCAACCGTATCGGGCCGGCCGATTTTATAATCGTCGTAAACCGCCCTAAATAATTCATCATCAGCTTCTTTGGCCGTGTACAGAGTCTCGCCCGACTTAGTCGCGCCGATTGAAACTAAGCGGCCGGTTAAGTCGCCGGACGAGATTACCGCGCTCGGAGTTGAACAGCCTTTGTTCATCAAGACATTAAATCTCTTGGTTTTAAAATCCTGGCTTTCATTGTTAAAAGTGGCGATCAAACTATTATCCCCGGCCACGAAATCAAGACTTAAATCATAATAGACTGCTGTTGAATCCGGCAATTTTAAGACATACTCGGCAAAAGCCAGATTATGATCAGTTGGGGTCAGCTTTTTGTAAAAATCTCCGTTGGCGGTTTCGCCGATTTTCTTAAGCTCGGACCAATTAAGCGGCATTTTGTCAGACCATTCTTTTTTAGCAAAAGCCAAGTTATTTATGGAGACTTTAGCCGGCGCGCTTAGCGAATTAAGATTTGTTTCCAGGTCAAGCGCCGCCTTATTTATAAGTCCGCCATCCATGGTTTCATAGTCTTTAAACTCGGAATTTTTATCAATTAAAAAATATTTTCCGGCCGCGGTTTTATGAAAACGGATAACCAGCTTGCCTGATGGGCTTTGCGGCTGGATAAATTCATTGATGATTTCGCCGCCGTTTTTTACCGTGGCTACTCTATAATATTCTCTCGCCGGCAGACCGGTCGGATCAGTCGTGGAAGCGTATTCAACTAATTTCAGATCGCCTAATTTTACCGGCGAGGCCAGCCACTGGATTTGCGAGTCAGTTAGGATTTGAGCCGCCGTGGTCGTGGCCGGATTATTATCCTCGGTTTCGGGAGCGGGCGGCGTCGGCGGATTATCCACCACAACCGGAGTTTTAACCTCGCCATTATTAACCCGCGAATTATTCCAGGTTAAAACACCCAGATAAACCGATCCGGCTAATAAAAATGCAGAGAGTAAAATTACTACGATTTTGTTTGAAAACATAGAACTATTTTTAATTTTTACATTTTCACTTTAGCATTTATCGGCTAAAATTTCAACTTTTTGAAAAACAAAAAACACCCCTTTATAGGGGTGCCTATATATAAAATCTTGATTCGTGGTCAAACCCGAAATGACGGCGGAGAAATGAAAGTTTGATTTATGTGATCAAGTTTATGGCTAATAATCTCTATCTTAAACATAATTTCCTCAAACATCTCTCTCATTTCCATCTTAGAAGCTAAATTTTTTAAATCTTCTTTGGTGACCAGCAGATTAAATTGTTCGGGAGTTAATGCCATATTTCAATTTGTGTTTAATTTGTCTTAATCTGTGTTAATTTGTGTCTGCCTACATCATCTTCTTCCGAATAAAAGCCGGGATGCCTAATTCATCGTCTTCCGCGTCGGATGAGCCTTTCTTTTGAGCCGGTTCGGCCTGAGCCTGCTTCAACGGAGAAATCTTACTTTTCTTTTTGGACATTTCTTTTTTCTCTTTATCCTCTTCGGCCGCGATATAGGGATTGGGCGTGTAAGCTCTCTCGGCCTGAACCGTTTCGCTCACGCCGATATGCCGGCCGTCAAAACCGGTCGCTACGACCGTGATTTTTATTTCATCCTTATATTTCTCGTCAATCACGGCGCCAAAAATAATTTTCGCGTCTTCGTCGGCCGAGGAAGTAATCACCTTGGCCGCTTCGTTGACTTCGTTCATGGTTAAATTTAAGCCGCCGACAATCGTAAAAAGAATGCCGCGGGCGCCTTCGATTGACATCTCTAATAGCGGCGAGCTGATCGCCATCTTGGCCGCTTCAATCGCTTTGTTCTCGCCCGAGGCCTGGCCGATACCCATCAGAGCCGAACCGGCGTTAGCCATGACCGCTTTAACATCAGCGAAGTCCACGTTAATCAGGGCCGGGATGGTTATAATTTCCGAAATGCCCTGGACTCCCTGCCTTAAGACTTCGTCCACGATCATAAAAGCGTCTAAAAGCGAAGTTTTTTTATCTATAACCTGCAATAGTTTATCATTCGGAATGGTAATAATCGCGTCCACCTTGTCGGCTAATTCAGCTAAGCCCCGTTCGGCGATATTTTTTCTTTGCGCGCCTTCAAAAGCAAAAGGTTTGGTTACGACCGCCACGGTTAAAGCGCCTAAGTCGCGGGCGATTTCAGCCACGATTGGGCTGGCGCCCGTGCCCGTGCCTCCACCCAAGCCGCAAGTTATAAAAACCATGTCCACGTCTTTTAAAATATCTCTGATTTCATTCTGCCCTTCTTCGGCCGAACGCTTGCCCAATTCCGGGTTCATCCCGGCGCCCAGACCCCGGGTTATGGTTTTACCGATATGGATTTTTTTAGAAGCTTTGTTGGCATGCAAGGCCTGAACATCAGTGTTAACCGCGATAAATTCCACGCCTCTAATACCGCAATCAATCATGCGGTTTATCGCGCTGCCGCCCGAGCCGCCCACGCCGATGACTTTTATTTTAGCGAAGGTTTCTACCAATGGTTTTACTTCTGCCATATATTCAATTTACGAATTACGATTTTCGAATTACGAATTAATAAACGTTTTCCTTTATTATTGCCTTTTCCCAGTTTCTTAATTCCTGCCTTTATATTAAAACATTATTTAAAATATATCAAGCCCTATTTTCCACAAGTAATTTTTTAATGATTTCGGGAGTGTATAAAAAATTTATACACCTATTTTCCATATCGTTCCTAATCTCCATCTCGTTTTTCTATACTTATACTTTGGGTTTCGTAATTCTACTCCGAGGTTTAGTAAATACGCGATGTCAGACTTATTATTTCCTTTACTATAATAGTTATTAAGTATTGTCTTTATCTCATCGCAAATTCTCTTAAAATCACGTGGATCTAAATTACATAAAATTTTTCCCTGCGTGCCCTCCGTAGAATAATAAATTCTGGATAAAGCTTTATGCATTTCCGAAAATTCATCAATCCTGGGATCTTTTAAATATTTTAAAAGTATCTCCTCTAATATATGATGCTGTTTATCTCTGTTACGGCTCGGCAATTCCATGCCCTCTAAATATTTTTTATTTCTCGGCTCTCTCAACCGTTCCAATGCCCTAGCTCCGATTTGCTGAGCGCGCCCCGCGCTAATCCCGAGATGATCCCCAATTTGTTCATAAGTTTCTGAATAAAAATATTTCCGCCTGATTACTTCTTTCTCTTTTTCATTCAGCGATGTTCCGATCATCTCTTCAAGCTCTCCGGGCAGCAACTGGTCTTCCGAAATGTTATTTTTTCCTAATTCAGCCTGGCGCTGCATTTCGCTAAAAGCCTCTTTCGCTTTAGCGGACACTATGTCCTTTCTAGATATAGGTTCGGATTCTTCCGCTAGGTCGTATTCTTCTTGCGATAAAAATTCAAAATTTTTCATTTTAATAGTTTAAACTTTTAACCTCCCCTTACTCCCCGCCCCGCCCGAACGGAACGGGCAGGCTTCGTAAGGAGGGGAACCTAAGGCATGAGCGACTTAAACCAACCCTTAATCTTTTCCAATCCTTTACCAGCCGCGCCGCCGCCCGGCCAATTTATCTTAGAGCCCTTTTTGCCCCGTCCGGTAAGCTGATTGCCCCAGACCGCGAGACCCAAGGCGGTTAAATAATTAATGTCATTCACTTTATCAATCGCCAGCATGACATTTTTATTTGAGCCTAAACAAGCCGGCAGCCTTAATCTGTTTTTCGCCGTCTCCACGATATCGTTAAGTTTGGCGCCGCCGCCGATCAAGAAGACTCCGGCCGGCAACATGCCGCTCCGGTCAATTTTTTTAAGCTCATTGTCAATTTTATCAAAAATTTCTTCCACCCGGGCTTCAATAATTTCGGCCACGTATTTTTTAGAAATCACCAGGCTCTCCTCGCTCATGTTTTCATCCTTAATCAGCTCGCTCACGTCCACCTCGTCCTTCTTAGTGTATTTTTCGCTCCGTGAAGAGCCGTATTCCAGCTTAATCCTTTCAGCCAGATTAATCGGGCATCTTAAACCGATGGCCACGTCGGCCGTGATATGCTCGGAGCCGATCGGAATCACCGCGGCATGGAGCAACTCGCCTTCCTCAAAAACCGCCAGGCTAGTCGTAGCCGAACCGATATTGATTAAGGCCGCGCCCAATTCTTTCTGCTTTGGCGCGATTACCACTTCAGCCGCGGCCAAGGGCGATAAAACCAGGTCGTTTATTTCCAGGCCCGTATGATAAATCGCTTTGGTTAAATTTTTTATCTGGCTGGAAAAACCCTGGATGATCAAAGTTTCCACTTCCAAACGGACGCCGGTCATGCCGATCGGGTCTTTTATATCTTCCTGGTTATCAACGCTGAATTTAACCGGTATGACATGGATAATCTCGTAATTCGGCGGCACGGATAAAGCTTGCGCCGCTTCAATCACGCGGTTAACGTCGTCTTCGGTGATTTCGTTGTCGCTCCGGCCGACCGCGACCACGCCGCGGCTCTTCTCGCATTTTAAATTCGGTCCGTTAATGCCCACCCAGACGTTATTCAGCGGCACGCCGATCAGCCTTTCGGCTTTTTCCAAGCAGGCCGAAATCGCCGAAGTGGCGTCTTCAATGCTGTTAACCACGCCGCGATTTATGCCCTCGGCCGGCACGGTAACCGCGCCTAAAATTTGCAGTTGTTCGCCGCTTTCGTTAGCCGTCTTCTGGCCAACCACCAGCCGAACGGCCGTTGAACCTATGTCCAAACCGGCAATAATGTTGTCTTTCATAAATTATTATGATGCTAATCTGCTAATAATGCGAATGCCGCGCCCCGCATCTGCGGGGTGCTATTCGCATAATTAGCATAATATTTATATTATACTAAAATTATCTAGAACTGTCCAAATAATTTGAACAGGCGCGGCCAAAAAATAATCAGGCCGGTTATAACCGCCGCGATTGACGATAATAAGACGGCCGCGGCCATGATATCTTTAATCTCTTTTACGTAACTATTAATCCTGGGCTTTAGAACATCGGTAATTCTTTCCACCGCGCTGTTGGTAATTTCCACGGTTAAAACCAAACCGATCACTAAAACCAGGGAAAGCCATTCCTTAAGGCTGATTTGAAAATAAGCCCCTAAAATTATAACTACTAAACTGGCGCCGCTTTGAATTTTTAAATTCTGCTCTTCGCGAAAAACTTTATATAAGCCCTTAAAGGCGTAACCAAAACTTCTAAATAACCGACCAACTTTTATCATAAAATACTAATTTATAAATATAAAGAATCAAGACAACAACTTGTAATGACAAATTTCTCATGGCTACGCCAGATCTGGCAAAGCCAGACAATGACAAATGACGAATGACTAATTAATTTTTTGACATTTGAAATTAGACATTTGGATTTGATTTGTCATTAGACATTAGTCATTTGTCATTTTAAGTTTCCCTATAAACTCTTCCCCCATCTCTATCATCTCTAACTTCTCTTTTTCCGTTTCATCGCTATAGCCGAGCAAGTGCAGTAGCCCATGAACCAAGATAAAAATCAATTCTTCTTCGGCGCTATGATTAAAACGCCCGGCCTGCTTTTTAATCTGATTGTAATCTATAATAATCTCGCCGAAAGAATCCCCTTCTCCCTGGAAAGTCAGAATATCGGTCGGTTGATTCAGACCGCGGTATGTCCCATTGATTTTTTTTATCTCCGCGTCGCCGACAAAGGCTACGGAGATTTCTTCGGCCGCCACCTTATAAGTTCGCGCGAATTCCAGAATAATCTTTTTAACCAATTTTAAATCTATTTTATAGCGCGCCCGGTTGTTAATCTCAATATTCATATACTAATGTTCTACCCCTTAAACAAGGGGGAGATTAAGAGGGAGTGATTTAACCTCCCCTTAGTCCCCTCCTTCGTAAGGAGGGGAATCACTCTTTCAAGCTGAAAGATTTAATCATCAAGTTAAAGAGATTAATATATTCCATGACATTGTTCTCGCCCGGATTATAGGCTAAAGTAAAAATATTTTTTTTCTGCGAATCCATTAAATACAAAGTCAGCCCATCTAAGCTCTTGATTCCCTGCCAATTTGCTCCGTTTAGCCGGTCTGAATCATTAATCTCCATAACGTCCAGCTGATCCAAATACCATTGGTCAAGCGCCTGACCGCTTGAGTTGTCCTGAACGATAATCTGGAAAAATTGGTTATCAGCCGACTTAAACATGACTGAATCATCTCCCCCGTTAACGCTTGACTGCCAGGCGGCGGAATATAAAACGGTATAATTGAAGGTTATATTGTCATAAAGCGCGATCCCGGGATTAGCCGATAATTTACCCGGACCGGCCGGGTCATATAAATTCTCCGTTTCAGACAAATCAAGATAACCGTCGCCGTCGGTGTCCGGAGTTGAGGTGCTCGCGCCTAAAATAATTTCTTCCGCATCGGTTAAACCGTCGCTATCGCTGTCTAAACCGGGCATCAAACCAATCGTCAAATCAGGTTCAATCGTTTCCGGCGTAGTGGTGGCGGTTGAAGTGGCGATCGGGTTATCAACCGGCAAAACAACCTGATCGGTTGAAGACGCGGCCGGATTTAAATTTTGATCAACTTCTGGTTCGGTTGGCTCGTTTTGAACGGGCGTCTCAACCGGAATAATCGGCTCGGTTTTAACCGTTATCGCCGGCTTGCCGAATAAATAATAATACAAGGCGGCTGAAGCTAAAATCAAAATCACCGCGCCGCCGACGACGATTAATAAACCGGCGCTTTTCGCGTTCGCCACCTTGGCTGTCTGATGGCGAAAACGTTCCGGCATGGCATGGATGGCGATATCGTCAATTTGGATTCTCTTCTCCGTCACCGGCTCGGGCGCGATCGCCTCGGCGCTAACCGTTTCAGCCGGCTTTTTCTTAAATAAACTTGTTAAATTTGAAAAGTTAAACATATATTAAGCTTTATTTTACTTCCAGGAGTTTGCCCGCTCCTTTAGGGTTATAGCCATTGCTGACTTCGGCGCCGTCTTTAAAGCCGTCGTTGTCAGTATCAGGATTTAGCGGGTCGGTTAGATAAACTTTGGCTTCTTCTCGGTCGGTTAGCCCGTCTTCGTCCGTATCGGCCAGCCTTGGGTTAGCGCCTAATTTTATTTCTTCCGTCTCGGATTAACCCGCAAAGTCGCTGTCCACGGGCGGAAGAAGCGCGGGCTGAACCGGTGTTTCTGCCGTCTCTTCGACTTGATTGATAGGCTCCGGAGTCGTAACCGGTTCGGTATTGACGGGCTGTTCTTCAACCACGGGCGGCGGCTTGGTCCCGGTTTTAACCATGCCGGCGAGCTTCAGACCGAAATAGGCTCCGGCCGCGACTACGGCTAAGCCGCCGAGCAGCAAGCCGAAAATTATCTTTTTATTATTTCTCCAGTTCATTTCCGGCGGGATGACAGCGCCGCGAGGCGGGTTTGCGCCTTCGGGCCTGGGTTTAAATACTTCCGGCTTGCCTGAATTTTCAACTTCGGCGAAAATATCTTCCGCTCTGACCGGCGCCGGCGGCGGATTTGCGCCCAAGGGTCTTGAATTAACCGGCGCCGCGACCTGATCGTTTTTTATTTCGTCAAACATAGAATAATATTTATTAATTATTTACATTGATAAAATGGCACGGTTATAAAAAATCTGTTAAAAGTCATTGAATAGAGAGTGTCTTTAGAAACGCAGGGGTTATTAGGATTTATACTTTTATCATTCTCATTCTCATCAATCAAATAAGGATCTCCCCAAGGATCTCTTAATATATCGGGAAAGCCCAGCTGCTTAAAAGCCTTGGTCATGCTTTCAGCGCAAGCAGAACTCTTAATATCCCCGCCGCCTCCATAGTCGGAATTGCAGACACAGGCCGAACAGCCGGAGCCAGTTACATTGATTAAAGAAGTCTTTAGCTGATCCCGTTTAACGCCGATAGCGGTCAAAATTTTTATTAAATCAGCTTGGCTCCGCATCTGTTCGGTTAAATCTTTCATCAACGCTATGGTTAGACTTTTTTCTTCTGTTTTATCGCTCTCATTAACCGGAGAAGCGCCGTCCAAAGCCGTAACCGCGAAGTAGTATTGGGTGCCGACTTTTAAATTGCCGATCGTTATGGCGCAAACCGTGGTAGAACATTTATTTTTATCAACGGCTAAGCTCGCGCCCAAAGAGCCGCTATTCACGCCGTAATAGATTTTATAACTTGCCGTATCTTCCTTATTGGCCGCCCAGCTGATTACGGCCGTGGCTTCGGCCGACTGCGCCACGACTAAGTTTTGCGGAATGCCTGGTTTTAGGGTGTCGGACGGAGTAAAGCTGACGATATTGGAATACTCGCTTTCCGCGCCAGTACTATAAGTAGCCGTAACCGCGAAATAATACTTTGTTCCGTTGTTAAGCTTATCAATTATAAAAGGTTCAGCGTTTGTGCCGCGGTCAGCGTCTAAAATGGAAACTGACTTGGTTAAAGAGGAAGCCGAGGTGCCGTAATAGACCTTATACTTTTGCGCGCCAGCCACATGCCGCCAGGTTAAACCGGCTTTGCCGCCCTGATTAATTTCGTCATTGGTGACAGTAGCTAAATTTATGCTTGAAGCGTCAGGCAAGGCTTCGCGGAAAAAGAATAACTCTTTTAAGATATCAATATCGCAGACGCCACTTAAGTCGCTGCAGGGATCGTTTTTCTGCTTGCCCGCGCAACTGCCCGTATTATCGCTGCATTTCAAGAATAAATTTTCTCCTCTGATAACGGCCTGGTTGCTTAAAATCGCGGGTAAATCATCGGCTGTGCCAAAGTCGCCCGCGTCGCGGCAATAATATAATTCAAAATTGGTGTTGGAACATGCTCCGGGCGCCGCGCTTTCCTTACAGTTAGACGAGTTGTCTCTCCAGGGTATCCAGGAACCGTCAGGCTGGTACGGCGGCCAAGGGTTGGCGCACAAGAGCACGTAAATCGGGGCCGAACTTTCCTTAATCGCGCCCATAGTCCCGTTAATCTTATCTTCGGTCACGGTGGTTTTAACGTGAAGCAGGGTGCTGGCTTCTTTAACGCTCTGGGCGACTAAAGTTTGCGCCGGCGTATTATCAGCCGCGTTGCCGCCTAAAAATTTTACCACCGCTTTATCATCAATCGTCCAATCCCAGCGCCATTTATAGCCTTCCAGCGGAATGATTATCTGTCCTTCGGCTGAATAAGCCGAGGCGTTAAAAACTTTATCACTATCTCTTACCGTATCGTATGTCGGTAAATTATCTTTATTATCGTCGGTCGGGTCATTCACCATGGCCGTGTCTTTTCCGTTGGCCGAAAATAAATAACTATCCGGATTGATTGCAACCGACTCCACCTGACAGATGCCGCCGCCGATTTCGGAGCTTGCCTTCGTGGTAAACGACCAAATTTCCCCCCGCAAAGTCACGCCGTTAAAAATTTCATTCAACTCCGGAAACATGCCGACGCTGTATTGGTTTAAAACCCCGTCGTGAGCCTCATCGGCGGCCGCGGTCTCGCCTTTTATTATAACATAATATTTCCTATCCGCCTCTAAGGCCTTTTGCGGTTTGAATTCCAACAAGGTTCTGACTTTGCCGTCTTCAAGCGTCTGCCGACCGCTGACCGTGCCGCTAATTTGGCAGATATTTCCGGCTGAAGCCGCGGCCGGGTTAATAAAAATTCTATTTAACAGTGGCAGGCTCTTAAGCCAGGAGGCTAGTCTGTCAAAAATCCCGCCTCGGTTATTCAGGGAAAAATATTTTGTGCCGGCCGGACAAACTTTATTGCCGTAATCACTTGCCACGATGATATTGTCGTTAAAAGTATTTATCTGCATGGGCTGATCAAAGGTCGCCTGAATCATGGAGTTGCGGCAGATCCTATTATTGCCTTCATTACCGGCGTTCTCGGCCGGCATCACGTTAATAATAGTCGGTCTGGCGTGACAGCAAGTATCATCGCCGCAACCGGTTGATCTAATACTGCCGCATTCGCCGTCCTGACTGCAGCCGCAGCAAAGCCCGCGGTTTTCGCCGGTACAACTACCCTTGCCTTTTAAGCAGGAAAAGTCGGGATTGATTTGTTTGCACTGATCGGCCTCGCCGGTCTTAGCCGGGTCGCAGCAGCAGGTGCCGCACTGGTCGCTATCCACCGTTGTCGGCGTCAAACCAGCCTCGTTTAAGCAGGAAAAATTAGAACACAGGC
>Ga0172379_10009353_pt1 | contig 12121 bp, 11 predicted proteins | sample GrowelOW334metaG_FD_119756 | JGI IMG/M metagenome (GOLD analysis project Ga0172379, IMG submission 119756) | Groundwater microbial communities from an aquifer near a municipal landfill in Southern Ontario, Canada - Groundwater well OW334 metaG | ecosystem: Environmental > Aquatic > Deep... | reverse complement strand
GGGGAGTATTCATAGTGCTCCATGGCATCCACCCAGGAATAATCGACATGGGAAGCTTTCCGATACGATTCTTCCACCGCGTCGCTGAAGCCCTTGCCCGCCAAAGCGATCTCCGTCGCGCTGACGCCCGAAGCGGCCTTTCCCGCGTCCGAGGCGGAAATGCTTTTTTCGGTGAGCGCCGAAAGGAACATGTAGCCCAATCGCGTCGAACCGGGAACTTGCACCTTCGCCCAGCCATCCTTGCTTTCATAGACGAGCACTTTCGTCCTGTACTCCACCACTGCCAACACGGGCGCGATAACCGACGGCGCGTCCCGTATCTGGCCCTTCGCCACCTGAACCGTCATCGTTTCCGGCGCCTTAGCCGCTGCCTGCGCTTGAAGAGGGACCTTCCCGGCGCCGATCATGAGGAGAAGCGCCGCAGCGCAAAAAATGCTCTTTCGCATCATGTCATACCACCCGGGGCGCAAAACCCCACCATAACCATATCGCAAAAACCGGGATCACCAGGCATCCGCTCGAAACCGAGCGTTACGCTTCGCCGGCAAAAGTCCGAACATCCCATCAGCCGCCCCACGAGAGCACCTCTTCCTCGATATGGCGTTTCCACTCGAGCAGGGAGTGGATGATCGCGCGCTTTGGCGCCGAAAGGCCCGGGTCGGCCAGTTCAGTCTCCACCAGACGAGTATAATCGGCCAATTCGGCCGCCCCTTCCCTGGCGGGAAGCTGTATCCTGCCCGCGCAAAAGTCTCTCCACTTCAAACGTTCGGTTTCGCCCAAAGTTTCGGGGAAATTCCTGGCAAAGAGCCTTCCGGCCAGCCTCGGTATGCGATCATCGATGAATTTCATCTTCTGGAAAGCCGCCTTGGCTTCCTTCAGGCCATCGGTCGATTTCCGTTTGGCCGCGAGCAGGCTGTGGAACCTGCCTAGTTTTTCCTTGTCGGAATCGGGGAAAAAGCCTCCCGAGTAGAGGCAAAGATCAGGGTCGTCGGAAACAGGCGGAGCCATGGGCTCGTCGAAGACCGCGATGAGTTTTTGGGTCAGCCCGGGATTGCGATTGAGGAAAGACAGCCGCTCGGCGCAGAGATTCTTGTCCAGTCTCAGCCTTTCCTCCGCTTCCTTCCCAAGCGTCGAAACCGGCGCCAGGAAGGGGCAATGATTGAGGCGTATCCTCGAGAGAGGGATTCGTGGCTGGGTGCGCTCCTCCGCCTTGGCGAAGACCCGCTGCCTGATTTCGTCCACGGAAAGCGAGAGGATCTCGCCTGGGTCGAAGCGGAGATCGATCGCGATGAGCTGGTTCCTGTTGGACGGATCGATGCCGACAGGGGCCACCAGGGTCGTACACCCTTGAATCGAAGTGTATTCAGCCGATGTGTGGAGGAGCATTCTCCTCGCCGGCAGGTTGACAAGGGGTTTCAGGCTCTCGCGCTTCCTGTGCGCGAAATACCATTCAAAAAGCCTGCCCTGCTTTGCCCTCACGAGCTTCGCGAGCGAGATCGTGGCTCGTATATCGCTTAAGGCGTCATGGGCCGAATCATGGACCAAGCCGTTTGCCTTAGCCAGCATTTCCAGCTTGAAGAGAGGATTCCCCTTCCCATCCTTCGGCCACACGATCCCTTCCGGGCGAAGATCATGGGCCGCGCGCACCAAATTTATGATGTCCCAGCGCGAGTTCCCGTTGGCGTATTCGCGCGCGTAGGGATCGAAGAGATTCCTGTAGAAGAGATGTCGTATGAATTCATCGTCGAAATTGATCGAGTTGAAGCCCGCCGCCGTCGTCCCCGGGCGCGAGAATTCCTCGAGCAGGCGAAGCGAAAAATCATACTCATTCAGCCCGAGTTCGTAGGCCGTCTGAGGCGTGATGCCGTGTACCTTGCAGGCCGCGGGAGAGGGCAGATAATCGAGCGAAGGTTTGCAGTAGAGTTTTATCGGCTCATCGATCTCCTCCAAGCCCTCATCCGTGCGAATGCACGCGAACTGAGCGATCCTGTCGTGCCGGGAATCGATGCCGAAAGTCTCCAGGTCATACCATAAAATGCTCGAAGCCATGCCATGACTATAGCGACTTCGCCCGAAGCAGGCAACAAGCCGCTCATTTTCCCTTGGCCGAGGGTTCGTCGAGCGTGAACTTATGGTATTCGAAGGCTTCGCCCCCGATCCATAGATTGAGCATGACGCCGCCTTCGGGCGTTTTCATCACGTCGGCGTGTTTGATCTGCCAGCCCACGAGATTGAGGCGGGCGCTTCCCAGCAAATCATGGCCGGCCATCTCCCCGTAGTACCCCGCCAATTCGGGGCGCCGGGCGGCATTGAGCGAGCGCTCTATTTCCTTTATCTCGGCGTCGCTGCGTTGCCTGTCGTCGATCACCGCGAGGTGAATCCCATCTTCTTCCTGATGAAGCGATATCACCATTTTCCGGGGCTGGCCCTGGAGGATAAAACTCGATATTTCGCTGATGAGGTGAACCAGAAATTCTCTGCGTTTCATGCTTGATATCCCTTCCCGTCTATATCATTTCCGTTCATTTGTTTTGAACCACTCGATCACGGAAACGATGAGCGTCGCCGTCAGGCCGCCCGCGAATCCATTGTTATACAGGTTCATGCCGCCATGCCAGGCGCCGGTCCGCTCGACGACGACCAAGTGGAGAAAGCCCGCCAGGACCCCAACCGCGAAGCCGAATTCGCCGGCGAGGGGCGCTAGCGCCGTACCGAACAGAAAAGCCAGGACAACCCAGGACTCCGTAAGGTTCTTGCCGAAAAGGAGGGCTGCCAGCAGAACCCCGATGAATATCGGCGCGACATTCCTGGGATGCTTGCCGAAAAGGCCGAACCCCACCACCGTCATCAGGCCGCCGATGACGGGGCCATTGAAGGGGGCGCCGATTATCGCCACGAAGGCGCTGTATGCCAGCCCGAGCACGCCGGCGTTGAGAAGGGCGCCGCCCTGCCCTTCAAGTTCGCAAAAATCGGAAGGCAAGCGTCCCGAAAGCTTCATTATCGCCCCGAATTCCTTCCACGATCCGCGCCCATAGTGCAACAACGCTATGCCAATGGCGATGAGGCTCATCGCGGGAACGATGGCGATAAGCCATGGATTGGAGATTTCGCCCCACTGCTCTATCGTCGAAAGGTCCATGCCTCCCGCGCTCGGGATCGATGCAGCGAAAAGCCCGATGAAGCCGGCAGTCAGGCCGACATTGTAAAGGCTGTATCCCTGGTGAAGGTGAAGCATCGTGATGGCGAGCGGGGGCAGAATGATGCCCGTCACTATCCCGATAAGCATGGACATCGGAAGCGCGAGGAAGGGAGGGAAGCCCATTTCAAAGGCCACGAAGCTGATGACTGGTCCTAGCGCGGTGCCGAACATCGCGATCAGGACATATTCCTTGGGCTGCTTCCCCACGATAAGAGCGGCGATGCTGACGCCGAGGATGATAGGAATGCAGTTGAGCAGGGTCTTCCCGAAAAGCGCGAAGCCGATCATGGTGAATATCGCGGCCACGGTTGGCCCCGAAAGCGAAATCTTGTTGAATCGCAGGACGAGGAGGCCCGCCAGCCCCACGCAAGCCGCGTTCACGAAGGAAGCGCCGACTCCTTCCATGACGGTGAAATCGCTCAATAGTCGTGTGGGGCTTGTCTGCAGGCGAAGGAAACCGTTCAAGGCGGAGGAGGGCCCATCGGCAAGGATGCCGAACAGCAGGAAAAGCGTTATGGTCGCCGCAACGAATCGAAAAAGGACGCGATCGCCTGTGGCCAATAGAGCCTCCTGATTTTTGTAGTGTAGGGTATGATTCGAGCCCGGTCAATAAAAAGTTTCCCGGGCGGCTCCCGATGGCAGCGCAGGATAAGACTTATCGGGAGAGGGCGTTCCCCGACACCGACACATACCCCCAGTTGAGGAATCCGCCGGTCACGCTGCTTATCAAAAGCCCCAGCAGATCAAAACCATATCGTATCTGGATATTTTCCGCGGCGTTCGCGCCTTTGGCGGCAAGCTCGGGCTCGATCAATTCATCCAGTTTCTCGTTCGGCTTGGTGATTGGGAAAAGATACGGGCTCAAGATGCTGATCGCGTTGGCCTTGTTTTCGAAGCTTCCCCGCGAAGTCCCATTGATCGAGCCATAGGAAAGCTTCCCGTTCCCCGCCTTGAATGTCGTAGCGCAGGAACCGACGAGCAGGGACATCCCAACCGCAAGTAGCACGAAAGCCCAGGAAATTCGCTTTTTCATTCGATCCTCCTTTTATATATGAAAGCATCTGTCGCGATGCGCTGCCTACTTGAGCGGATATATCCCATTCATGTTTTCTATATGCCATGTCATGCCAAGAGCGGTGTCGTATCCGGCTCCAATCGCTATTCCCCCCATTCCATGCAGAGGGATGAGGACGCGAGCCGAGGGCTCGAATGAAAAGTTGACCCCCATAGAGGATACGCGCATATGGAAATCGCCAAACATATAAAGGCCGGTCATCCTTGCGCGCGCGGGAGAAAGCAACTCCAGCAGGGCGATCTCGATGCCTGCCGACGCCATGAAGGGCCTTGCCTTCCACCAGCCTAGACCCGCCCTGAGTCTTAGCGGGACGAGCCGGAAAATAGTCGCGTTTCCATAGGTCGCCATCAGGGAAAGCGCGTCCACCTGCGCTGTATCGAGCGAGGCGGGAAGGCTTCCGAACGATCCAAGGAGTTCCCAGCTGACGCCAAAAAAATCGGACGACCAATATTCGGCTTTATTCTCTTCCGCCGACACTCGGGGTGGCAAAACCGCGCATAGCATCAAGCAAAGCAAAAACGAGACGACGTTGGCGGATTTCATGCGCATCTTTTCTATTTCTAATGCCGCAAGACTGCCCTGTCAAGGAAAGTGATCACTAATCCCAGCCAAAAGGCCAGGAACAGCAGGGAAGCGACGATCGAGGACGCTGTCCTAACCCGCTCTCCCGATTCGAGGCGTTTCCAGGCTTCCCTCCTGCATCGCGCCATTACCGGCTTGGGGATTTTGCGCAGAGCCAGTCCGATCAGGGCGGGCAAAATGACGAGATCGTCCAGTTGCCCGAGTATGGGTATAAAGTCAGGGATGAGGTCGATGGGACTTGTGGCATAGGCTACGGTGAGAAGGATAAGAAGGCGCGCCGACCATGGGGTTTCGGGATCTTTCAAGGCAAGGTACAAAGCCCATATTTGCCGCTTCAATCTGCGGGCTCGGCGTTTGAGCTTCCCAAGCCATGCTGGACGTCGCCGATTCATGCCGAGCCTGTCCCTGAAGCGCCGGACGAAGGGGCCGCCGAAAGCAGCCTTTTGCTCTCAAGGAAAAATGGAAGGGCGGCAAGCTGCGCGGCTACCGAGAAAACGACGAGAGCGATAATGGCCTTGTCGTAGAGCGCGCCCATGAGCCAGCTTCCGAGAAACCAGAACGCCCCGAAACCGGCGTTGAATATGCCAAACGCGGTCCCGCGCTTCTCTTTGGGCACCATGGTCGTCACGGCCGCCTTGAGGATGGATTCTTGGGCGCCCATGCCTATGCCCCAGAGCAGTACGCCAACGATGGCAAGCCAAGGCGCGCTCGCGAGAAAGGCGAAGGGCGCGAAGAATGCCGACAGAGCGGATGCCGCCATTATCGCGCCTATGCCCTTCTTGTCGTACATCGCGCCGAAGAATAACGCGGCGGCCGCGTCGATGGCCATCGCCAAGGCATAGAGCAGCGGAACCTGGTTGTCGGGGAAAATTCCTTTATTCGCAAAATGATACGCCATGAGGGGAAAATCGGCGAAGCCGGCCGCGAGGCAGGCGATCCCGGCCAGGTAGAACCAGTAGGCGGGGCGAAAATTCCCATTCGCCGGCCCCGGCGCCGTTTGCTCGAATTCCTGCGGTCTGGGGTAAAGCCTTCGGGCATTGAGGAGAAGTCCCAAGGCAATAGCCGCCGGTATGGCCAGGATGAGGAAGCCAAGGACATATCCAGATAATTTTTCGCCTTTCCCCTTCAATGTGAGAACGATGGAAAGCATGACGGGACCAAGGAAGGCGCCGATCTGATCGAGCGTCTCCTGGAGGGCAAAGCCTTTGCCGGGGCCCACTTCCTGAGCGGCAAAGGAGGCGATGGTCGTCTTCGCAGGATTCCGTATCGCTTTTCCGAAACGCTCGGCGAGAAGGAGGCCGCAGGCGTACACCCAGCCCAAGCCGGGAGCCAGCGCAAGCGCGGGAATTGCGAAAAGGTTGATCGCGTAGCCAATGATGGTGAGCAGCCAATAGCGTTTCGTCTTGTCGCTTATATAGCCGGTCAGCAGGCGGAGCGCGTATCCTATGAATTCGCCGAGACCGGAGACAAAACCCACGGTCGCGGCGGGGGCTCCCAAAAGAAGCAGGTAGGGCCCAATGATGCTGCGCGCCCCTTCGTAGGTAAGGTCGGAAAAAAGGCTGACGATGCCGAGCATCACGAGAAAACTGTAGGCAGATTTTTTCGCTTTATTCATACACCCCGTCGCTTTATATAACAGCTGTTGCATACTACGCTAGAGCGAAACCTCCGTCAATAGCGGGCAATCTTGCGCCGGGACCTCAATGCGGCTAGTGTGTCATCATGGAAAGAAGCGCCTGGCTCATGTTCATCTATCAGATTCCCGCCCTTCCGTCCACGCATCGGGCCTACGCGTGGCGAAAGCTGAAAAGCCTGGGGGCGCTGTACCTGCAGAATTCGATCTGCCTCCTTCCAGCGATGAAGGGCATGGAGGAAAAACTCCAGGCGCTTCGCGACGAAATAGCCGAACGGGGCGGCCAAGCTCAGCTTTTCCACGTTGATTGGCGGGAGCCTTTGGAGGAACGGGACCTGATCGGGCGAATGCAGGCTCAGTCAGACGACGAATACGATGAATTTCTCGAAAAGTGCGCCGATTTTCACGCGGAATTGAGGAAAGAGCGCGAACGCAACCATTTAACCTTCGGAGAGCTCGAGGAAAATGAAGCCGAGCTTCAGAAATTGCGCTCCTGGCTTCCCCGCGTCAGAACAAGGGATTTCTTCAAAGCCTCACGCGGCGATGTGGCGGTCGAGGCCTTGGCTGAATGCGAGAAGGATTTCACTCTCTTCGAGCGTCAGATTGAAAAGGCTGATGAAGGCGGCTTGCTGCGGCCATGATTCGCAGCCAAGCCCTCCCCGTGACAAGCGGGGCGCAAGCCATTACAATCCCGAGCAATCCAGGAGGGACTCGTGAAAGCCATTATCAGCGTCGTAGGCAGCGACAAGGTGGGCATTATCGCCAGGGTGAGCAATTTTCTCGCGGATCGCGGGATCAATATCGATGATATCAGCCAGACCATCCTCGAAGGCAACTTCGTCATGATGATGATGGTGGATCTCTCGAAAAGCTCGGAACAGATTGGCCCTTTAAAGGCGGAGCTCGATACTCTCGGGGATCAGCTGGGCGTTTCGATCGCCATGATGCACGAGCGCGTTTTCAGCGCGATGCATCGCATCTAGGAAAACATCATGCTTTACACACCCTTTGAAATCCAGGAAACGGTGGACATGTTCCTCCGCCAGAAACTCGACATCCGGGCAATCACGCTTGGCATCTCCCTGCTCGATTGCGCTTCATCCTCCGGAACCGAATCTAGGAAACGCATTCGGGACAAGCTTTTGAGAATAGCGGGTCCTCTCGTCAGGATCGGAAGCGAGATCGAGGACGAGTTCGGCATACCCATCATCAACAAGCGGGTTTCCGTGACTCCCATTGCCTTGGTCGCGGCTGCCTCGGATGAGGCGGATTACGCCCCCTGGGCGAAAACCCTCGACGATGTCGCAAAGGAACTGGGTATCGATTTCGTCGGAGGCTTTTCGGCGCTCGTCCAAAAGGGCATGACCTTGGGCGATCGCCGCCTTATCGATTCCATTCCCGCTTCCCTCGCGCAAACCGACCGCGTCTGCGCCTCTGTCAATGTCGCGAGCACGAAAAGCGGGATCAACATGGACGCTGTCCGGGAAATGGGACGGATCGTCAAGGAAGCCGCGACCCTCACGAGCGAGCGGGACGGGATTGCCTGCGCTAAACTCGTCGTGTTCTGCAACGCCCCCGAGGACAACCCCTTCATGGCGGGAGCCTTCCATGGTCCCGGCGAGGGAGACAGCTGTCTCAATGTCGGCGTTTCGGGTCCCGGCGTCATAAAGGCCGCCCTCGAATCCTGCCGTGGCGCGAGTTTCGACGAATTGGCCGACATGATAAAAAAGACCGCTTTCAAGATAACCAGGATGGGCCAACTCGTCGGCGAGGAAGCGGCCGCCCGTCTCGGCGTGCCCTTCGGCATTCTCGACCTTTCGCTGGCGCCCACGCCGGAAGTGGGTGATTCGGTGGCGCGGATTCTCGAGGAAATGGGGCTCGAATCCACGGGAACCCATGGATCGACGGCCGCCCTCGCCTTGCTCACCGATATGGTGAAAAAAGGCGGCGTGATGGCCTCGACCAGCGTCGGGGGGCTTTCGGGCGCCTTCATCCCCGTCTCGGAGGACGAGGGCATGGTGGCGGCGGTAAAGGCTGGTTCGCTCCATATCGACAAGCTCGAGGCCATGACCTGCGTCTGTTCCGTGGGATTGGACATGATAGCGATTCCAGGGGACACGAGCCCATCGACGATTTCGGCGATCATCGCCGACGAAATGGCCATCGGAATGGTGAACAACAAGACCACCGCGGTCCGACTTATTCCCGTGCCCGGTAAAAAAGCGGGGGATTGGGCGGAATTCGGCGGATTGCTTGGGGGCGCGCCCGTCATGTCGGTGCACAATTTCTCGAGCGAAGCCTTCATCGCTCGGGGCGGTCGCATTCCCGCCCCGATCCACAGCTTCAGGAACTGATAGCCTTCAGGAACTGATGGCGGTCGCCTTCGCGGGATGAACTTCTATATCGAGATCATGCTCCGAAGCCACGCGGGCAAGCTCTTTCCTCAGCGCGGCGAGTGAAGCCCCGGGCTTGATATTGAAGGCGATGCGCATGCTGAACATGGGCGAGCCGGACAACGGCGCGGCGCGGACGCCGGACTCCAGATCCTCGATATTGATATTGTTCGCCTTGAGCACGCTCGTGATGGCATGGACGACTCCCGGCGTATCGAGCGACAGGGATTCAATGACATAGGGAAGGCCCATCGGCTGGGCCGGCCCGCTCGTCGGTTTTACGGTGATGGAAAGCCCCATCGCCTCGCCCGTGGCCTGCAATCTCATCCCGAGCGACTTCGCGAAACCGGTATTGCCGGTAACCAGCATTATGACCGCGAATTCCCCGCCCAGGATCGCCGCCCTGGACTCCTCGATATTGGCTTCCAGGGAAACCACCTCGCCGGCGAGGCGATCCATTATGCCAACCTGATCGGAACCGATTGCCGTTATTACTGCGTATTCCATGCCGCAAATCCTATACCAGAGGCTTCCGGCAAGCAATACTCAATTCCCTCTTCACTTCGCGGGGGGCTGAAGCAATAAAAAAGGCGGGTCGTTGCATCGCAACGATCCGCCTTCTATTCGGGCAAGCCAGACTCGAACTGGCGACCCCGAGTCCCCCAGACTCGTACGCTAACCACCTGCGCTATTGCCCGTAGCCGTCATACCGACAGCCCGACCAAAGTACCACAGCACACTTCCCCATGTCAATCATAAACAGCCAAAGATCTCGTCGCCCGGCAGTGGGTCGATGCCCGGCCTCGTGAGCGCGAAGTCGTATTTTACCGGATCGTCGGGGGAATAGATCGCGAATTGCCCAGTGACCGCCAAAGCGTCTTTCAAGGTCGGCGATCCCGCGGCTCGCGCCTTTCCCAAAAATCCCAGCCGATCGCGGCAGGTTCTGGCCATGTGGACATCCAAGGGCACGATCAGGCGCGAAGGGGAAACGGAGTCCCATCCGCCCGGATCGACCGCATCCCTTCGGACCATCCAGCGGAAAAAGAGGAAGAGCCGCTTGCAGGCTGAGCCGTCGGAAGGATCGGGAAGGAGGTTCCTCCGAAGAGAGTCCTTTTCCCCCTCGGCTCCAAGCCCTCGCAAGGTCCTGACGAAATCCCCTGCGGTTTCCCTCAGCGCTTTCCCCGGTTCATCGCCCAAGAGGAACAATCCTTCGAGCGAGCCATGCCGCCGCCTCGCTTCACGGATCGCGCGCAGAAGGGCTTTTATATCGGCGGGAAAACAAAAGCGGTATTGAAACCCGTCCCAGTATCGCTCGATGTCGCCGTCCTCCATGGATTCGAGGACGGAGGAAGGGTGCTTTCCAAGAGGAGCGAGGGCTTCTCCGCAAGCTCGAAGGATGAGATCCACGGAGCCGAAAGCCAGGGTGGAGCAAACCAACCCGGCGACTTCCCTGTCCGCCGCCTCGGCATAGCGGAGCACCACGGCGAGCGGATCGCGGTTGAGCCGTTTCAGCGTATTGCATTCAGAGTAAATATGTTCGAGGAATTCGGCGATCTCCGGTCGGTACTCCTGGATCATGTCGTGGGGAACGCGGCTTCCAGCTTTTGCAGCTCGGCGGCTAGAATCTTGTCGTCGATCCCTATGGCCTTGGCTTGCTTGATATAAAACAAAGCTTTTTGGACATCGTTTTTTTTGGCGTAGGCCTTGGCCAGGGCGGCGATGGCCTCAATATTGTCGGCGCGTTCGAGAAGCGCCATTCTGTAGCTGTCGATGGCTGCGTCGGGATCGGATTGAAGCGTTCCGCGAAGGTAAAAAAGATAGGATCTCATGCTGGATGAGCAATTGCCTGAAAGCAGTTGCAGAACCAAGCTGATGATGGAGGGTTGACCGGAAGCGATTCCCGCCGCCTTGGCTCCCGAACCAGATCCTCCCATGAGGCCGAGAAGTCCGGAGCCAGCGTCGGAAACGCTGGGAGGAGCGGCCGAAGCCAATCCACTCCCCGCGCCGGCCGCCGCGAGCGATCTGAGATAGGCCTCGGCGGCGGGTTCCGATTGGGGCGCCTCTTTATACCATTCGGATGAAAACGCGATCGCTTCCTTTGTCCTTCCCGACTTTCTCAGAATTGTCGCCACGATCGACTTGTCCAAGCCCGCCTCCGAACTCGATTCGAGCATCGCGGCGGCCGCGTACCAGTCCTGGTGGTCGTAGGCATCCAGCATGATAAGTCTGGTGGCTTCGCCCTTCGCTTCCTCGCGCATCGCGATTTTGAGGGGACTCATGGAAGGCAGGCCCGATCCCGTGGCGACGGCGGATTCGTCGGCCGCGAAGCGCTTTTTCGCCTCGGCGCAGAGAGCCTTGGCTTCCTCATGCCCCGATTCGGGCCCTTTAAGCAATACCCCGGCGAGCAACACCATTAACTCAGGATCTTCCGGATTCGTCTGCAGGGCTTTCCGCGCCCATTTCAAGGCTTCTTCGTTTCGGCCCTGCCCTTTCGCGTATAAAGCTTTCAGGTACAAATACATTCGGTCGGTGGGCGTTTTCCTGCCCAAGCTCTCCAAAAGCGGCTGAGCCGCAGCGAAATCGTTTTTATCGATCGAAATATGCGCGGCGATCATCGTCAGTTCGGGCGAATTGGGATCGAATTCCAGTCCTCGCTTGACGAAAGGTTCAGCTTCCCCGAATTTGCCATTCCTGTAGAGCGCTATCGCGTAGGGCACGATCACCGCTCTGTCGTTTTTCCTGCCTTCGATGAGCGGCGAGAGAAAAGCCAAGGCGTTCACGGGCTTGTCGAGTTCCAGGGAAATCACGCCCAACTCGAGCCTGGCCGGCCAGACATCGGGATAGGAATCCAAAACCTGCTTGTAGTTGACATAAGCGCCAATCTTGTCGCCCGAAAGCCTGGCGAAGCGCGCGCGCACAAGGCCAGGGATCACCGAAACGTAGCTGCCGGAGAAGTCGAAACGTTCGATGTAGCCCAAAGCGGCTCTCGCTACATCCTTGTCGTCGGTTCTGAAGATGGCCAGAGCCGGCAGGATCTCCGACAGGAAAGCCGCCTCGGAGCCTTTGGGGGCGGAAAAAATCCTTCCCTGAAAAGCCTCGACGAGCTGGGTGAGGCAGACGGAATAGAGGGGATTTATGTTTTTAAGAGATGGGGCAAGGTAAAAGCCCGAAGCCAAATCGTTACCATTGAGCCGCGGCGGCGCGTGCTTGGAAACAAGGGGCGGCGGCGCGGGAGATGG
>Ga0172379_10009351_pt1 | contig 12122 bp, 11 predicted proteins | sample GrowelOW334metaG_FD_119756 | JGI IMG/M metagenome (GOLD analysis project Ga0172379, IMG submission 119756) | Groundwater microbial communities from an aquifer near a municipal landfill in Southern Ontario, Canada - Groundwater well OW334 metaG | ecosystem: Environmental > Aquatic > Deep... | reverse complement strand
TATTGATTACTTCGGGTGTTGCCGCGTTATTTCTGGGATCACTATTTTATCTGATTGATATACTCGGCATTACCAGATTTACAGAAGGTGGACTGATTTTTGGTGCCAATGCCATAACTGTCTATTTTCTGGCAGATATTTGGGCGCTTTTCTTTTATGAATTCAAAATTGGAAGCGCTTCCCTGAACGAACATTTCGTGACATATTTTTCAACTTTTGGGCCTTCTCCACAGTTTTGGAGCATGATCTATGCACTGCTTTTTGTCTTGATCAATTTTATTCCGGCGCTCATCCTTTACCGGAAAAGGATTTTTATCAAGCTATAATTTAAGGAAATAGAGCAGAATGTGATGCTTCATTAAAGTATTTAGGCTTCACATTCTGTTTTTAACGATTTGCTGGCTTACTTTTCAAAACTTTTAAGAATATTGTTTGTTAAGGACATTGTAAACCTAAATTGGATTTGAGTGAATATTGACATCAACACCTTCGCCTTGGTACTTGGAATTTTCTATGCCATTCAATTTGTAATTTTTCTGATAGAGTATTATTATAACAAAAATTACAATGGGCTTGGATGGTGGTTGATCTATGCTGCATCAGCTTTTTTTGGCTTCATTTGTTTGATCTCGAGGCAGATCAAACCAATCGAACAATTGGCTGTATTTGGGCAAAATATGGCTTTCATTTTCTCGTCGTTTTTTATGTACATAGGTCTCATGAGATTCTTGGGCAAAAGGGAAAGGTTGAGCCTGATAGCCATCATTTTCGTCTTATTTTTAATTCCATTCTCCTATTTTCTTTTTTATAAGGATCTGATCCAGATAAGAACGATCATAATCTGGTCGACAGTGGGTTTAATTGCTGTTCTGTCAGCATATGACCTGCAAAAATACAAGACCAAATCGCTGGAGATTGCAACCAATATTTGTATTACAGTATTTGTGGCCCATGCGTTTTTTTCATTAACCAAAGTATTTTTTCTTTTGACTGGGAGTGTGATAAATGCTTTTGACTCACAGGTACTTGTTAACACATCGACCTATATCGAGCTATTGATTGTCTCTTTATTCTGGACTTACACGATAATCCTGCTGATCAATCACCGGTTGACGGCTGAGATGAAACTGGCCAAAGACCATTTTGAGATAATATTTAATACTACTCCGGATCCAACTGTAATTTCTGGCGTTAAAGATGGATATATTAGTTCAGTTAACCCTAAATTCAAGGAAGTAACCGGTTACAGTTCCGAGGAGGCATTGGGAAAAACGGTCTTCGATTTAAACCTATGGAACATTTTGCAGGAGCGGAAAGCTTTTGTTTCACTTGTTCAAACGCAGGGATATTGCTTCGATTATGAAGCAGAATTCAGGCTTAAAGATAAAAGTATTATGATGGGTTTGATTTCTAGTCGGATAATCACGTTGAACAATGAATCTCACATGATCAGTGTAATTAGGGATATTACCGAAAGAAAGAAAAGGGAAGAGGAGATTGTGTTGCAAAATGCCGAATTGCAGATGCTTAACAATGAGAAAGACAAATTTTTCTCCATCATTGCCCATGATCTAAAAAATCCATTCAATGCCTTTCTGGGTTTAACAGAGGTCATGGCGGATGAAATACCCAACCTACCGTTGAGCGAAGTCATTCTGCTTGCCGGTAGAATGAGGGACTCAGCGAGAAATTTATACGGACTACTGGAAAATCTTCTCTCATGGTCAATGATCAAACGGGGAATGACTAGTTTTCATCCCGAAAATTTAGCGCTACTTCCTGAAATTAATGAGAGTATCATGACTTTCCTCGATCCTGCCAACAAGAAACATATATCGCTATTGATTAATGTCGAGGGTGACATGCTGGTATATGCAGATAAAAATATGGTCAGGTCAATGATCAGGAATCTCGTATCAAATGCAATAAAATTTACGCCTGATGGTGGTTCTGTGACAATTTCTGCAGAGGTGCATCCTGATAATTTTATTCAAATTTCCATAAAAGATACAGGCATTGGAATTAGCAAAGAGATGCAGGAGTTGCTATTCAAGATAGATTCATCCACTTCGAGGAGCGGCACAAATGGTGAGCTTAGTTGCGGATTGGGATTGCATTTGTGCAAAGAGTTCGCAACCAGCCACAATGGCAAGATTTGGGTTGAAAGTCTTAATGGGGAGGGGAGTACATTTTTTATAACATTGCCTTCCGCTACACAAGTTGAGTATACCTAAATTAAGTTGTTTCTCAATCTCACAAAGTTCTCAAAAACAGTCCTTTTAAGATCCATCTCAGTCATTTTTATTTTTCCACTTACTGCATGGTAAATGGATTGGATCGAATGGTCCGAATCATCTGTTTCACAAAATAGGGCAGAGGGAGGTATATGGTTTATTGCATGGTATATCCTGGAGTTGGGATTGAGAATCATCGGCCCAACCGAAAAGAAAAATCCCCGTTTTACCAGATTCGCAGTCAATTGGTCGCTGCCATTGTAGCCGTGCAAAATCATTGGAACATGGTAATGGCTGGTCACTTCAAACATCTCCTCCCATGCTTTAACACAGTGTATGATGACGGGTTTCTCCAGGATAACTGCCTTATTTAGATGTAGTTCAAAAATATCAAGTTGAGTGTTTATCGGTATTTTGCAGACTTTGTCCAATCCGGTTTCACCCAGGGCAACTAGGTCTTTACTGTCTTTGTGCATGTCCAATACCTTCGAAAGTTGCACGACCGAAAGCTTATCGGCATGCCAGGGATGAAGTCCTGCCGAATAAAGGCCGTCCGGAGCACCGGTTGCCTCATGTAACAACTGGTTGTATATCGTTATTTGACCATCCTGGTCAGATTGTTTATGTGTGTGAAAATTAATGCAATTGTACATGAATCTGATTTTGGATAATTCAATATAATACCATATCAATGAATGAGTTATCACAAAGTAGGATCACCAGGTTCATCTCAGTTCAAATTGCAATATTATTCAGATAAATGGAACTGTTCTTTGTTCTTTGTTGCTTGCCAGGCACGCTTCCAGTACCCGGATGGTCATCATAGCCTCCTCGGGTTTTACCTTTAATTCTGCCCCGTTACGGATCGTTTCATAAAGATCTTTGTAGAAATTTGCATAATTTCCCGGAATGGTCTCTATTTTGCCTTCAAAATGAGCCCCATCCAGCGTCGTATTAAGTTTACCCCAATCGCCCGGTGGTTCCTTGCCCCAATCTGGTTCATTAGGTAGTCTGTGCAACTTTAGCATCTCCTCCTGTGGATCTGTACCCATTTTAACAAAGGAGCCTTCAGTTCCATGGATGATAAACTGTGGTCCCATCTCCCTGACCAGGTAGGAGCATCTAAGGGTGGCAACAAATCCATCATACTGAAGTCGGATATGAAATTGATCGGTTGTCCTGCCTCCTGTCCTCAATACTGAGAGGTTGGCGGTTATGGTTTTGGGTTTGCCAAAAAGTACCAACGCCTGGTCGACAATGTGTGGACCAAGATTAAACAAGACGCCGGTTCGTTCGTCACCATCCTCTTTCCATGAACCTTCCTGAATAAAATTGCGATAGCGGTCGTAGTGGCATTCGTATTCGACAACCCGCCCCAAAAAATTGTTCTCCAGTATTTTACGCACAGTTTGGAAGCCGCCGTCCTGCCGGCGATTTTGGTAGACGGTCAACAGGACATCGTTGTGTTGTGCAATTTCAATGAGCTTTTCAGCCTCCTCGCTTGTTTTGGTAAAGGGCTTTTCAACAACGACATGTTTGCCTGCTTCCATGGCCATCTTTGCCATTTCAAAGTGCAGATAATCAGGAGTGTTGACAATAACCAATTCCACAACCGGATCGTGCAGGATCTTGTCAAAATCATTTACGATGGTTGACTGCGGATAGTGTTTTTCTGATATCCTGTGATTCCTTTCCAGGATCTTGTGAATTTTGTATTGCGGAAGCACCTTCAGGGATGGTCCGTGAAATACCTGGCCCGACATGCCGAAAGAGCATAGCGCCGTTACGATTGGTTTCATTGGTAAATCTGATTGTTTTGTATTTTGTAATTCAATATTGTTTAGTTAATGTAATCCTTATGTGTTTCCTTTGTGCTTTCCTTTGTGACCTTTGTGGTTAATTATTTAAATTTCACCACAAAGGACTCAAAGGTTCTCACAAAGTACACAAAGTGACATAATCACCGCAATTGTTCACATCCATTTTTTTCGTTTAAAATAGAATATCATCAAAATGGAGGAGGTTATGCAAATAAGCCAGAATAATGGATATCCCCATTGCCATTCCAATTCCGGCAAAAACTTAAAGTTCATCCCATAAACCCCAGCAAAAAAGGTTAGTGGAATAAAGACTGCCGAGAAGATGGTAAGCACTTTCATGATCTCATTCAATTTGAGACTTACACTTGACAAGTAAAGATCCATCATACTGGAGGTTAGATCACGCAAATTGTCGAGCGTCTCAATGATCTGGACTGAATGGTCGTAAATATTTCTGAAATAGATGCGGCTCTCATCCGTGATCAATTCATGGTCCGAACGCTCCATTTTGTTGATGAGTTCCCTGACCGGCCAAATGGTTCTTCCAACATAGACCAATCTGCGCTTCATTCGATAGATGATCTCCTGATTGGCGCTTCCAGGATTTATAATCAGCTCACTCTCTGTGGCTTCAATGATGTTTCCAATATCTTCAATAATGAGAAAATATTGATCTATCATGACATCTGCCAGGGTAAAGGAAAGGTAATCACTTTTCATCTTTCTTACTCTTCCTTTGCTGACAAGAATTCTTTTGAGAAGCTCGTTAAATAATTGGGATTCCGTTTCATGAAAGGAGAGGACATAATTTTGACCCAGGATAAGGGAAACCTGCTCTATGGTTACATCCTTATCTTCCGGATTGATGAGTAAGGCATTAAATATCTGGAAAATATAATTGTCCCTCTCTTCCATACGTGGTCTTTGGGTAGTATTGGCAATGTCCTCCAGATCCAGTGAATTGATCTGAAAAATTTCCCCCAATCGGGCGATTATGTCAATGTTGTGTACACCAGTTACCCTTATCCATTTAATCTTGTCCGTCAAAAGAAATTTCGAAAGTTGTTCAGGTTCTTCGATGAGGTATTTTTCTGCATCTGATTCGTCGTACTCAACCAATTCAATTTTATATGGTTCAGTGCGATGTCTTCCTATATATTGTAAAGTTCCGGGTGGTGTATCTTTTGCCGCAACTCTTGGCACAAATTTATGAACATCGATTTTTTTGAATTTATGTTTGTTCTTCATCTTCAGTGCACGATTACATGACGTTTATTCCTATTTTTATGCAGGATGCTATTTCTCAGTTTTCAGTATAAAAATAGCAAATCTTTGAAGCCGGTAAAACTTTGCGATTTTTTAATGCATGGAGAAAAATAGATATGTTTGTAGGGATCGTTCAACGACAAAGACAAATGTCGTTTAGTATCATGTAAGTAATTTAATATGAGATGTATGCTAGCAAAATTAAGTATTTTTTGCCGTCTCAACAAATAAAATAGAAGATGAAAAAAATTAAAATTCTGATGTCAGTGGTTCTTGCATTTTCATTTGTTTACCTGAATGCAGGAAACCCAGGTGACATTTTCATTCAAAAACTGACCAAGGCAGATTTTTTTCAAAAGATTATGAATCTGGAAAAGAGCCCCAATGCCTGGAAATACACCGGAAATCTTCCTTGTATTGTGGATTTTTATGCCGACTGGTGCGGCCCCTGCCGCCAGGCATCTCCGATATTGGAAGAATTGGCAGTCAAATACAAGGACCAAATAGTCGTTTATAAAGTCAACACCGATGAGGAAAGGGAACTTGCCAGCGCTTTTAATATAAAGGGCATACCGGCCTTTTTATGGGTTCCTAAAAATGGAAAACCAACCATGAGCAGCGGTATCGCATCCAGCAAGGAGGAAACCAAAGCCATGTTTGAGAAGATGATTAAAGAAGTGTTACTGAAATAGTTATAAGTTATAAGTTATGAGTTATGGCTGGACTCCATAACTTATAACTTATAATTCATAACTATTTAATTTTTGTCAAAACTTCGTCTAATTGTTTCAAGATCGGATCTACCGATATTTTGTTCCCGACTGCCCCTTGCATCCAAATTTGTGGGATCAATCTGCCTTGTTGATAGATACGGTCAATTTCATTGGAGAATTGTTTCCCTTTGAGATAGTCTTCAATTTGATATTCAATTATTTGTCCGTAAGAGTAGGCAGCCAGATAGAGCGGGTTGGAGATCATGTGCGAATAAATGGCCAAAATTGGTTGGTCTTTTATGCCTAAGATCGCGGCAAAATAGCTGTTCCACACATCTTTGGAAATCTGTATGACCGCGTTTTTCAGCTCCTCTGAAGTAGCGCCCGGGTGTGCATACAACCATTGCCAGGTATGAATATCAACCAATCCCACCCCCATAATCTCCATCAAAGTCCAGGAGGCATCCAGATTATTCAGCATCTTAATGTCTTTGCTTTGTCCGGACAATCCAAGCAATGAGAGGTCGCGACCCTGAAAAACGAATGCGAGCGCCTCCGTAAAGGCTGTATTGGGAACGCCGTTGAGCATGAAATAGTCCACATCATAGAGCGAAACGGTCTGTTCCACATTGTGCCCAAATTCGTGAACTGCAATGTTGTATCCTTTGTAATCCATGCCGGAGGGGGCAATTCTGGTGCGCAGGTGCGCCTTTTCACCTTTCATCCCAGCACCCCATGCGTGGCCCGAACCTCTGGCCGGATCCACCACGATTTTGCTGGCGAGGTAGTCCGCACGCTCTTTGCTCCAGCCTAATTTAACCAGCATATTCGGCATGTCCTTTTCAAATGCGGCCGGATTCGGGTATTTTTTTGTTGTCAACCCATTGAGTTGCTCCTGCGGGAATTCGCTCCTCGCTTTGAATCCATCGTACCAGATATCAAATGCTTCCAATTTGCGACCAACCCTTCCTTCGATAATTTGTCCAACTTTGGCCAGTTGGGGCGATTTCAGGTAGCGATCAAAGAGCTCCTCGACCTGCGCTACCGGAATCTCCATTTCTCCCGAAAATTTCCTTTTGATAAAGGTGTTCATCTCAGGCTCGTAAGTATCAACAGCCTGTTGGGCATGAAAATTATTCAGGATCTGCTGGTACCTGCTATTGGGTTCCGCGCTGCATGAAAGCACTTTGTTGTTTTCCATTACCTGATTGGATACGGGTTTCCAAAGGTAGGCTGGATTATTTATTACTTTAGCTGGAATATCTTGATTTATAATATGTTGCATCACATTATAGATCATTTTTTGTTTGGCCAGTCCCTTGTCCCTATCGGCATAATCGGCTTTAATCTCATCCCGAAGGTTCCAATGCGACAACAACGACATCTTATCAGGAAAGAGCTGGGCATCCTCTTCCGTTCGCAATGATCCCATTTGAATGTTGTACTCCGCGATATAGAGGTCTGCATCGGCTTCAGCTTTTGCTACCGCCTGTGATACTTCGGCAGGAACTCGCGAAACAAACTGATCGCCCAAACGGACAGCCGCCCACTGGGCACGATTCCAGTTTTTTCCCTCTTTTTCTTTCTCTTCCAGGCTATAGTATGGAAAATTGAGGGCCACCACAAAGGCTATTTTATTTTTGTAAAGATCATCCTGAAGGTGGGCTCCTACAGCGTAACCACTGAATATCTTATCAATCTCAAGCAACTCCCCATTGTTGAGATCGACATTTTGGCGAAGATCCAGGGAAATTTTGTTGAAATGGCCTCCGAGCGATTCAAGATAAGCCGATAACTTAGCGAACAAAAGATCTCTTTTCTTCAGATCTCCCAGAAAATTTGCCGCGCAAAAATTGACAAAATCGCGGTCATTGCCATCTGAAGTTGTCCACAGTGAAGCTGCATGTTTGACCCCTTTTTGAATGGGGATCCTAAGCGTTTCACCATGCAGGCGAATCAGGGAATCAACTGCGAGATGAATGGTGTTTTCTGCCGGTCTGAGGTTGGTCAATTGGAGGGGTTCTTTTTTCACATCTGAGTTACAAGCGGCCAAAATTATGGCTGAAAAGAGGATTAAGTATTTCATTTGATTACAATTTTGTTTTTTAATGGCCAAATGGAATACCCACGTAATCATTTTCGGTTGGTGTGAAAGTTTCCTCGTGGGTATTTCATGTGCGTAAAATAGTGGTTATTTGCTTCTGATGATGGTCTAATGCTTATCTTTGCAGGTAAAGAGAGTTACCAAACAAACAAAAATATAGAAATTTAGTTACTTATACACTTAAAACCAGAACCAAATGCGATATCTTTTTCTCCTTTTGCTCTTTTGTTCTTTGCTGTCGAGAGGCGGTGAGAAACACTATCTTTTCTGTTATTTCACTGACAATGGTCAGGATGGGTTACATCTGGCACATAGCGCCGATGGGTTGAAGTGGGAGGTTTTGCATGATGGGAAATCATTTCTGAAACCAAATGTCGGTCAGGATAAACTGATGCGCGATCCCTATATCCTTCAGGGAGCCGATGGTACTTTTCACATGGTTTGGACCTGCAGCTGGAAGGAGCGGCAAATCGGTTACGCTTCCTCTAAAGATTTGGTGAACTGGTCAGAACAAAAGGCGATCCCGGTCATGGATAAGGAGCCAACGGCGAAAAATTGCTGGGCCCCTGAAATGGTTTACGACAAGAAAAACAAGAATTATGTTATTTTCTGGGCGACGACAATTCCCGGTCGCCATTCTGATGTTACTAATTCGGAAGGGGAGAAAGGGTGGAACCACCGAATTTATTGCACAACAACCACGGATTTTGTAAAATTCTCGCCAACCCGGCTTTTCTTTAATCCCGACTTCAGTGTTATCGATGCGACCATCCTCCGGAAGAAGAATATCTACTATATGTTTCTTAAAAATGAAAATCCCAATCCTCCGGAAAAGAATATTCGCATCACTTATTCAAGTTCGGCATCCGGTCCATATCCAACGCAGGTATCACCTCCCATTACCGGAAATTATTGGGCTGAAGGCCCGTCTGCCCTCGAAGTAGGGAAATATGTTTACCTCTATTTTGACAAGTATAGGGACAACAAGTATGGCGCCGTCCGATCGATGGACATGAAAAATTGGGAGGATGTCTCAGAAAGCATCTTTTTCCCTGCCGGCGTGAGGCATGGAACGGCCTTTCAGGTTTCTGACAAGATTTTCAACGAGTTGATCAATACAAAACAGTTGGACTACCATATTCTCGTGGCCGATTCGAAGGAGAAGCTTGACAAAAATGTGGGAAATAGCTGGGATTCGAAAATTGTTAAGGAGGATAGGTCCATTCGGATCGCATACGCCGGAGAGGCTCTTATCTCCGGAAAAAAATATTTTTGGAAAGTAAGAATCAAGGATCAGGCCGGGAATGAGTCAGACTGGAGTGAGATTGCCTGGTTTCAAATGGGACTCTTGTCTGCATCCGACTGGGGGAAAGTTCATGCTAGAGAAAGAGGTTAAAAAGGCCACGTTGAATATCAGTGGATTGGGACAATATGAAGCCGCCATCAATGGTATAAAAGCCGGTAACAGCTTTCTTTCGCCCGGCTGGACTGATTACAGTAAAATATGTTTGTACAACTCTTATGATGTTACCAATCAGTTGCAAAAGGGGGAAATGTGATAGGTGTCATGTTGGGTAATGGATTTTACAATGTTAATCGTGAAAGATACAGGAAACTGGTCATTGCCTATGGTTATCCCAAAATGATATGCAGATTGAAAATTGAATTCAAGGATGGCACCTACCGGGATGTTGTTTCGGGTACTGACTGGAAATGTGAGGCTTCACCCATACTTTATTCAAGTATTTTTGGTGGTGAAGATTACGACGCCACCAGGGAACAAAAAGGGTAGGACATGCCTGGATTTGATGATGCAAAGTGGCCGCAGGCCCTGCCTGCCGCTGTTCCTTCTGGTAGATTGGAACCGGAGTCCGACTATCCGGTTACGGTAAATCAAGCCATCATGCCGAAGCTTATTGAGAAACTTTCGAAGGGCAGATATTTGTACGATCTTGGTCAGAATGGTTCTGACATTATTGAACTAAAAATCAAAGGGAAGAGGGGATCCGTGATTAAAATCACTCCAGGCGAACTGATAACCAAGGATAAATAGATCAATCAAAAGGCCTCAGGCTCACCCTATTATTATTCATATACCCTGACAGGGGATGGAAATGAGGTATGGCAACCAAGATTTAACTATTATGGTTTCAGGTATGCGGTGGTGGAAGGTGCAACCCCCGAAAATGAAGTAGAATAAGCTAATTTACCAATATTTCTGCAGGATCGGTTCGGGATGTTATACTTTCAAAATGATTCACTAATTTAGCTTACCTAAAACAATTCAGTCATGATTAAACACCTTTTCATATTTCTGTTTCTAGTGGTTTCATGCACCACTTTTGCCCAGAACATTCCTGGTAAGAATACGCTTCATTTTTATGTTGGAACTTATACAGACTCCATAAGTGAAGGAATTTACCGTTTTGGGTTGGATGTGCAATCCGGAAAATTGCACAGCAATGGATTGGCGGTTCTCTCTGAGAATCCATCTTACCTCGCCATGAGCAAGGATGGTAAAAATTTGCTGGCAGTCAGGGAAACCAAAGATGAAAGCAATCAAAGCATGGGGTACATTGAACTATTTAAAATCGATGATGCCGGAAATTTAACTTCTGTCAACAAAGTGGCCAGTGGAGGCGCTCATCCCTGTCATGTGGCTGTCAACGAAGATGGTTTGGTATTGGCTTCAAATTATACAGGAGGAAATGTTACCCTGATGCGCATTGAACCGACAGGGGAATTGTCAGAGGTTTTATCCGCCGATCAGCACACAGGACATGGACCAGTGGCAGATCGGCAGGAGAAGCCTCATGTACATAGCGCCATTTTTGAGCCAAAAGGGAAGCGCATTTTTGTGGCCGATCTGGGCATCGATCAGGTCAAGGTTTATACCATTGACAAAGCCACCACCACATTAAAACCCAACAAATATCCGGAAATAAAACTGCCGCCCGGGAGTGGTCCCCGACACATGGCGATCCATCCCAACGGAAAACTACTCTTTATCGCCAATGAGATTGGCTGTAGTGTTTCAGTGGTTCAGCTACCCGATAATGGATCTTTTAAGATCGTGGAAACTGTATCAACACTCCCCGCCGATTTTGCAAAACCAAATACCTGTGCGGATATACATCTTTCTCCGGAAGGAAATTTTCTATACGTATCCAACAGGGGGATGAATAGCATCGCGATTTTTGCTGTCAACGAGAAGGAGCAAAAGGTCAAACTCCTGGGACATGAAGATACAAAAGGCGAGTCGCCACGCAATTTTACCCTGACCCCGCAAGGTGATTTTTTACTGGTGGCCAATCAGACTACAAACAACATTGTAGCGTTTAGGCGAAATGCAGAAACAGGTTTGCTTTCCTTTACTGACCAGATAAATGCGTTTAAACCGGTTTGTCTGTTATTCAAGTAATTTGGAGGTATTATAGCACTGAAGATTTCATTACCAGCTCTCTAAAAGTTTTTTTACCACCGCAAGTGCTGCTTCATAATCAGGCTCGTGTGTAACTTCAGGCACATATTCCACGAATTTTACCACGCCCGATTTGTCGATAACAACGGTACCGCGTGAAAGCAGGCGAAGTTCCTTGATCCAAAAACCATACTTCTGGCCAAACTCAAGGTCTTTGTGGTCTGAAACAGTTTTGATATTGTCAAGTCCCTCAGCTGCACAAAAACGACTTTGTGCAAATGGAAGGTCACAAGAGATGGAAAGTACCACAACATCCTTCAGGTTATTGGCTTCCGCATTGAACCTTCTGTTCTGGGCGGCACAAACGCCGGTGTCAATAGATGGATAGGAGGCAATGATAATGGTTTTCCCTGCAAAATCAGATAGTTTGACGGGCGCCAATCCTGCTCCAACTGCTACAAAATCAGGGGCTTTATCACCTACCTTGATCTCGTTTCCCAACAGGGTCAAAGGATTTCCTGCAAATGTAATTTTAACTGAACTTTCTTTCATGTGTATAATAAT
>Ga0172379_10009350_pt1 | contig 12122 bp, 7 predicted proteins | sample GrowelOW334metaG_FD_119756 | JGI IMG/M metagenome (GOLD analysis project Ga0172379, IMG submission 119756) | Groundwater microbial communities from an aquifer near a municipal landfill in Southern Ontario, Canada - Groundwater well OW334 metaG | ecosystem: Environmental > Aquatic > Deep... | reverse complement strand
GCTGATGCATGTGCGTTGCTCAAGCCGGAGGATCTGACCAAGTTGCTCGGCGCAACGCCGGAAGCAAAAGCCAACAAGGGCGCCTGTAGCTGGACTGTCGCCGGCAGCAAGACCAGGCTCGTTGCCGCCCAATTCCCCAATACCGGGATGCAAGCCGATATGGCCTATACGAGTGCGCGGAAGAACGCCGCCAAGGCCGGCCCTGTCAGTGATCTGAAAGGTATAGGCGACAAGGCGTTTGTGCGTATTGGACCATTCGGGGTGGTGCTGGTGATGTTCAATGAGGGCAAGTTGCTTCAGATGCAGTACCGGACCGAAGTAGCAGGCACGAGCAAGGATTTAGACGCGCTAATCCCGATTGCGAAGAAAGCGATCGAGGCGCTCTGATCCGGGGGCTCGCGCCGCCGCGAGCCCTGATCTTTCGACACACTGGTGTCCCTGTACCAAATACCCCGCTGAATAACTACTCGGCAAGCTTGAGCCAGCCGGGGGCACGAGCACTTCTGCCGGAAAGATGTAATGCTGCCCGGGGCGTGAGGTCTACATCAGCAAACCCGGGAACAAGCTGCATGACCGTGATGCAGTTTCGCACGGCACAACATCTTGGGCACACAGGAAAGGCAGGTAATGTTTCAGCGCAGGATTTGGTGGTTTTTTCTGCTCGTGCTGGCGGTGGGCGTTGCGTTGTCTGCACGTATCGTTTCTCTGGGCGATTCGGTACAGGCCGTGAACCGGATGCTCATCGCCGAGAAGCTCCCGCTGTCACAACGTATCGGTGAACTGCGCGGCGGCGTTGCGGATCAGGAACGCCTGCTCTACGAGTATTACTCCCGCACCGCGACCCGGGACGCATTCCTGGCACAACGCGCGCTCAACGTTGCGCGCCTCGGCGACATCGTCGATGAGCTGGGAAAGGACATGGGTTCCCGTGAACAGGTGGCGGAACTGCGCACGCAGCTCGGGGAGCTTGATCATCTGGCGGACGAATTGGCCGCCATGCTCTCCGCCAAGGTGGTGAATTGGGATCTGGCACGCGCGATCCTTGCGCAGGCCAAGCCCCAGGTTCGGCAGATAGAGAAGACGCTTGCCGCCATGACGACGGCCAACCAGCGAGCGGTGGACAATCTCGGTGCGGATTCACAAATCAGCCTGTCCGCCATGGTACGCTGGGTCATCGGTTTTTCGGTATTGATCCTGATCGCCGTTTTTCTTGCCGGCTACTATGTCGTCGCCATACGCGAGGGGTTGGAGCGCCGCAGGCAGGCCGAGGAAAAACTGGCCTACCAGGCGTATTTCGATCCGGCCACGGGGCTGCCCAACCAGTACCGCTTGCGCGATGATCTGGATGCCGCTTACAGGCAGCAGCGTTCGGGAACAGTGATGATGATCGTTGCCGATCGCGAGCAGGAAATCTTTGAGAGCTTCGGCGCGGTTGAAACCGAGCGCTGGCTGGTCAAGGTTGCCTTTCGTCTGCGCGATGGGATCAACACCAAAGAGGAGACACTTTACCGCTTCGGCGGGAATGCCTTTGTGCTGGTTTGCTGGCCCGGCGATCTGGCCGTTGCACAGCGGCGTGCCGCGCAGTTGCTCGGCACCGCCCGGCAGCCGCTGCATGTTGAACGGCGCGAGTTGTTCTCGACGCTATCGATCGGTGCTGCGCTCATGGAATGCGGCACCGGCACCGATTCCGGAAACATGGCGGAAGCACAGGTGCAGCAGGCTGCATCTGCCTGCAACCGGGTGCGCCGCGCGGGAGGCAATGACTTTGCGATCTATGACGAGGCGATGGGGCAAGCTGCCGCAAAGACTTTGCGACTGATCAGCGAATTGCAGCACGCGGTGGGAAACGGCGAGCTGCTCCTGCACTACCAGCCCAAGGTGGACACGGCGAGCGGACGTCTGCTCGGCATGGAAGCGCTGGTCCGCTGGATGCACCCGGAGCATGGCATGATCTCCCCGGCTGAATTCATTCCTGTCGCCGAGGAAACCGGGATGATCGTGGCGATCGGCCGCTGGGTATTGCGCGAAGCGTGCCGCCAGAATGCGGCGTGGCAACGAGCCGGGTTACGCCCGCTGCGGGTGGCGGTCAATCTTTCCGCCAGACAGTTCCGTTCCGACAGCCTGCTGGATGAAATCGAACGGGCTCTTGCAGAGACCACCCTTCCCGCAAGTTCGCTGGAACTGGAGATCACCGAGAGCATGGTGATGGAGGATCCGGAAAGGGTGATCGGTCTGCTGGATAAGATGCGCAGTCGCGGCATCCACCTTTCGCTGGACGATTTTGGAACCGGTCATTCATCGCTTGCCTACCTCAAGCGCTTCCCGATCGATTGTGTGAAGATCGACCGGACCTTCATCAAGGATATGCCTGAAAATACCGACGATGTGGCGATCGCAAGGACGATAGTCGCGATGGCGAAATCGCTCGGTTTGGCCACCGTGGCGGAGGGCGTCGAAACTGCCGAGCAGTTCGAGCTGTTAAAGGCCATGGGCTGCGATCAGGTACAGGGATATTTCTTCAGCCGTCCATTGCCGGCTGGAGATTTCATGGATTTTTATCGCGCCCACATTTGAGTTTTGCAGGGCGGGTTACACTCGCCATGGCAGGCACAACCCGTCCTGCAAAATGCGCGTTCGATCTAGGCCAGTTGTTGCCCGTGCTCGCGCGTGGCGTGGAACTGCACTTTCGGCCAGCGTTCCTGTGCCAGGCGCAGGTTCACACCGGTATCGGCGAGATAGGCGTAGTTGCCATCCACGTCGCGTGCCAGGCGGGACTGGTTGGCCTTCACGAATTCATTGAGATGGTTGTTGTCCGCACAAGTCACCCAGCGCGCAGTGTGTATGCCGGCGCGCTCGAACACCGCATCGACTCCGTACTCGGATTTCAGGCGGTGCTCGACCACTTCGAATTGCAACTGTCCGACCGCGCCGATCAGCGGCGTGTTGTCTACCAGCGGTGAGAATACCTGCACCGCGCCTTCTTCGCCCAATTGGCGCAAGCCTTTTTCCAGTTGCTTGGCCTTCATCGGGTCGCGCAGCCGCGCGCGGCTGAACAGCTCCGGCGCAAAGTAGGGGATACCCTTGAAGGTGAGCGCTTCGCCTTCGGTCAGCACATCGCCGATCTGCAGTTGGCCGTGGTTGTGCACACCGATGATGTCGCCCGCGTAGGCCTCATCCATGCGCGTGCGCTCGTTGGCCATGAACGTCACCGCATTGGCGAGCTTCATCTCCTTGCCGGTGCGGCGATGCTTGACCTTCATGCCCGAGGTGTAGCGGCCGGAACACACGCGCAGGAACGCGATGCGGTCGCGGTGGTTAGGGTCCATGTTGGCCTGGATCTTGAATACGAAACCGGTGAACGCGGCCTCGGTGGGCTGCACGATGCGCACATCGGTGGCGCGCGGCAACGGGGAGGGCGCCCAGTCCACCAGCGCGCGCAGGATCTCGCGCACGCCGAAGTTGTTCACGCCGGAGCCGAAGAACACCGGCGATTGCTGCCCGCTGAGAAACTCCTGCAGGTCGAACGACGCGCCCGCGCCGATGACCAGTTCGGTCTCGTCGCGCATGGTCTTCATCTCGCCCGGGCATTTTTGCGCAAGCTGGTCGATCTGTGCACCTTGCAATACTTCCACTTCCTGACCGGCCTTGGCTTCGCCCGGCACAAAGCGCAGCACCTCGTCGTTCAGCAGGTGATACACGCCCTGAAAGCGTTTGCCCATGCCGATCGGCCAGGTCACCGGCGCGCATTTGATCTTGAGCACCGACTCGATCTCATCCAGCACTTCCAGCGGGTCGCGGACTTCGCGGTCCATCTTGTTGATGAAGGTGATGATGGGCGTGTTGCGCAGGCGGCACACTTCAAGCAGCTTGATGGTCTGCGCTTCCACACCCTTGGCCGCGTCCACCACCATCACCGCCGCGTCCACCGCGGTCAGCACGCGATAAGTGTCCTCGGAGAAATCCTGGTGGCCCGGCGTGTCGAGCAGGTTGATCACGCAATCGTCGTAGGTGAATTGCATCACCGAACTGGCCACCGAGATGCCGCGCTGTTTCTCGATCTCCAGCCAGTCGGAAGTCGCATGGCGGCCGCTCTTGCGCGCCTTGACCGTGCCCGCCATCTGGATCGCGCCGCCGAACAGCAGCAGCTTTTCGGTGAGCGTGGTCTTGCCCGCATCGGGGTGGGAGATGATCGCGAAGGTGCGGCGGCGCTTGACTTCGCGCGCGATCTCTCCGGCCCCCGCGGAGGGAGTGGCGGCGTCTGTTTTTTCCAAAGCATCGGTCATGGGTTGTTTTCCGGGCGCATAACGAGCCGCGCAAAAATGAAAAATGCCCGCACGTCTTCGTGTAGGCACTATTGATTTTCTGTCCCGGGAAACTGCTGCCCCGAGGCGGAGCCCTTGATGCTTCATTGATTCAATCGGCGCGAATGATATCAGAAATCGGTATTTAACGCGCTACGCACGGCACAAAACGGCTATTGCCACAAAGCCATATGGGCTGAATTCCCGCTCGCCAGCGGCGGGAATGATGCGCACCGCATTGTTCATCTGCAATTTGCCGACCTTGTTTCTGCGCACACCGTATAATTAAAACAAAGCGCAAAAAAGCTGGTTTTTGCAGGGCGAAAAAAGGGGGGCCAGAAATGGCGATGAGACTGTTCCGGTACCGGCTATCCATAGCCGTATTATTTGCTGGGGTGACTGCACAGGGAGTGTGCGCCGCCGATTATCCAAGCGAGCAAGACTACCTCCAGGAATTCCCCGTCGTGCTCAGCGCTTCACGCTTGTCGCAACCATTGTCCGATGCCCCCAATGCGATGACGGTGATCGACCGGGAGATGATAGCGGCCTCCGGTTTCCGCAAAATACCGGATCTGTTCAAGCTCGTCCCGGGCATGTATGTCAGCTATTACAAGGGCAGCCAGGCGATCGTGTCCTATCACGGCACGTCCGACCAATTCGCGCGGCGCATGCAGGTGCTGATCGACGGGCGCAGTGTGTACCTTGCGCCCTTCAGCGATGTGGACTGGGAATCCCTGCCCATCAATCTCGATGACATCGAACGGATCGAGGTGGTGCGCGGCCCGTCGGCTGCGGCACACGGGGCGAACTCGCTGCAGGGTGTCATCAATATCATCACCCGCGATGCATCCGCACTTTCGGGAACCAGTGTATCCACCACGCAGGGTACCAAGGGGGTTTCCGATGTGGCGGCGCATGTGGGCCGGCGCGGCGAGGCACTGGATTTTCGGCTGACTATGGGTTATCGCAGCGACAATGGCTATGACCCCAGGACTGATTTGCCGGGCAACGATACGCTAAGCAACGACAGCTACGCTACGCGGTTGTTGAATTTTCGCGCCAACTACCACCCCAATTTCGCAGATAATCTTGATGTGCAGGTGGGTGCCAGCAGTGGCGTGCGCGGCGTGGGATTTACGACCAGCGCGCTCAACTCCCCGCATGATCAATTGGCCACAGAAAACTTCCAGCAACTGACCTGGCAGCGCGCACTCGATAACAGTGATGAATTTCAGTTGCGTTATTACCACATACGCTTGAGTAGAGAGGAGGCAACGCTTACCTATATAGCCACTGTTCCAGTCAATCTTGCTGATACTCTGGTGTCCGACCGGCATGAGCTTGAGTTACAGCATACGGCGCATCTGGGCGATGCAAACCGCGTGGTTTGGGGTACGGCATATCGCAGTGATTTTGTTGAATCAGCGAACTACTTTCTGGCCCCCATACGCCAGAATGAATATCGTTTGTTCGCGCATGACGAGTGGCGCATCACCCCGGCTTGGCTGTTGAATGCCGGGGTGATGCTGGAAAACGGGGGGTTGGGCCAAACAGATAGCTCACCGCAAATCGCCCTGAATTACCATATCACCGCTATGCATACGCTTCGTGCCAGTGTGTCGCGTGCTTACCGCAACCCGGCGATGCTGGAAGAGAAGGGCAACTGGCGTTACCCGCTGCCTTTACCGCTGCAACTTGCTTTTGGTATTCCAAGTTATCAAATCCTGAAATCTTCCGGTGGGCTAAGACCGGAAGGGGTGTTGTCGCGTGAGGTTGGTTATCTTGGGAAACTGGCTGATTATGGTGTGAGTATCGATTTGAGGATTTTCCAGGATCAATACAGCGACTTCATTCTGCCGGTCGCGGTGCCTGCTCCTGTTGTCGGTAGGATATTCGATGTGGTTAACAGTCCTGCATCCATGACGCAGAGCGGCGCGGAGACCAGCATCGAATATCGTTTGGCGGAGCAGACGCACGTCATTTTCAATTACTCGCGCAGTCGTATCAGCACTGACCTTGCGGGGTTCCAGGGCAACATGCCGGAAGAACAGTTCAGCGTGATGGCTATGCAATACTTCAGGGGTTATTCGTTAAGCCTCAATTACTACAATCAGAGCGCGTCGTTACCAGCTGACCGTCCAAGCTCCGACTTGCAACCGCAGCATCAAAGAACCGATCTGCGTCTTTCCAGGTCTTTCAAGGCTGTTGGGGGAATAAGTGGAGACGTGGCATTGGTGATCCAGAATCTGTTTAATACCGATTACACCGAATACATCGCCACCAATGTCTTTGATCGGCGCGGTTATGCCACCCTCGCAGTTGATTTCTAGCACAGGCTGACTTCCAGTTCATGCGGTCAGCGACAAAGTTCGTCCGGAAGTTGATGCGCGCGGTCCCGCTGTGCCTGCTCGTGCTGTGCCCGATCCCCTGCTGGGCAGAGGATCTGAAAGTGCTGGTGGTGTTAAGCGACGACAGCGCGCCGTACCAGTCCTTTGCAAGCGCGCTGAACAGCAGTTTGCCGGCGATGGTGCAAACCACCGTGCTGGAGCACCCCGGGCAGTTCTCCCCCGATGTGTCCCATGCCGATCTGATCGTCGCCGTCGGTATGAAAGCCACGCAATCGGCCATCGCTCAAACCGGTATCCCGGTGCTGGCGGTGATGATCCCCCGGATGGGTTATGAAGATCTGCTGGCACAGGCTGCCCCGAAAAAAATCACCCATTCGATCTCGGCGATCTACCTCAATCAACCTTTGGCCCGGCGGCTTGATTTCTGGCGTGCCGTGCTTCCCGACCGGCGCAGGATCGGCTTGCTGCATACGCCGGACGCACGCATCGATGTCGAACGCATGCGCCAGGATGTCGCCCAGCGCGGCGGTTCGCTGGTCGATCGGCAGGTTCTCTCCGCAGAAGAGTTGTTTCGCGGGCTGGAAAGCGTCCTGGCAAGCAGCGATGTCCTGTTTGCGATACCGGACAGCATGCTCTACAGCAGCAGCAACATCCGCAACATCCTGTTGGCCAGTTATCGTCTCGGCGTCCCGCTCATAGGCCTGTCCCAGGCCTATGTCAATGCCGGTGCGCTGTGTGCGATCTTTTCCACCCCGGAGCAACTGGCTGAGCAGGCCTCTGCGACGGTGATTGGATTCGCAAGAACCGGAAAGTTGCCTGCACCGCAATATCCTGTCTCTTTCACTATTGCGGTGAATCAGCAGGTGGCTCGATCCCTGGGGGTTGCCGTACCCTCCCAGGAAGCAATTCGCATCCAGATGGACAACGCGAAGGAGGGACGACATTGAAACAATTTAGCATCCGGCAGTATGTCGAGTGGCTGACGCTGATCCCGCTGTTGATCATGGCGGTCGGCCTGGAGACGTATTTCCTGCATGGCCGCTCTGCGGATCTGGACCGCGACCTGCTGGAACGCGGCAAGCTCATCGCCCGCCAGCTCGCTTCCAGCAGCGAATACGGCGTGTTTGCCAATAACCGGCCCTTCCTGCAAAACATCGCGCAGGGTGTCTTGCAGCAACCGGATGTGCGCGGGGCGATCATCCTGAATGCTGCTTCCGAGAGCCTGGTCGAGGAGGGGGAATTTTCCTATGCAACGGGAAACCCGATAGCCGATACAGGCCCGGCAATGCCGGAACACCCTGGCCCGGCCAGGAAAGTGCCAGCCGGCAAGATCAGGGAGTTGGTCAATCTGCAGACCCCGGTGCTCAGCCGGGACAAAAGTTTTTGGGTATACCAGCCCATCGTTCCGGTGCAAGTGGCTCTGGATGAGCTTGAGGTCAAACCCGCTGTGCAACAGGTCGGCGCGGTGATCATAGAAATGAGCCGGGCGCGCACCGAGAGAGCCAAATCACAGATGCTTTGGGTGACGATGGGGGCGACGGCCCTGTTTTTGATGCTGGTCTTTTACCTGGTATTCCGCGCCAGCCGCCGCATCACTTCCCCCGTCTGCGAGCTGAGTGATGCCGTGCAAATGATCGGGAAAGGCCGTCTTGAAACGCGAGTCGCCGTATCCACCCACGTGGCCGAACTCAGCACCCTGGCGCGCGGGATAAACGACATGGCGGCGCAGTTGCAACAGGAAAATGCGATCCTGCATCAACAAGTGCTGGAGGCGACGCGCATCGCCGCGATCGCCTTTGAATCACATGAGGGAATGATGGTCGCCGATGCAGCGGGCCTGATCATGCGGGTCAACAGCGCGTTCACCAAGATCACCGGCTACACGGAAGCGGAAGCCATAGGCAAGTCGCCCAGCCTGCTCAAATCGGGTCGCCACGATGTGGACTTTTATGTTGAGATGTGGGAAAGCATCGAGTCTACCGGTTCATGGCAAGGTGAGATCTGGAACCGGCGCAAGAACGGCGAGACCTATCCTGCCTGGCTCGCCATCACGGTGGTGGAGAGAGAGGACGGCAAGGTCGTCTATTACGTTGCCACCTATACCGACATCACTTTACGCAAGGTTGCGGAGAATGAGATCAAGAATCTGGCTTTTTATGACGCCCTGACCCAGCTGCCCAATCGCCGCATGCTGATCGATCGCTTGAGCCTGGCGATGGCTGCCAGCCACCGGAGCGGACGATATGGCGCGGTGATGTTCCTTGACCTGGATAACTTCAAGCCGCTTAACGACAAGTATGGGCATGCAGTGGGCGATCTGCTGCTGGTCGAAGTGGCACACCGCATCGTCGGTTGTGTGCGCGAGACGGACACGATCGCACGTTTTGGCGGCGACGAGTTTGTGGTGATGTTGAGCGAGCTGGATACCGAAAAAACCGAGTCAATGTCGCAGGCCGGCACCATAGCGGAAAAGATCCGCGCCATTCTGGCCGAGCCTTATGTACTGGCACTCCTGCAGCAGGAAAATGCCAATGCGACAGGGGAGCATCATTGCACGTCGAGTATCGGTGTGGTGTTGTTCATCAGCCACGAGACTGTCCCCGAAACTGTCCTCTCATGGGCCGACATGGCGATGTATAAAGCCAAACGGGACGGGCGCAATTCGATCCGATTCCATGAGTAGCGCTGTTCTTGGCCGGGCAGCCGGCAGAGAATCGTGGCTGCGCAGAAGAGGCTGGTAAAGTAGCGCATCTCCAATGCGGAATTGTAGAAACACCCGCTACATTTACCGGGAAAGAAAAAGGCCTGCATCTCTGCAGGCCTTTTAAAGATCAACCAGAACCACCTGGATGATTCTGCATGCTGGCGCATGCGAAATCCATTAACTAAAACTACCTAGTTAATTTTGCGTGCTATCGCACGCGAAATCATTAACCAGAACCACCTGATTAATTTTGCGTGCTATCGCACGCGAAATCCATTAACCATAAGCCACCTGATTAATTTTGCATGCTACGCATGCGAAATCTGGTGGCCCGGGGCGGAATCGAACCACCGACACAAGGATTTTCAATCCTCTGCTCTACCGACTGAGCTACCAGGCCAAATTTTGAAATAGAACATTGCGTCCCGTACAAGGATTTTGACTACGGCCGCTTGGCTTTCGCCAAGCTTAACTTGCGCTGCAAGTTAGCCTTCGCCGCAACAAGTCCCGCAAGCGGGCCGTGTTGTCAATCCTCTGCTCTGCCGACTGAGCTACCAGGCCATTCTCCTGTCGACCAAGCAAATCGGCCAACTCAGGAAGCCGCGCATTATACCGGTACCGCGCCAAATAACAAACCCCGCCGTAGCGGGGTTTGTTAATTTATATGCAGAACCATAGCGAGCGGTTCAGTTACATCATGCCTTCCATGCCGCCCATGCCGCCGCCGCCCATTCCACCGGCAGCAGGCTTGTCTTCAGGCAGTTCAGCAACCATGCATGCGGTAGTCAGCATCAAACCTGCGATGGAAGCCGCATTTTGCAAAGCGACGCGAGTCACTTTGGTCGGATCAACCACGCCCATCGCCAGCATGTCGCCATACTCGCTGGTCGCTGCGTTGTAACCGAAGCTGCCCTTGCCTTCCAGCACTTTGTTGACCACTACCGAAGGTTCGTCGCCCGCGTTGGCCACGATAGCGCGCAACGGAGATTCCATCGCACGCAACACGATGGTGATGCCTGCGTCCTGGTCATGGTTGTCGCCCTTGAGCTTGCCTACCGCAACCTTGGCACGCAGCAATGCCACGCCGCCGCCGGGAACGATGCCTTCTTCAACGGCTGCACGGGTTGCATGCAAGGCGTCTTCAACACGTGCCTTCTTTTCCTTCATCTCGACTTCTGTCGCCGCGCCGACCTTGATCACTGCAACGCCGCCAGCCAGTTTGGCTTTGCGTTCCTGCAGTTTTTCCTTGTCGTAGTCGCTGGTGGACTCATCGGCCTGCTTGTTGATCTGGCCGATACGGCCCTTGATCGCATCTTCCTTGCCGGCACCGTCGATGATGATGGTGTTGTCCTTGCCCACTTCGATGCGCTTGGCCTGGCCCAATTCGGCGAGGGTAGCCTTCTCCAGGGACAGGCCGACTTCTTCGGCGATCACGGTGCCGCCGGTCAGGATCGCGATGTCTTCCAGCATGGCCTTGCGACGGTCGCCAAAGCCGGGTGCCTTGACGGCAACGGTCTTCAGGATGCCGCGGATGTTGTTCACCACCAGTGTGGCCAGTGCTTCACCGTCGACGTCTTCGGCGATGATCAGCAACGGACGCCCGGCCTTGGCGACTTGTTCCAGTACCGGGAGCAGGTCACGGATGTTCGAAACCTTTTTGTCGTGCAGCAGGATGTAGGGGTTTTCCATCAATGCCAGCTGGCGATCCTGGTTGTTGATGAAGTAAGGTGACAGGTAGCCGCGGTCGAATTGCATGCCTTCCACGATGTCCAGTTCATCTTCCAGGCCGGTGCCGTCTTCAATCGTGATGACACCTTCCTTGCCGACCTTTTCCATCGCGGCAGCGATCTTCTCGCCGATCACGGTGTCGGAGTTGGCGGAGATGCTGCCCACTTGCGCGATCTCCTTGCTGGTGGTGCATGGCTTGGAAAGCTTCTTCAGTTCGGCAACGGCTGCAATGACAGCCTGGTCGATGCCGCGCTTCAGGTCCATCGGGTTCATGCCGGCAGCGACGAACTTCATGCCTTCCTGAACGATGGATTGCGCCAGAACGGTCGCTGTGGTGGTGCCGTCACCGGCTACATCGGAGGTCTTGGAAGCGACTTCCTTGACCATCTGCGCGCCCATGTTCTCGAACTTGTCTTTCAGTTCGATCTCTTTGGCGACCGATACACCGTCCTTGGTGATGGTGGGTGCGCCATAGGAACGATCCAGCACGACATTGCGGCCTTTGGGGCCCAGGGTCACTTTGACCGCATCGGCCAGGATGTTCACGCCGATCACCATCTTGCTGCGTGCGGCGTCGTGGAATTTTACGTCTTTAGCTGCCATGTTTAATTCTCCTTAAATTCAGTATTTACGTGCCAAAATCAAGCTTCGACTACGCCGATGATGTCGTCTTCGCGCATGGTCATATATTCCTGGCCGTCCATCTTGAAGGCTTGTCCGGCATATTTGCCGAACAGCACGCGGTCACCGACCTTGACACTCATAGCCTGCAATTTGCCGTCGTCGCCGACTTTGCCTTTGCCCACGGCGATGATTTCGCCTTGATCCGGCTTTTCAGTGGCGGCATCGGGAATCACGATCCCGGAGGCGGTCTTGCGTTCTTCTTCCATGCGTTTAACGATCACGCGATCGTTCAAAGGACGAATTTTCATGCTGATGTCTCCTAAAACAAGGGGTTAAAAAATGCGGAGGCGGAGTTTAGCACTCTCTGCCTGCGAGTGCCAACAGTCGGGGCGACCCCGCCCGATTTCAAGGGCAGGG
>Ga0172379_10009349_pt1 | contig 12124 bp, 8 predicted proteins | sample GrowelOW334metaG_FD_119756 | JGI IMG/M metagenome (GOLD analysis project Ga0172379, IMG submission 119756) | Groundwater microbial communities from an aquifer near a municipal landfill in Southern Ontario, Canada - Groundwater well OW334 metaG | ecosystem: Environmental > Aquatic > Deep... | reverse complement strand
GGGTGTTCCGATTGCAGCGGAATTAAACAGCCGGAACTCAGTTTCGTTTGTAGACCCGTCCCTGAAACTGACTATTAACTTGTTGTATTCGTCGTCTGCTGCAACCGTGACATTGGTAGGCGGAGCCGGAGCACAATATGCCGCCGTGGCAGCCGAAGCTGCACTGATTGCCGTACTCCCGCTGCAGCCGTTGGCCCGGATCTGGTAGGTGTGATTGTTACAGTTACCCGGAGTGTATATATACGGTGAAGTTACCCCGGTAATTGTGGTAGCTCCGTCTACAATTAGGTCGTAACTGGCAGCATTAGCCTGAGTGGGCCAGGTTACCGTCACATTATTACAGTTTCTGGCTACACTTACGTTTCCGGAAAAAGTAGGCCCGACCGGGGTACATTGCTGACAAGCCCGCAATATCCCCAACTCCCCTTCCGGACCGGATCCGCCCCAATTGTTCCTGAAATCCCATACTAATGAACCATCCGGTCTCCAAGCCTCAACATAATAATAATTAAATATATTGTCACCGCGGGTAAACAGTTTTGCCTCAATCGGGTACCAATTATCCGTCGCTGCATTGAATGTTACATCCCGGGTTTCTTCCACCTCCCGCATCCACACACTCCACTCGCCCAATCGCTCAAATAACGGAGTCAGCACTCCAACCGGAGGATCCGGTAAAGCATCGTTGGGCTGACCGATTGCAAAAGAAGCCGCTCCGCCTGTCTCATGAAATTTATAATGAATTCTGAATCTCCATGTTCCCGGAGTTAAATGTAGATACCCCCACCACCTCACTCCGAAAGCCTGGCTGCGACAGAGTGTTGTCTCCCACACCGACGACCAGGCTGACCATCCCCGTGTATCCCCCTCCGCAGCGTAACCGGCTGTTCTGGTCCACCCGCCTGGTGTCATCGGCTCACTAAACCATCCCCCTGACCCATAATTATAAATTTGGTACATTAATCCCCAACTGGTGGAATTCAATCCCTCCGTACCACAGTTGTACTGACCGGTAGGCCTCCACTCACACGTATAAACCGGCGGATCATCAGTCGAATCGCCTGGACAACACCCTATCAATCTTGAATTCACACGTAAACAGCCTGGGTTATCTTTTATCTCATAATCAGTACATCCTCCACCTCCAATATACCCACCACCCAACAAACACTTATTATCACTTGTTATAGAACACGTTAATATTTCAGACACCGGACCATTATCTCTGCACATGCCCGACACATTAGGATTCACTTCGCATCCATAGTTCAAAACTCCGCCAGTTTCTCCGACCGGGCAACTTCCGGTCGCACACTGGGCTGTCACTTTTACCGAAAAAACATTCGCTGCCAACATCATTACTATCAAACTAAAGAGTGTCCTGCCTGTACCTGAAACTAAATTTGTACTCCTCTTCATAAACTTAAATCTTTCACCAAAGAGTTGCTAATACTAACCCCGACAAAATCAAACTTACCTGATATTCTCTTATTCTCCCACACACCCCAATAGTCCTGCTGAGCCAGTTTCGTCGCTTTAGCCGCCCCGCATTCATATTGAAATGTTTTGCAGTATCCTGCTGCCTGAGATTCATTGGGTTCTATCACCTCTTGGTATTTCTTTTCTTCAGTCCGGGTAGAATTCGCCAAATATGATATTTTTACTCTCTGTCCAATCCGGAAATACTTCCCAAGTTGACGATAATCACTTATTGTTTGACTATCTGATCCTGCAATATTTACAAACAGATATTGCAGCTCTCCTTCAATCATCTGTCCTATACGCACATCTGAAATCACAATCCGGTGCTTTGTGTCTCTGTATGCCGTCTTTACATAAGGTAAACCGTTTTTTTTAAACGTATACAAAAACACCGGCTGAAACTCCCGCGTTGACCACCGCATATATCCATCCCGCGCCTGATAATCCGGAAAATAAGGTTCCGCTGGACTAACGGGTATCACATATCTAAATCCCCAGTAAATTAACCCCGAAAAAATTACTGCAAATGCAATTATCAACCCCCACCCGGAACGCAACTTATTCACCCATCCATCATACTTACTCTAAACCTTCTTAATCAACTTGCAAATTTACCTGGCCCATTCTACTAATTCCAAAGCAAACGCTTCTTCGGGTGACATAAGGGGTCTAACAAACTGTGCCGGAATAATTATCTTTGAAAAATCTTCATCTTTAGCCTTCAAAAGCTGCTCCGCCAAATCTCCCAGTTCTTTCTTATGTTCCACCCAATAATGATAATTCGCCCTGTTCCTTAAGTTAGATAGGCCGCCTTCAGGACGATAAATTCGATCCGCCACCTGAGGTTCTTGATCCGGTCTTTTGTACGAAAAAATTATTATTACTGGAGATCCCGGCCCAAAATAACCCACCTCTTCCTCCGGAGTGTCCACCTTGGCAAAAAAACTGCCGGAAGTGAAACACCTGCCTGGGTCCACTATCACTGTTGCGTCAACGGTATGTTCCCTTTCCTCCGGGTCTATCACATCTACCCTAACTTTCAACAACTTTAATCTTCCTTTTGCATCTCTGAAAACAAATTCCCCATAAACCACATCCGTTTCAATTCCCACACCAGCTATTTCCTCCTTTTGTACCCATAAGTTGCCTGTAGAATTTCCGCAAATTTGCACATTCTCATATCGTCTGTCCGTCCCATCATTTTCCAATCCCCCGTCAAAAAAAATGTTTCCATAACCCATAAGTACAGGCTGTGAGTACACCTCTGTTATCAAATGCCCATACTTTTCTTCCAAGGTGGTACCCACCCAAGCTCCATTTTCCCACTTAGCCATTTTAGCCTGATTAAATCCATCTACCAGATAGTTGTCGACAACCGTATATGTGCGTTCGGAATTTAAATTAAATATCGAGATGGCTTGTTGTACGTTCTTTTCTGCTTTTACCCATTGTGCCGTAGCCATATCAATTGTTTCCGCAATCTGGCCGGTACTGTCCACTCTGACCAGCTGTCCGCCTACATTCACCAAAGTCAGTCCTTCCGCTCCTCCGGATACCTCTAATGGTCCAAAACCCTCCGGGATAGTGTATTTGTCAGAGGTAGGTGTAGGGGGTTGGGTCATGAACTTGCCGTCTTTAATCGGGTTAAAGTACGTCTTGCCGTAATATGGATCTCCCAGTAACACGACTCCCACCATTGTTTTGTCAAGCTCAGTTTGATCCATTGGAAACAGGTAATAATAAAATATGTCCCGGCCCCATGACTCCGGATTTAAGGGAGTATTGGTCGCATTTCCCCAGTACTTTACCCAAGCCAAGATGACCGCTTCTTTGTCAGCTAAAGCTCCGGACTCAATCAGCTGCTGCTGTTCGGCCGTATACGCTCCGCCGGCTCCGGGTTTAAACTCCGGTCTGGCTACGGTCGGGGTTTCCGCAATCTCGGCTGTAGGAGTTACCTGCACCGGGTTTACCGGCACCTCAATTCTTTCCGTGGGTTCGGTTGTTGGTAAGGGAGCTGACTGGGTGACTCCTTCTCCGCCGTTGGGGGAGATGGTCGTCACTCCGCCGGCTTCCGCACACCCGGTTGCCAATCCCAGAATTGTCAGGGCTGATATTAATACTCCCGTCACTTTCCTTCTGGACTTAGGCGGCAGTTTGTCTGCCGCCTGCAACATCCTTCTGGCTACTGCTACTCCGACTACGGCCCAAACAGCTGCTTCCGTTACCACGTTTTCCCCTGCCGTTGCCTGGTACTTCCGACCCGCATCCTTTTCTTCCCCCTGCACCGGATAGTATGTCCTGCCTTCCGCTCCTGCCACCACCACCCCTTCCTGTCCGGACGGTTGTCCGTTCTTTTCTGATCTTGCATCCATCCCCGACTTCAGTTTTTCCTGCCTGGAGACAAATTTTCCCGGAAACTCGGTATCAACACCATATCCTTTCATGACTCAATTATAACCTGATGATTACTATAGGTCAATTAAGACTACTTTAAAAATTCTAACGGGTTAAGCAATGTTCCCCCTCTCCTGATCTCAAAATGCAAATGCGGTCCGGTAGACCGTCCGGTTGATCCCTCCAGACCTACCACATTACCTCTCTTTACCGTTTGTCCCACCGCTACGTTCACCTTAGATAAATGTCCGTACAGTGTCCGGTAGCCGTTACCGTGATCGATCACCACTCTGTTACCGTAGCCGGAATTATCCGGCCAACCGGCTGTCACAACCGTCCCGGAGTCCGCTGCCAATACCGGTGTCCCCGTAGACGTCGCAATATCCACTCCTCGGTGATACCAGGCATACCTCTGGGTGATTCGGCCTCCGATCGGCCAGGCAAAACTACCGGTTGCCGACACTACTCCGGCATTGGGTGTAGTCGCCGCCACATATCTGGTCGGTGACCACAATACCTCGTTTGGCTTCTCCCCGTCCGGCACAATCAAATCCTGACCCACCGCCAAAGCGAATGTCTCATTGTCGGAAAACGTGTTAAATGGAAAATCCACAATTGCCTGCGGATTGGCATTATATTTTTTAGCAATCGAATAAATTGTTTCTCCTCTGGCTACTTTATGTCTTACCCCGGTCACCGGCATAATCCTCAATACCTGCCCTGGTTTTATCGAATTTACCGAAGCTAAATTGTTTTCCCATCTGATCGTATCCTTCGATATCCCGAACTTTTCCGCAATTACCGACACCGTATCTCCGGACTGAACCGTATATTCCATCACTTTATCCCTGACCTTATCCGATACCTGAGTCGACGTCTCATCCGTCTCTATTTCCAGTACCTGACTGGCTGTCATTACCTCTTCATCTAAATCCCCTTGCGCCCCGGGAAATGACGAGGCCAGCACCGGTGCCAGGGTTACCGCCATCGCCATCAGTCCGGCCATAGCCGAATGCACAAACGGCCTGGCAAACCTGCCCCGCTGCCGATACAAAACATGCGTTACTCCGTCTTTTACTGTCTCGAATTTGGAAAACCATCCGTATAGTTTGGTAAACAAATATTTCCGCCACGCTGACAGAAACATTTTTGCCTCCCCCCAGATAATCCGCATGTTCTTCATTTGCTTGTCAAAAATACCACATAGCTAACCTCAAATCAAAACTCCTTCAGGATTTTTTACCCTTTAACCTCATCTTAATTTCTGCCTTTGCTTCATCAACATCCGACCAGGGTTGTTCCGTTTTTCCTATCAATATGGACTTTTCATGCCCTTTACCTGCTAAAAGCACGATATCCCCCGCTTTAGCCATTTTTACTGCTAAACCTATCGCCTTCCTTCGGTCATTTTCCGTTACCAGAGTTCCGTTTTTAATTCTCAGTTCCGGGTCTGCCATCCCCGAAATTATTTGTTTAGCAATCTCGTCTTGGTTCTCCGAACGGATATCATCAGAAGTTATTACTATTACATCAGCCAACTCGGCCGCAATCTCTCCCATTAGCGGCCTTTTTCCTTTATCTCTTTCACCTGTACAGCCGAACACTGCTATCAGCCGCCCGGATTTTGATAAATCGCTCCTTAACTGGGTTAAAACGCTCTTCAATGCGTTCGGTGTATGTGCAAAATCCACCACCGTTCTGAAATTTTGTCCGGCTTTCACTTCTTCCCTTCTGCCGGAAACCCCCAAAAAGTTTTTTGCTGATTTTCTCACCGCATCTTCCGGTACTTTCAGAATTTCGGCTACCGTCGTAACCGCTGCCAGATTATACCGATTGTAATCCCCTGCCAGTGCCGGACTGAGCTCCGTCCATTCGGACTTTGTATACGGCATCACCGTACATTTTTCATCACATCCCTGTCTAATTTGCTCATAAGCCGGATCATCCTTATTTAAAACTGCATACTGCACCCCCTTAAATAACTTAAGTTTTGCCCCGATATATCTTTTCATATCCAGAAAATCATCCAGGTGGTCACGGGTAATATTTGTTAAGACTCCGATTTTAATATTGCACCCCCAGACTCTGTATTGATCCAATCCGTGCGCCGTTACTTCCAAAACTACATGTGTCACTCCTGCATCCGTCATCTCTTTAAGTATCGGTTGTAACCGCCGTGCATCAGGGTTAGTCGTATGCAGTCCCGTCTCAATCTCTGTCTCTTCATTCTTCTCGTTCACATACCTTGCCGTTACTGTCGTTATCGCCCCGACCCTTATCCCGACCGCTTTCAGCACCTCATATAGTAATGTACATGTGGTCGTTTTCCCATCCGTTCCGGTCACCCCGATCACTGTCAACTTTTTGGCCGGGTATCCGCATTTGGCTACCCAATATATTGAATTAGCCAAATGGTATACGTTCTTTATCCTTTGTTTCCACCATCCGACTTCATTTTTAAACTTTGCCATATCGTTCTGGTTCCTTAATTATATCTAAACATCTCCGGATCTGTTTTACCCATATCTTTCCCGGCCATCATAAAACCGCTAACCACACCCCGAATATCGCCAGCACCAACCCGGTAAGCCACGCTCTGGCCACAATTTTTGGTTCTTCCCAGCCTGCCAACTGCAACCAATGATGTATGGGGGCAATCGGAAATAACCTCTTTTTCATAAATCTTTTACTCAAAAGCTGCAGCAGACTGCTCCCTCCCTCTACCAAGAATATTCCCCCGATTACCAAAAGCGCCACAATCTTACCGGACAGAATCCCCACCACAGCTAAAGTCGATCCGAAAGCCATTCCCCCCACATTCCCCAGCATTATTCTGGCCGGATAAATGTTGAAATATAAATACGCCAGAAGCGACCCGGTCCAAATCGCTATAAACAAGGAAATCACATGATCCAGATCCGTCATTGCAATTACCCAGAAAGCCATCAGACAAATCAGTAGTAATCCGCACGATAGGCCGTCCAGTCCGTCAGTAATGTCAAATGCGTTCGCAAAGGTCACAATTAAAAACGCAAACACCGGCACGGATAAAATTCCCATATGTATATACCCGATAAATGGAAAATTAGCTATGTCGATTTTCAGACCCCAATACATTATTCCTGCCGAGATAAACGCCAGTATCCACTGAATCAGAAATTTATGCCGCATTCTTAATCCGAAAAAACCCGTCTTCGCAAATCCGAATATTTTGATCAGATCATCATATAACCCCAATACTCCGAACCCTAAAAATGTAATTACGATCACTCCCAGTTCCCCTGCAATCGGATGTCCGGAAAACAAATTTCCCATCCCCGCCCGCCAACCCGCTACCACCGCAAATACCATGGCTACCACCAGCGCAATAAGAATTCCTCCCCCTGTCGGCACACCCGCCTTAACCGCGTGCATTTCTCTTACCTTATAAAAATTCTCTGTTGCCGTCTTTCTGATCTCTTCGGTTTCTTTTCCCCTGGTGAATTTAAATTTATACAGCAAGTCAATAAACGGAACCATTAACACAAGTGTCAGAATACACGAAAAAATCAGTATACCGAGATAAAAATGCATATTTATTTTACGGCTTTCAATCGCCGCAGCTCAATTCTACCTTCTGTATACAATTGATTCCAATCCTTTCCGTAAGTGGGAGTAAATTCAAAACTTGGTTTACCCGCGTCGATGGCTATTCCGCTCACATTCACCCCCATCGGATGCGCCGTAGAAGTTGATTGAACAACTTTCCAACCGTCCCTGTTCAGCACAACGGCTATATGATAATAGCGTCCGCCGTCAGGTTTCCGAAACAGCAATAAATCCAACGGCCGGATTTCTCCGAAATCTACTTCTTCGGAAGCCCCAGCTGCAAACGTAAATGCTCCGGCTTTATATGCATTCTGCTCTTCGCCTTTCCACGACAGCACCCCGTTCACCTCTTTAGTTCCTAACGTCCTAACTAAAACGTTATACGCAAACCCGGAACAATCCACTCCCAATCCGTTCAAAATCATATAATCCCTCGCTCCGTCACCGGTAAAAGTACTTGTGTCTATTCCGTCCTTCTCTGCCATTTTTATCACCGCCGCCGACAGCTCCTCCGGACTGCCCTTACCCCGGTACCAGCCGTAACCATATTCCATATTGTTATACGGAACAAACAATCGTCTGATTTCTTCGTCCTTAATACCGCCGTTTTTTAACATCCTTCCGAAAATCCTGCCCACCTCATTCGTAAAATACGGAGTCGCTATCTGCTGCTCCCCCACCTCCAGCCGTAAATACTTCTCTGCCACTTCCCATGCCGACCTGTTTTCCTTCTCTGAAACCATACCCTTCAAATTATATAGTTAATCACTGTTTTTTTGCAGCCAACTGCATTATTTTTTGTCACCCCTGCACTTCAGCTTTATTGGTAAGGTATACTCCTCCTTATGCCCGCATCAAAACACGTTCACTTTATGGGTATCGGCGGTTCGGGTATGTCCGCAGTCGCTCAGATAGCCGCTGCCCAGGGTTATACCGTTTCCGGATGCGACCAGCAAACGGATACCCCGTATATCGACAAGGTTAAATCTGCCGGAATCAAAGTCTTGTCCGGTCACAACCCTGATCACCTTAAACAGGCAGACCTTCTGGCCGTCACCCCGGCTGTCTTTTATCAAAACGACCACCATCCGGAAATTGAAACTGCCAGAGCCAAAGGAATCCTCATTAAATGGCAGGACTTTCTGGGTCACTACCTCCACAAAGGTAAATTCCTTATCAGCATTGCCGGTACCCACGGTAAATCCACTACCACTTCACTGGCAGGCCTGCTTCTGGAAGCCGCCGGTCTTGACCCCACAGTCGAAGTTGGTGCCACGGTTACTGCCTGGCATAACAATGTCCGCCTCGGTAAATCAAAGTACTTTATTTCCGAGGCCGACGAATTTCACGATAATTTTGCTTCCTATGAAAGCGATATTCTCATCCTCACTTTATTGGAATTTGATCACCCCGAATACTTCGGTACCGAAGAAAACATGCTTGCCAGTTTCCAGAAATTTATTGATCACCGTAAGCCCGGAGCCGCATTAATCGTCAACTCGGATTCTTCGTTAATTTCCCGTCTCGATCTTCCCCGGGACACCCTTTTCTATTCCTTAAATCAGGCTCAGGATATCCGCCTGCTTCCTTCCGGAAGCACTTTTTCGTACCAGGGGAACTCTTATCACCTGCTTATTCCCGGCCGTCATAATATTCTCAACTCTCTGGCCATCATTAATCTCGCCCGGGTTCTGCATATTGATCCCCGGATCACCACCTCGGTTCTGAGTGCTTTTACCGGCATCGGTCGCCGCTTAGAACTTTTAGGCAAAAAAAACGACACCACCATTTACGATGATTACGCCAATCATCCCAGCTCTTTTTCCGCTTCCATTTCCGCGGTTAAACAAATGTATCCTGACCAAAAAATTATTGCTGTCATCGAACCCCACACCTACAGCCGCTTAAAATTGCTTCTTCACCAGCTTCCTGACGCAGTCATTCAGGCTGATGAAATTATCATTTCCAAAATATTTGCTTCCCGTGAATCCGATCCGGGTGATTTTACCGGCCAAAACATCGCTGACGCCATTAATGCCTCTTCCCGGCCCGATCATCCTCCGGCTCGCTACATTCCCGAATTCACCGACATCGTCTCTTACCTTGCAAATTCTCCTGCAGACACAAATCGGGTCATCTTGGTTATGGGTTCAGGTAATAGTTATCAACTCTCCCGCAATCTCCTTTCTGCCTTATGACTTACGACCAGCTTCGCCACCAATATCCTGAATTCATTTATAAAAACTTTTCCTCTCAGGTAACCGGTAATCGTCTCGAAATTGCATATCATTTTTCCGCTCCCCCCGACCATGATTTCACCCACCGGCTTACTTTCACCTTTCCCGACACCGCCATTATCCCCGAAAATTCGCAAATCACCGATTTAATTTTTCATCTGGGTCTTTCTCTTATTCCCTCCTACTGGAAACTTACCTGTTCTCCCGCAATTAAAATTGCTGCCGGCAGTCTTTCTCCGTCTCAGACTGGCTTTTGGCACAAACTTCTCATTAAAGGCATGGGGGAATATTATTATAAAAACCGCATCGACTTCACTGTTTCCGACTTCCTCACTTTGAATTCATCTTCTCCTGATAAGCTTTCCTCCTCTGTTGTCGCCGCTGACCAGCCTCCGCTTCGTCCCGACAGAGTTATTATCCCGGTGGGTGGGGGTAAGGATTCAATAGTCACGCTGGAATTGCTCAAATCACATTTCGAACTTACCCCGTTTGTTATTAACCCCAGTCCCATTACCGATGAGGTTATTAAGATTTCCCGTCTGCCTGACCCGATCACGGTTAAAAGTACTTTTGATCCGCTCCTTTTCGATCTTAATCGTCAGGGGTACTTAAACGGTCACACTCCCGTCTCCGCCTTTTACGCCTTTTCCGCTGTCTTGGCCGCCGCCGTTTCTTCCGGAAAGTTCGTCGCTTTTTCCAATGAACGCTCCAGTAACGAAGGCAATACCATTTACCTAAACCAGGAGATTAACCATCAATATTCCAAAACTTTGGAGTTCGAATCTGACCTACAAACCTATCTTCGTGATTTAAACCCGGATTTAAACTGTTTCTCTTTCCTCCGCCCCCTCTACGAAATCCAAATCACCAAAATCTTTTCCCGCTATCCCGAATACTTTCCTGTCTTTTCCAGCTGTAATCAAAATTTCAAGCTTCACCGGCCTTTATCAAATCCGTCTCCCGCTTTAAAGACTAACAGTAAATGGTGTGGTCATTGTCCCAAATGCGTTTCCACTGCCTTAATGCTGGCCTGCTTTATCGGCAAAGACGAAGTCGTGAAGATTATGAGCGTTTACCCGCCTGACTTACCGGAAAACCGCACGCTTTTAGACGATCTCCTGGGCAAAAACCCGGTCAAACCGTTCGAATGCGTTCTCTCCCGTCCCGAAGCCGTCGCCGCATATGCCTCTGTAAACGGCTCACTTTCACCCCAGCTTAAGGAAATTTTGTCGGCTTGGCAGGATGACCCAAACCTTCCCGAAAATTTCGCATCCGTTCTTTCCCGGTCTCTCAAATCAGCTTAGTCGGATATTCGCGTGTCTGCCTGATACAATTAAAATATCTCTATGGATCTGACAAATATTACCCCTCAAACCAAAATCCTCATTTTGGGGTTCGCCCGTGAAGGTCAAAGCACTTACAAATTTCTCCGCTCAAAATTTCCCGAAATACCTCTGAGTCTGGCTGACATTAAAACTCCCGACTGGGTTCCGTCCGATCCGCATGTCGAATGTTTCTTCGGCCCGGATTATCTAAACTGTCTGTCTCAGTTTGATCTCTGCATTAAATCTCCCGGTATTTCTCCTCATCAGCCTGAAATTGTGGCCGCCAAGAAATCCGGCTTAAAATTTTCTTCTCATACCAGACTATTTTTTGAAGTCTGTCCCAGCCACAATATTATCGGCATCTCCGGCACTAAAGGTAAATCTACCACTACCTCCCTTACTTACGAAGTTCTTAAAGCCAACGGTTTAGATGCCGTTCTTGTTGGTAATATTGGTCGCCCTGCTCTGGATTTCCTTCCGGAAATTTCTCCGCACACCTGGGTAGTTATGGAACTTTCTTCCTATCAGCTCCAGGATCTGAATATTTCCCCGCATATTGCCGTCATGCAAAATATCTTTCCGGACCACCTCGATTATCACAAGACCTTCGAAGAATACATTGAAGCCAAAAGTCATTTAGTCCGTTTTCAAACTCCAAACGATTATGTTATTTTTAATTCCGATTTTCCTCTTCCGACTCAAATCGCCCACACTTCACCCGGTAAAAAAATCTCTTACTCGCTTCTGGACTTCGACCCGCAAATCAAAACTAAACTCATCGGCAACCACAACAAACTTAACATTATTCCCGTGGTAAAAATCAGTGAACTTTTACAACTTTCGCAAAAAATTACTTATTCTGCAATTGAAAATTTCACTCCGTTAGACACCCGTCTGCAGTGTGTCGGCAATGTAAACGGTATTATGTTTTACGAAGACACTTTGGCCACAATTCCCGAAGCCACTATTGCCGCAATTGACGCTTTACACCCTACCGTCGGCACTCTGATTGCCGGTGGTCATGAACGGAAACAAAATTACTCCGTTTTAGCAAAAAAGATACTTGAATCCGGCATAAACACTCTTATTGTTTTTCCG
>Ga0172379_10009348_pt1 | contig 12125 bp, 18 predicted proteins | sample GrowelOW334metaG_FD_119756 | JGI IMG/M metagenome (GOLD analysis project Ga0172379, IMG submission 119756) | Groundwater microbial communities from an aquifer near a municipal landfill in Southern Ontario, Canada - Groundwater well OW334 metaG | ecosystem: Environmental > Aquatic > Deep... | reverse complement strand
GCTTGGTTTGAAGTGGATGGTTTGGAAAAACATATTCCACGCAGTTTTTTCTGTGCCGAGTTTTAAGTACCCGAGTTCAAGAAAAATAATACCGACAACGAGTCGTAGAATAAAAGGAGCGAGTTGGCTATAGGTGAATAGACTTGGGAATGCGCTTAACATAAGGAGATTGTAACACAAAATAGTATTCAGAAGCCACCTGTGATATAAACTAGGCATGAAAACAGTTGCAATTCTCCACGATATTCGCAGTGTGGTTAATGTCGGTGCGATTTTTCGTACTTGCGATGCTGCTGGTATTTCCAAAATTTATTTAACTGGCATTACACCAACTCCTCTTGATCGTTTTGGTCGTACACGTACAGATCTGGCAAAAGCTGCGCTTGGTGCAGAAAAAACTGTGGCCTGGGAATTCTTTCAAAAAGTTGAACCAGTTTTGGAAGCTTTAAAAAAAGAAGGTTACAAAATTGTTGCCATTGAACAATCACCAATATCTATTGATTATAAAAAAGTGCGAGAGCATATTAGTTCGCATAATGATATTGCTTTTTTGGTTGGTAACGAAGTTGGGGGAGTGCCGATGCAACTTCTTAGTTGTTGTGACTTTGTTGCAGAAATACCTATGGAAGGACAAAAAGAATCACTAAATGTTAGCACAGCTTTTGGTATTGCGACTTTCAGGATTTTAGACATATAAAAACAGCCATGTTTGTAGTATGGCTGTTTAAGTGGTGACTGCCTGTGATTCAATCACCTTTGTCCAAATCTTTTTCTGCTGAGGCCTCTGTGCCCGTATCCATAGCCGTTTTGTTGTCTGGCCTGTAGTTGGGAAGTCGCTCCTGTTTGTTTTGCTTCCCCTTGTCTTGCCACGAATTCGCGAACAGTATCCGTGCCAAATATTGATCCTGGTTCAAAAATAGATCTATTCTCAATCATTGTATGTCTCCTTAAAAAGGTTCATTTTTCTCCGGTCATTCTATTATCTTTTTAGTTTTTTGTCTACCGTCGATAAAATTGTTTTTATTTATACAATATTTGATGAACGGGACAGAAATGACTTGAACGTCCACCAACTTTTATTCTCTCTATTATGCCGCCGTCTTTTTTTAAACACGGCTTGCCGGTGCATCGGTAGACATTGTGTTTGTGTTGGAATTGTCCCGGCAAGCCGTAGATGTTTCGATAGTCTGATGTTGAGTCGCCGCCAAAATATAAACCCTTTTTCAAAACATCCCGCATGGCTTTATACAATCTCCTCAATCTTTCTGATGGGATTTTTGAGACAATAGATAGTGGGTGAATATCAGAAAGCCACAGCATTTCGTCTGAATAAATATTACCGATACCAGAAATGGTTTCCTGATCCAAAAGTATCTGTTTTATTTTCCAGTTTTTTCGTAGCATTAATTGCTCTTTCATAATTACTAGAGAAAAGTTTTTACTAAGTGGGTCTGGTCCTAAATCAATCAAATCAGAAACTTTATGGCGATTTTTTGTTTCAAATATAAAAATCTTGGCGAATTTTCTTGTATCAGCAAAAGCCAAGTGTTTTCCATTTGAAAATGTGAAAATTAGTCTGATGTGTTTATTAAATGGGTCGGCGAGAGGGGAGTCTTTTTCACTTGGCGACCATATTGCGGCGACTTTTTTGCCAGTTGTTTTTCTTTCATATTTTCCATACATAAAATGCCCAGTCATTTTCATGTGGGCTAGGATTGTTTGGTTATTAGATAAATGAATCAAAACATTTTTGCCTTGGCGTTCGGCACTCTTTATTTTGCTGCCAACAACAATTTTCTTAAAAGCAGAAAAATATTTCGGATTTTTTATGTTGTCTTTTCCATGGTGAAAAGGGCTATTGTAATTAGTCCAAACATCGGTAATTGTTAACCCCTTCACTTTGGTGTTGATTCCATCGACAGTTGTTTGAACTTCCGGTAATTCTGGCATGACAAAAGTCTAAAGTGTAATGCAAAATATGTAAAGCTTTGTGGGGAATTTATTGTTGCAATATAACGCAGATTGTGTTATAATATAAACAAATGAAATTGGCCGGCGTGTTGCTGCTCGATTATCATGTTCTTTGAAAGCCGTATTTTGCGGCAAGAAAGGAGACTGTCATGTTTGACGGTAAACTTCAAAACGAACTCTTCGGTGCACTGCACCGGCGGGTTAACGGAATCGTACTCCGTATCGAAAACGGAACGCTTGATTACCAGCGAGTAATGAAGGCTTCCCAAATGGTAGCGGAGGGAGAATTTCCCCCAACTGGGCCACTTATTATCAATTGGCGTCTAGTTTACAAGGCACTCGGAATGGCGAAGAAGTATGATGCAGGATTTTCCCCGAATGCGGTAAAACTTGTACCTAGCGTGTACCGCTGGATGACTCCTATTCTCAAAAATGTCACCTGCGACAAAGTAATTGCAGCTTTCAGGGAAATCAATATCAATGTGTCTTTGTGTGCCAGTGACTTAGATTCAAGTGTCACCGAAAACGATCGTAACCATAATAATGGATCGTACATCGTATCATTTGCTTCCAACGTGGAAGCTGACGAGAATCTAAAAAATCTCTCAGCTAACAAACTGGCCGAGCAAGGTGTAAAAGGAATCACTCTTTTAGAGCGTCTGGTTCTTGGGTTTGGTTACTTCCTAACCACAGGCAAGCACCTTGATGAAAAGAATGTCACACTTTGTATTGGTTCTCGCCGTTCGGACGGTGGCGTGCCGGGCGTGAATTGGGACGTTGGCAGTCGTAAGTTGTGTGTTAGCTGGTACTCCGCTGACGTTGCATACGATAATCTCCGGGCTCGCGCAGTGGTTTCCTCTAAACGGTTCAATTTTGTTTTTTAAAACTTACCCCCGGCAATCAGAATTGCCGGGGGATTTCTTTTTATTTATTTTGTTCTAACACTTTTTTTGAGTTCTTCTTCGGCCACAGTTGCATCGCTCCAGGGCTCTTTCGTACCATTTTTTCGCATAATATACGGGTCGGTGCCTTTGCCACTTATCAAAACTGCGACTTTTCCACTACCATTTTGATTTTTATTGTTTTTTTCTAATATTCGCGCTCTTTCAATAGCTGTGTGAATAGCTACACGTCGGTCCATAATTACTAAAACTGGTTTTTTCTCAATAGCAACTCTCATTTCTTCAATGATTTGCTCTGGGTTGTCGTCATATGGATCTTCATCGGTCAAAATAATTTCATCACAATATGTGTCAGCGATTCTAGCCATTTCTGGTCGTTTCCAAGTGTCGCGGCCTCCGCCACAGTTTCCTAGAACACAAATTTTTTGACTGTTTGGGAAAGCTTCATAAAGATTTTTGAGAGAATCTGCGGTGTGAGCGTAATCAACAACTACGGTGAAGTCTTGCCCAGCTTGGATTTTTTGCACTCGTCCCTTTATTTCATCCAAATGTTCAACTGCAATTTTTATCCGCTCCGTGCTCACTCCTTGTGTATACGCGTAATTTGCGGCTGCTAAAATATTATACAAATTAAATTTCCCAGGTAAAACGGTATGCATTTGTTGGCCAAAAAGAGTGAAAGTACTGCCAGTTTCTGTGAGTTCAAAAGGTTTTGCATCTTCAAGTTTGAATGATACTTTAACCGGTACGTTTATTGCCAAAAACTTCTCGCTTTCTGGGTCATCGGCGTTTGCAACAACGATACGTCCTACTTTGTTTGATTTTTCCAACGCTTTGGCCAGAGAAAGTTTTGCATTCAAATATTTTTCAAACGAACCGTGTGATTCTATGTGTTCCGGCGAGATGTTGGTAAAAATAAGGGCATCAATTGCAATGAACTTGTGACGATATTGTTTGGCTGCTTCTGAACTCATTTCTAAAATAGCGTATTCACAACCAGCAGTGACAGCATCACGCAGAAATTTTTGAACAAAAAATCTTCCCGGCGTCGTCATTTTAAATTTATTTGCCCAAGTTTTCTCGCCAATCTTAAAACGAATAGTGCCAAGGAGCGCCGTTTTTCTCCCGGCAGACTCAAGCATTGCGTTAATAAATTCTGTCGTACTTGATTTGCCTTTAGTTCCAGTTACAAGCACTACCTTTATGTCTTTAGAAGGGAAGCCATATATAAAGGCGCCAAGCAGCGCTAATTTGTAATGATATATTGGTGCCAGCACAGAAAAAATTTTTCGCGGGATAAGTTTTTTTATTTTTCGAAGAATATTATCCATGATTAGATAAAATTTTTAAAGCTTTTTTAACACGATCTCCCGCACTTCCAGAATCAGCAGGGACTTTTTTAAGGGCTTCGCGTGCTTCGCGCTCGGCATACCCAAGTGACTTGAGTGCTTCAACAACGTCAGATTCATGTCGCATTGATTCTGTTGGTGTGTCGCTTTCTGTGGCACCAATTTTGTCAGAGAGTTCGCGGACTATTTTTTCGGCGTTTTTTCTACCAATACCTGCGACTTTGGTTAAGTACGACGGATCGTTTGAAGCTATTGCTCCACGGATTGTCCCTATAGAGACAACATTGAGTATGCCTGCTGCCGTTTTCGGTCCAATTCCAGAGATAGTAATAAGAAGTTCAAAAATTTCCAATTCGTCGGCATTGGCAAAACCATAGAGGTCAAGCGCTGTTTCGCGCACTGATAGATATGTCCAGATTCTGACTATTTTAGGGCTTACCACAGCCATTTTTTGAAGATTTTCAGAACCTATCCACACCTTATACCCAACTCCGTGAACATCTAAAACAATAGAGCGGGAATCTGTGTGAACGATTACACCTTCAAGTTGAGCTATCATATCGATATAATAGCACAAAATCTTCGATATATGCGTTTAAGTAGAGCCATGAAAACCATTGACAGAATGGTGATTAGGGTGTACAATATACCTAGATTAGAACATTGAAATAATCTGAGATCACTATGTGGTGATTTTAGTGTTTATTGTTTAATTGGCACATGTGCCAGAAAAGGAGATGACATGTCATCTTATACAGAAGGCCAAGTTCATCAACTAATGGAAGCTTTTGAAAAAACAGGTTTTATTCCAAACGACATTACACTGTTGGGGCAGTTTCCTGATTTATTGAAAATCCGTGGTGTTGTGCGAGGGGAACGGACGATTTCAGGACCACTTTGCAAATGGCGTGAACAAGACAGTGTCATTTACTTGTCAGTCATATCCGACGGTGTCACCGGTCTCGAATGGGTTAGACGTCTTAGGAAGAAAGGTTTCCGACTCAGTGATTATGTCGAAAGCATACTTCTCAGTCTGGACTTCAAACCGACCAAGTGTGTAACCTACGAGATTGCTATCCTCAAGGGAATACTCTTTGAAGAAAACGATCGTACCACGAAAAATATTCGTGCTGAAGCTGACAAGAGGAAACTTGAGAAACCTAATGCCGAAGTCGCTTGTCTTATTCGTGAAAACTTTTCAGACAAGGAAATTGAAGCTATGGGTTTAAAATGGGTCATTACAATGCATGAACCCATTAAAGATTCTGATGGCAATCCGAACTTGCTGAACACACACCGTTATGTCGATGGTCTATGGCTCAACGCGTACTACGACAGTCCTAGCAGCAGGTGGGATCGTGACAGCGGCTTTGCTTTTGCTGTTCCGCAAGTCAGTTCTCAGAGTTAAGTCACTTGGGACTCTTATGTCCTTAGGACTTAGTCCTTCCGCCTTACATTCTGTTGTTACAGAATGTAAGGCGGTTTTTTTTATTTCAACCCATCTTAGCCAAAATTTTGACTTTTTTAGAGGTATGTTATAGTATGTTGCCTATGCCAATTACATCTTCAGCTAAAAAAGCTCTTCGCGCCGGTGACCGCAAGCGTGTCTATAACCTTGCCAGCAAAAAGAACGTTGATACTATTACTAAAGAATTTAAGAAGCTGATTGCCGCAAAAGACAAGAAAGCCGCCGCAAAGTTATTGCCTGCAGTTTACAAAACGCTAGATAAGGCGGCAAAGACTCATTATATTGATAAAAACACTGCATCTCGAAGAAAATCACGTTTCAGTGCAGCTATCAAGAAAATTGCTTAACTATAAAAATCTCAAAGGACATCCGAAAGGGTGTTTTTTGTAGCAACAGAATTGTTGTATACTTGAATAAACAATAACTTTTTTCAAATGATCAACAATGCTTCAAAAAATCTAAATGATAAAGACACTTCTGGATATCGGGCTCGCGAGATGGATGAAAAGGTGAGGAAGGATAGAGAAGACAAACAGCGCAAACTTATTTTGCAAAAACGCGCACTTGAATTGAAAGAGATGGATTTGCGCACGCAGGAAGACAAACACAATCGTCTTCGTCGAGAGATCGCAAAACTTGAAAATCAGCCTAAAAAGTCTACGACAGTAACATCTGAAACAGTTTTGAATATCAAAATTGCGGAACGTCAAAATAAAGAAAAAGTTTTAAAAAATGAAAATAAAATAAAAGTTCTTGAACAAGAGATTGTAAAATTAAAAAACGAAAACTTAGGACTTGGTCAAAATCTTGAAATGAAGAAACAGGCAGTGGAAAGAGCAAACAAGGATTTCTCTGTAGTGAAAAAACAAATTGAGGAATATCAGCAATTATTTCAGGAAAAGACCCAAGAAGCGATACTCGCCGTCAATCGCATCAATGGGATAAAGCAAGAGATTGAGATGATCAAAAACAGAATCCAAGCTTTGGAAAAATAATTGAGATTTTGTCTCACAAAAATTGGTGCCCCTGGTAGGAATCGAACCTACATTTTGAGTTCCGCAAACTCATGTCCTATCCATTGAACGACAAGGACTAACAGAAGTACGTTATCACACAACGCTTAAAATCCCAAATACTCCATGATTTGTTGAGAAATTGGCTCGTGGTGCTCGACTTCGGCGATTTTGTGTTGAAAGAAAAAGTGTCGGATTTCATCTGCTGTAACTTCTGACACAAGCGGCACGATAATGTATGTCATCGTCTTTTTTTTTGATTTTAAGATTAATTTTGCAACACCATTTTCGTATTCATCAACCCAAAAGGATTCAATCGTTGCAATCGGGTAAAGGGTCTTGTCGATGATGAGCCCGCGTTGGGTTAAATGATATTCCAAGAGTCTTGGGGCTTTGTTGGCGTGCAGAAGGAGAGAAAGGGAAGCGACAATGATAAGTATTGCTAGCACGACTTGATTAAAAAAGATTGAAGCTACAACTGCGCCGATTGTCACAATACCAACTGCCCAATACCAGTCGGATGTTTTTGGACTATGAGCGAACTCGTATGTTCGCCACGAGATACCTTCAATGTTCATAAAATAATTGTATCACGAATGCAAACATTGCAAAACGTGATGGCACTGTATTTTGGCGGAGGAGGTGAGATTCGAACTCACGACCCAGTTACCCGGGTGACAGTTTTCAAGACTGTTGCTTTAGACCACTCAGCCACTCCTCCGTCTGGAGATATTGTCATATTTTCTGTTTATTTTCAAGTTTTTGTTTTGCGGAAGATCTCTATTGTATTATTTTCTCTTTCTAATATACAATGCTCTACATGAGAATATTAGGCATTGATTATGGCACCAAGCGTATTGGCTTGGCTATTAGTGACCCTGAAGCAAAGTTTGGGCAACCCCATTCAGTTATTGAAAATTCAAAATCAACGAAAGAAAAAGTTCTCTCCAAAATACTTGATATCATTAAAACTGAGCAAGTTTCGGAAGTCGTACTCGGTGAATCAAAAGATTTTAAAGGGCAGGACAATGCTGTGATGTCAGAAATCCGAGATTTTAAGGAAACCCTTGAGAACGCTCTCTCACTTTTAGCACCACCTAGCATGCCTGTTATTTTTGAACCGGAATTTTTAACGTCCCATCAAGCGGAATATTTCCAAGGGAAACATGATTTGCTTGACGCTTCTGCTGCCGCACTTATTCTGCAAAGTTATTTGGATAAGAAAAAAAATCGGGAAGAAGTAGCTAAAAAAAATACAATAACAATAGATGATTTTTCGAAAATTGAAATTCGTGCTGGCAAAATCATAAAAGTTGAACCGATTCCAGGATCAAACAAACTTTTAAAACTTGAAGTTGATTTTGGGGAAGAGAAGCCTCGTCAGGTTCTCTCTGGTATTGCTAAATATTTCCCTGATGTCGCAGTGCTTGTTGGCCGTACAGTTGGTTTTGTTACAAATCTTGAACCGCGTCTGATGCTTGGTTTAGAGAGTCAGGCGATGATACTCGGTGTTTCAACTTCAGATAGTGTTTTTTCTCTGCTTTCTGTTGACTCAACTATCCCGCCTGGTACGAAAGTTAAATAGTTTTTTTTCTTGGCTCGCGGTATAATACACCCATAGTTTTGTGTTATGAGTACATCTGTTCACCACAAAAGAAAATTTTTTGATTTTTTCCCAACCCCAAAATTTTTGGAAATGCCGTCGGTTGGTATTGATATCTCCGATCAAGCTATTCGATTTGTTGAAATTGGCTATAACGAATTCAACCGCCAAAGACTTCAGCTAAAGACTTTTGGCGAAAAAAAAATACCTGATGATGTAATTACTGCTGGTTTCATTAATAAACCGGAGGAAATAAAAAAACTTTTAACTGAAATCAGCAAGGAGCACGGTTTAAAATTTGCCAATGTGTCTCTGCCTGAAGAAAAAGGCTATCTTTTCAAAACTGAACTGCCAAATATAGCAGAAAAATATTTTGCAGAAAACATAGAGCTTCGATTGGAGGAGAACGTTCCGGTAGATGCAACAAAATCTGTTTTTGGATACAATTTAATTCGACCACATGACGATGTTAGACATACGGAAGCTGTTATTACGGTTGTCCCTAGTAAAGTTATTGATGTGTACTCAGATTTATTTCAAAGAACTTCGCTGACACCTGTTTCTTATGAATTGGTGACTCAATCGATTGCTCGTGCGGTTGTTCCGCAAGATGAAAAAGAGGTCTGCCTAATCGTTCATGTTGGTGATTTAAGGGCGGGTTTTGGTATTGTGAGCAATGGGGCGCTTCAGTTTACTTCAACTGTTAATATTGGGCGCGTGACTGATTTAACAGGTATTGAAAAAAGAAAATCGCTTATCAAGGATGAAATTGTTAAACTTAAGTTGTATTGGCAAGGTCGCGATGAAAATAATCTTATTAAAAAAGTAATCATTTCTGGTAAGTCGTCCACTGCTTCGGGTTTTAGGGAATACCTGGCAGATGTTGCCGGTTGCCGTGCAGATCTTGCCAATGTTTGGGTAAATATTTGTAATTTCAATGAGGATGTGCCAGAAATGAGTTTTGAAGATTCTCTTGATTACGCACCAGCCATAGGTTTAGCTATTTCACGTTTTTATCATGCTTAATCTTTTATTAAAAGAACAAAAAAAGAATATAACCCGAGAATATCGGGTTAGGTTTTGGACAGTTGCTTGTTCACTGTTTTTTGCCGGCGAAATTATTTCTTTGATTTTGTTGTTTCCTTCGTATTTAACAGCGCACACTCGCCTTAATATTTTGAATTCAGAATCAGCCAGCTTAAAAGTACAAAATTTAACTACTGAATCAGCAAGGCTTAGCAGTATTGTTCAACAAACCAATAATTATTTAGACATTCTTACTTCTTCAACAACACCAATTGGGGCTGTTTCTGCGATCCAAAATATTGCCGCTGTTCGTGATGGGTCGGTGAGGATTGGTAGTCTTTTATACAGGATAAATAATGGGCAACAACAAATTGTTATTGCCGGTAAGGCGAATTCTAGGCAATCATTACTCGATTTCGTTAAAAAATTAAAAAATCAGCCGAGTGTCGTTTCTGCAGATTTGCCAATCTCTGATTTTGCCAAGTCGCAAAATATAGATTTTTCCATAAATATTTTTATGAACCCACAGCATATATGAAATCTCATTCAATTAAAATTTTAATTTTAATCATTGTCTGCAACATCGCAGCTCTCGTTGGCTATTATTTGTTATTTCAATACATCAAGACACAAAGTGTGTTGGCAGCATCTTTATCCAATGTAATTGATTTGGGTCAACAAAAAAATAGTCATCTCAACGCACTTCGGTCGGTGGTCAAAGACACAGAAGGGAAGTACCAACAGCTTGTCACTTTATTTTTACCAAGTGATTTAGCGATCTCTTTTATTGAGCAAATAGAAACTTTGGGTAAAAACAGCGGATTGGTTTTAAAAACAAATAGCATTTCTTCTGCCGTTGATACTGATACTGCAAAAATCTTCCAGATGCAAATAGAAACAACTGGGAGTTGGAATAATACTATGTATTTTCTAAATCAATTGGAAAATTTACCGTACAATATTTACGTTCGTGGGCTTTCTTTAAGCAAACAATCTGGGGTAAATGAGAAGAATTCATTGTGGTCGGCAAAGTTTGATATCAGTGTTACTGAAAGCATATAACATGAACAAAACAAAAAATTACATTAAAAATATTTTCAAACGCATTGATTTTAGTGGGCTATCTGTTTTTGGGCGAGGTCAGCAATTTGATTGGGAGATTCTTCTGACATCCTTTTTGTTACTGATGATTGTCGCTGTCTCTTTTAGTGTGCACGTTTTTCTTGGTGTGCGTGCAGGAGATATTTTCCAAGATGACTTTAAGGCACCTGTACGCAATGAGACGATAAACAAAGAAACTTTGGATCGTGTTATCAAAAACTTTGAGACTCGTGCAGAAAATTTGAAGACTTTGCAAACACAAAAACCTGTGTTTATTGACCCTTCGCTTTAGGACTGGTAGAGTCTAGTTTGGTAAAATTGTTATTTGCTCCCGTAGTTCAATGGATAGAACTGCGGACTTCTAAGCCGTCGATGTTGGTTCGATTCCAACCGGGAGCACAGATATAAAATAAAGGTTAATAGTGCGCGATGCAGGACTCGGACCTGCGACCTTCCCGGTGTAAACGGGTTGCTCTACCAACTGAGCTAATCGCGCGTCATCACAATATAGCTTATTTTCTTGTCGTTATCAATATTGTTTTTATTGAACAGGTGTTATATACTTATATACAACATATTTCATGAAATCAATTGAAAAGGGGAAAGCTATAATATTACGCAAGAAAGGGCACTCAATAAAACAAATAGCCAAGGAAATAGGTGTTTCAAAAGCTAGTGTGAGTATGTGGGTACGAGCTATTAAGTTAAAACCTAATCAGTTGGCTGCTTTGAAGTTAAACGAACATAGTCGTTCGGTTATTGATAAAAGAAGGATAACACGTCTTCGGAACGAAGAAGAAAAAAGGTCTGTTATAATGAAAAAATCTGGTAATGATATCCATTCGTTATCAAAAACGGACTTAAAAAATATTGGAATCTCATTATATTGGGCAGAAGGAAGAAAAAGAGGAGGGAGATTTGTTTCTTTTTCAAACAGCGATCCAAAAATGATTAAAATTATAATGCGTTTTTTTCGAGAAGTGTGTGAAGTTGGTGAAAACAGGTTTCGTGGACACATACACACTCATTCACATTTGAGTGTTGCTGCGTCTGAGAAGTATTGGTCGCAAGTATCAAGTATACCTTTAAATCAATTTTATAAGACATATTGTAAACCGAGTATTTCAAGTAAAGGTAAAATGGATAGTTTGCCATATGGTACACTTGATATAAATGTTTGTGACACAGCACTTTTTCTTAGGATTATGGGTTGGATAGAAAAGGTTTCTTTTTTATTATTAGAAAAAAAATTATGAAAAAGGAGATTTATTGCACAATTCATGGTGACGTACAAGGCGTATTTTTTCGCCAGTTCGCCAAAGAAAAAGCTGATAGCTTGGGTATTTTGGGTTATGCAAAAAATATGGAAGATGGCACTGTTGAGGTTGTCGCGCAAGGAGAAGAAAATACTCTTAAAACTTTTTTGGAATCAATAAGCGCTGGTCCTGAAAACGCTCAAGTTGAAAGTTTAAATATTATGTGGGGCAAAATCGAAGAAGAGTATACAAAATTTGATCAATTGTAATTTCATGAGCACGATAAAAATTCTTTTTGAAGATGACAATTATTTAGTTATTGATAAACCTGCAGGTATGCTGGTGCATTCTGATGGCAAGACAAAAGGGGAGAATGTGACAGATTGGCTTTCAAAAAAATATCCAGCCCTAGAAAATGTTGGAGGCGAAGTTGATG
>Ga0172379_10009347_pt1 | contig 12125 bp, 14 predicted proteins | sample GrowelOW334metaG_FD_119756 | JGI IMG/M metagenome (GOLD analysis project Ga0172379, IMG submission 119756) | Groundwater microbial communities from an aquifer near a municipal landfill in Southern Ontario, Canada - Groundwater well OW334 metaG | ecosystem: Environmental > Aquatic > Deep... | reverse complement strand
CTGAGTTTGGAATGAATAATGTGAGAATCGGATCCTGTATCTCTTTTTTTAACTCTTGTTTTAAGAGTGTAGATATGCTTTCTTTCTTGTCTTTAGTGAACGGGAAGCATGTTTTTATTGATATTGTCGATACTTCAGTTGAGCCTTCCATGCTTTTAACTTCTTCTGGCATTGACCAAAGGTAAAGTTTAGTATCGCTTTGCATGCCGCATTCTGATGCTTCTGAGAAACCGCCTTGCTCTGCTAGTTTAGTGATTGAATCTGATAATGATAATATTCCTAATCTTTCTATGAAATATTGCGCTTTCTCAACTGCTTGGTAGCCTTTGATTAGTTCAAACTGCTGTTCGCCTATCACTCCTTGGAATTTGTTGGCTTTGCCTTGGAGGACTATGCCTGCCGTTGTTAATACGAATAGGACTACAAAAATCAGTCCAATATTGAATACTTGTCCTCGTTTGCTTATTTCTTTGCGCAAAGCTCTACCTCTACGATTTTGCCTTCATGCCATGGAAGCTTGGCTGTTTGGCATGGCGATAAGCCTGAATCTAGTGCTTGATTCTCTTTTGTATTTATTTGGAATGACCACGCTTTATTGTCATTGAATTCTTTCAATGCATTGTCAACTGTTTTGTATAGTTCTACACAATAATCTATTTGGTCAGTTTTCTTGATTTCAGTTTCTGGTCTATTAGTGCAATAGTCATCAGATGCTATCAATGCAAGGTCTGCTAATGTGAATTGCGTTCCGTTTATTGTTGCGGGGCTTTTGAGTAGTCCTAGTAGTTGGGTGTTTAGATTGAGATCATCTGCTTTCTCTGATGTGATCGTTAGAATGCTTGTTTTTGTCGATATCGCGAAAAAGTAGTAGAATACGATGAATACCGTGATTAAAGCGGCTGGCAAGAATACATACAATATTATGAATTCATCAATTCCTCCTTTCTTGTTCTTAAGCATTTGGAAGGATTACCTCAATCAATAATCGGCCATATTCCTGAGTTCCTTCTGCGTTTCTTATCATCACAGGGAAATCTTCTTTTTGGATGCCTTTACCGCCGACGCCTAATTTACCGGTCAATGGGAGCCATTTGAAGAACCATTCTTGGTTGATGAATGCATATTTTTTTTCTTTTTCTGTGCTTAGTGTGAATCTTGCAGCCAGATGCTGGTCGAGTGTGTTGAATCCAAGCATTGATTGGAGCGAATTGTCGCTGAATTTGTTTATGTCAATTGTTCCTATCATGAGTCTGTTTATGTCAGGATCATAATAGGATAGACCTTCTTTGGAATACAGTAAACGTTGAATGATGAGCTCAGATTCTGCATTGAATACATTGATTTCGTTCCTTATGCCGGATGTGATCAATGAGTATACTACGAAGATAATGACTGCTAAGATAATCATCTTAGGGATGTGCGCCATCATATCCAATATCTGGGCTTTCTTGTTCATTTCTTGCCTAATGATAGTTGATTCTGTCTGTAAGTGAAATAGATTATCTCAGGGCTTACAATCGTTATCTGGTTGAATCCTGGATTGTACGCGTAATATGAAAGAGGGCTCTGCTTGATATTCGGTTCTGTTTTGGTGTCCATTACTTTGACAGAATCTGGTTGGATGCCGAAATCAAATAATTGCAGATCAATTTTTGTGATTGGTTGGCCTGTCCAGCTTTCTTCTTTGATTGTAGCCGGTTGGTAGGAATATTCCAGATCTCCCGGACTTGCGTATATTGATTCTTGCAGTAGAGCTATGTCTCTTGCAAGGTAGCTTCTTTCAAAAGTAGTGCTGCTGCTTAGATTGCTGATGAATATGCCGAATGAGGCTGTAACTATCAATAGCAGCATTATATCTATCATCATAAAGTAAGTAAGATATTCAGCACCTCTTTTATTAAACATATATAGAATATATTGTATTTATGATTTATATTACTTATGGTTACTTATTCAAGATTAGCATTAAGTATTTTTTGTCACTTTGGGTATATTTCTCAATATAAAGGTTAGTTACGCCCATTTCTTTGTCTAATTCTTCTGGAAGGCATACGCCATAGACTGCAGTATTACGTTTACCTTGTTGACTTAGGGCTTTACTTGCTGAATCCATTGTTTGGAATTCTTCTATGTCTGGATAGACAGTACATCCGGCAGTTACTAAATTGTAGTTCAATGCTTTGTTTACTGGTTCATCTTCACGAGGCATATATTTGTATAGGCATAGACAAGCGCTATCGCCGCAATCGCCTAGCGGTTTAGAGAAAACTATATCGTTTAAACAAGTAGTATCGCCTTTGTTAGCGCCAAGGGTTTTTCCAAAACCTATGATTACATATCCCGGTTCAATGTAAAAAGGATAATTCTGTTCTACTTTGTATTCTGATTTATCAATTAGAATCTGTTTAAGCGCATTATTTAGCCCTTCTACATTAGTTGTTGTGATCTGCGCTTCTTTTGAGCCGAAGGCTGTGCTGGCTAATTGCGCTAATACATAAGTTGCGCCGATGATGAGTATGACTGCTAAGATTATTTCTATAGTCGAAGAAAGGCTGAGTTCTAAAGTGGCTCTTTTGTTCATTGTAATACGCATCTTTCAGTCTGATGTAGTTTTCTTAATTCGATTATCTGGGGCATACACATAGGGCCCCATTTCTTTTCAATAGGTGCGTTTGGATCTCTGCATCCTTCAGGTATGCCTAAAGAGCCTTGGTCGCATGCGTTGTCACAAGTTAGAATATTTTTATTTGTTGTGCAGGGTTTTCCCGTGCATACGCAGTTGTCACAGGTGTCTGGATAGCTGTCTGCATCTTTGTCATCAAAAGTTATTTGCCTTAAAGTATTAATATCTCCTTCTGCTTTGCAAGCGCCCATCTTCGCCAGATCCGCTAGATTAGCTATAGGCTGAGCAGCGGTATTGCTTTTCAATAAGTATACATATCCGAAATATAAGAGTGCTGCGGCTAATGCTAACGCAATCACTAATTCTAAAGTCCCATCGCCTTTTCTGTTTCTCATTTTGTCGGAAGTATGCAGCAGACATTGGTGCTGTCTTTTACTTTGCCTAAAATAATGCCTTCTTTTGCGAGGCAATCGTTTTCAGTCATTTCAGTAGCGCCGGCTTTTGTCTTACAATCATCTATATCTCTATTGAATGCGGAAATCTTTCCGCCTAGTAAATATAATAAGCTGAATAGTACAACCAGTCCGATGACTGAAGCAATTATGATTTCCATCGCTGACATTTGCGCTTTCTTTCTCATGATTGTCTCACTATCTTATTGATATATAAATGTTATGCGGGGGCACATTTCATGGTCTTGCTATCATATCCTATTTGAGGAGTATATTCACATGATTGCTCTAAATCATTGTAGCTTTGTTTACATCTCTCAATTGCTTTTTCTAATGAATTAGGGTAGAGTGAATAAGGATAGCTGTTATCGAACCAATCAACGCATGTAAATTTGCTTTTACTTATTGTTGAAATTTGTGCGGCCAATGTAACTGCATTAGTTCCAGAGGCATATTTCAGGTCTGCTTTTGCATTGATCAGCAACATTCTCGCGCGATTCTGTTTTTCATATGCTAATTCAAATGCTTTTTCTATAAGATTTGTATTTTTAATTTGGGTATATTGGTTTAGCAATGTTACAGCTTCATCATATTCTTTTTTCGCCAGATCATATCCTGTGGCGATAGCCATTCTTCTATAGCCATCAACTGCGGCGGTATATGCAGTGGTCTGAGGATAATTATACACAATTTCTCTATATGATTCCAATGCATTTATTTGCGAATTAGTTTTATCAGTCCCTGATATTATCTTAGCTTTGCTTTCTTGTATATTCGCGCGTTTGTAATATAAGAGTGCTTGGTCTTCTTTGGCAGTGTTGAATTCTGAAGGAGTTAGTGTGCTTCTTATGGCAGAATCATACCTCTCTATGGCTCCATTTATTGATAAGATTATAGAATCAGCAATTGGGAGATTTTCTTGAGTTATAACTATTTGATTATTTTCAGTTATTTCATCTAATAAACCTAGCACGTTATCTTTGTTTGTTTTTGCTGTTTCTAATAATGTTGATTCAGGGGGTACCGAGGCTGTTGGTGGAGATGGCCATTTCGCATTAAGATATTTTAGGAATGAAGGATTTCGCAATTCTTCGGGCGAATCTGGATAGATCAATGAGTTATATGTTAATGTGCTTAATTTCGTTTTGAAGTCTTCAATACCATAGCTATTCGCTATTGACATAGCTTCATTCAGTGCTTTGTCAGCATTTTCTTTATTATTAATTTTAGTATAATATAGATAAGCTCTGTAATGGGATTCTGCCAAAGTCGTGGCAGTAAGATGTGGATTGTAATTTGAGTTGGATTCTGTAATTGTAGTGTGTGTGATTAAATTATCTGTTAGAAAATTGAGGAATTTATTATAGACAATATTTCCATCAGTTACTTTATTTGGATGCAATTTCTGGGAATACATGAATAATATTTTGCCTAAATCAGTCCTGCTTTTGGTTTTGGCATATTCGCTTTCCAGATAGTTCAAATCTCCTTTCATCAACGAGAGATACTTTCTTGCTTCTTCTTCATTCTTTACAAGAAATATGCTTGAATCATATTTAAGATAATCTTCTAATAATTTTATCGCTGAGTCCATGTTCGAGCATCTGAATTGCTGGGTTTCAAGATATCCTTTGCAATTAAAGTCTATCAAGGTGAGGTCTCTGCTCAATAAATAAAATTCTTTTTTAATAGGTGTCTGTGTATTGCCGCCTTGGCCTTCGTTCGTTATTCCAAACTTAATCTCCATTTCTCCTAGATAAAAGGTGGCTTCGGATGCATATTTCGATTTAGGATATTTTGCTTTAAAATTCTCGAATAGTTTCTGGGCATTATTGAATTCTGGTGTTTTAGTTCCGACAATAATTTTATCTTGATAGACTAAATCATGCTCTCTTTTGATTAAAGCTAAATAATATTCTGACTCTTCGTTATGCAATTTGTCGTTCCCTGATGTTATTAATGAGTTCGCTTTTTCATATATATCAGGTAGAGTTCCCATAACTTTGCGATATGCCTTTCCGGTTTCTAGTAATGCAAATCCTGATAATGAATCGGCACTGCATTTTTGTGATACATATTGCTCATATACCTGGATACGTTTGTCAGAATCCATCTGTTGGTCCATATATTTGATCAAACCATCACAGCCTAATTGAGTTATATCTGATGTTGGATTCATCTCAATCTTGTCAGAAGTGCCTATTCCGACAAACTGCTTGAATGATGAAAGCGTGTTTCTGAAGTCCCATATTCCAGGTATGACTATGAACATGAAGAAGACTAATAGTATGATTATCACTAACGTAGCAACAATCTCTCCGCTCATACCTCTTTTATTTGATCTAATCATCTTCCGAATATTCCTGAAACTATATCTTTCCAAGAAGTGCCTATCCCAGTAACAAACGAGATTATCAGGGCTAATAGTATGGCGCCGATTATGAACACCACCAATGTTTCCCAGTTGATGCTGATGGCTGCTTTTCTATCATTCTTTAACATGTATCACTTCACCTCTAACTGGCATATATGTGCATCCTAATTTATCAATATTATCTTTATCGAATGGAACTGCCATGACATGAGCATACCAGTTCGCGCTTGATGTCGAGCCAAGCATATAGCCGATTGCTCCGCCGGCAATTGCCATAGCTGTTATTGTTCCGGCCGCTGCAGTCATTCCTAATGTCACTGCAGGCACTCCGAAGCCTAGAATAGTGACTCCTGCTAAACTAGACCAAGTATAAAGTCCTACAACTGTTCCCGAAACCATTCCTAAAGGTGTGCTTCCGATTATGCCTTGGAATGTGCTGCTCAGTTTGCTTTCTGCTGCGCGTTTGCTGTAGACAAAGACTATGCTCAATGGTTTAGTCAAATCGATATAATCGAATTCGGGAGTTATGAAATTATCAAAACTAGATATGGTGTTCTCATTGAATCTTACGCCATTTAATCCTTCGAAATAGGTTTGGCTTTCTCCGGGTATTTTTGTGTTAGCGAGATATTTGATTATTCCAGGTAATCTGCCTTCGAGGCCTTTGAATTGGATATTGGAGCAGATGACACAATAGGTTTGACTATCCGCTTTGAATATCTCCCATTTGCCTTGTCCGAAGTTGTCCCAGCAAGAATATAATTCGTTTGCAATAGTAGGTTTAATTTGTGCTTCTTTTGTAAGTTCTATAACTCTAGTTGGGCATTCAAGATTGCCTGTCTCTATGAAATTTTTACCTTCTAATTGCAGTTTAGACTGAAGATATACGCTTGCTTTGCAGGCGTTGTCTGTGGTTGATGATTTTATGAAATCGATTACGCTTGATTGGAACATGATAAGGACTATAAGAGTGACTAGGCAAATTATCAATACCATGATGTACGTTATAGGCAATGACAATGCTTTTTTGTTCATGCTTGCGCCTTCTGCCAGAATAGTTTCTCGCAGGATCCTGATTTAGCTAGATCTTCTTTAGGCATGACCATTATGGTCTGGGATTCTGTAATGCCTTCAGATAGTACGAGTTGACTAAGATATTTTTTGAAATAAGATACTGGCGCTCTCACGAATACTATGAAATATCCGGAATCTTTCTTGATAGAGGACGCAAGAACGAAGTTTTCATTATCGTACTCTCGGAAGAATTGAAGTCCGACATTGTTATAGCTTTTTGCGCTGTTAAGATACTGCAGATAAGTCTCTCCAGAATTGGAAAAATTCTTTGTTTCGATAAATGTTCCGAGTTTATCTGTATCTAATATATCTTGAGTGCTGAATTCTGAACAGATTAAGCATATCCCCTTTTGCTTTGTATCAAGTGTACCTTGCACATAATCAGTGCCGAATACTTTCAGTTTACCTTCACCCATCTTATACCAGCAAGAACGCATATCTTCAGCTACTTGTCTATATTGTTCTGGTAGAGATTCTCCTTTTATTTGCGTGGTTGGCGCAGGGCAACGTACTATGATGTCTTTAGTGTATGCTATTTTTGTAGCACTATTTTCAAGCGATTCATGAAGTTTTGAATTGGCTAGAATAGATAATCTGCACGAATCGATGATTGATTCAGATTTGGACATTGTCACCAATTCTACTGCGAAAATTATGAGCACAATAGCCACTACTATGGCTAATATGACTTCGAAGATGATCGTGTTGTCCAATCCTCTTTTATCCATCAGATCACCGCGTTTCTCAATATATCTGTTCTTGAATAGATTAGTGCAATCATCGCTATAAAGAAAAGAATGACTAGTATCAAGACTATAAGATATTCTAACGGAATCTTCGCCTCATTCTTCATATATTCTATAATACTATAATTAAAGTTTATAAATATTTTTATATGGTGATGAAACTTGCCTTGTATATGGCATTATGCGATATAGTGGGAGGCATATGGAAAAACAGCCGAAAACTGCTGTTTTCTTCATTATTGACTGCGCAATTGGCTTGTTCGCCTGTGAAAGGCGAAGAATTGGTAAAGCAGGACATCACTTATGAAGATAGGCCTGCGCAGCAGCTGGTTATTGATGGGCCTAAAAGAGTAAATGATCAAGCATTTAATGCGAAATACACATACACTATCACTTTATCTCCATCTAAAGAAGGAGTTCTAGAGCCAAAGATCATGGATTCTTGGATATTGATTGGCATAAATAATGCTAAGTCTGAAGAACCAAGGCTGTATGTTAAGAACAATAGCGGACAAGAATATATGGAAATAGTCAGGAAAACTCCTGAAAGGATTGCTTTCGAACAGAAAATCGGTGAAGCAGTTGTATCTAAAGTGACTGAAATGCCTGGTTTGGAGTCTCTTACGGAAGTGATTTCTACAAGTGATGAGCAGATTAAGCAACGTGATGAAGAGAATAGGCGCAGAATGCTGAACCATAAAACATTGGAAATCTGCGAAGAAGTTGTTTTGTATCATGTTCAGCAAGGTAAAAGAGAAGGCGTAGCTAAAGGATATAGTCATATCAAGTTAGAGGTACCTATAGCAGTCATACCATTTGATTCTCAAAGAGTGCGTGCTTTTGATTTAGTTGTAGTTTCATATAGCAGGATGAATTCTTTTGAGATTGGAAAAACTCCGGAATACGAGTTAGATTATTCAGGTTCAGTAGTAGTCCCTCAGCATGCTGAAAGGAATTTCAGTGTATTGGGTCTTTATCATGTCGATCGCGGTAGCGTGATATTCTGTCATGATGTAGGCAAAGAAAAGAATCCGAATTTTACGATGAGAGAAGCGTCTGTCGTGAATATTCCTCCTGAGAAAATCAAGTTCTACGAATGATACTATACTGCAGTTTTCAGTATTTTCTTTGATTCATTTAAAGAATAAGCTGAAACTATAATCGAGTAAACCATCACTAAGAATGCTAATGTTGTAATTGTAGGCAGACTGCCTTTGCTTATCAGTACTATAATGACTATAGCTGTAGGCAAGCCTTTAGGCGATAGGATTACAGCTACTTTTCTTTCTTCTTGTGTATAATGCGGACTTTTTAGTACGAGCCATAATGCGATATACCTCAGCACAATATATGCGACGAATATAAGGAACGAATACACAAACATGAATATGTTAAATTCTAAGTTTACCATATAGCCGAGCAATATGAATAATATGCTCTCGAAGACGTTTGATATTATCGAAGTGTATTCATGCAGTTGTGTTTTCTGTTTTATCACAATGTTGCCGAACATGATTCCTACGACTGCGACTGCATATATGCCTTGTCCTTCGAGGCGGTCAGCTAATAAATACGCAATGAATGAGAAGAATAGGAAAGCCAGATGCGATTTCGTTTTTAAGTAATGTCTGTTCAATAGTTTCACTATCAATAATCCAATTATGAATCCTGCGCCGATGCCTATGATCATCTTCTCAAGGAATGGCGATAATAGCATCCTGAATTCTAGGAATGTGGTGAATGATGTGTTGAATGAGCTGGTTAAGTCGAATAATATGAATGGCACTAATAAGACTATTATTGTGTTGAACATAGATTCAATTGTCAGGAATTTGTTGATTTCATTTTTAGAGTTTTTGAACAGAGGGCTAAGAACCGGCAATGAAGTTCCGCAGACCAATGCGGCGAATATTGAAGCTGATATGAAATTAATTGAGAAAAGATAATCTATGACTGGTGATAATGCGATGAATGTCAATATGAAAGCCAGTCCTGTGAATTTCAATGCCGAGATATAGAAATCGTCGAATTCTCTATGTCTTATTTTCAATGCGCTTTCAAAGATTAGAATAGCTAATGCGAACATGCTCAATAGCTCTATGAAATTTGCCGGAAGCAGTTCTGCTTTGAAGAAATCGAAAAAGATTCTTAGAATAATGCCTGATGCTATAAGCAATAATGATGTGGGCAATCTGTACATTTTTGCTACAATTTTGCAGCATACACCTAATGAGATTATGATTGCTAAATCCAAAATTGCGCTAAACAAATCCATTATTACCTCTTTTTTCTATTATAATATGGTATTTAGAATAATATAAAGGTTTCTACTTCTTTTTCTCTTCTTTGAGTTTGTTAAGTTTCTTGATTTTGAGTTTCTTTTCACTCTCTTGGAGCTTTACGATTGCTTTCCGTCTATTAATTTTGATTTCTGTATTTTTTAATAGCGAAAGAATTCCGTTGAAGAACCATTTGATGATTTTTAGCGGGATTAGCAGAATGTAACTTATCAGTTCAATGAACATGAATAAAAATTTCATTAATGTGATTTCATGGCCTTGCTTTACAACTTCTTTCTTGAACAGCAATCCATTAATTTTTTCAAAAATAAAATTAAGAATTGATCTGTATTGGAATACGGCATAGTTCAAGACGAAATAAGAAAGGTATAATCCATAGGCAATCATAAATCCGATAAGTGCGATTAAGATTATTTCTGTTGGTGGATTATAAATGTATATAGATATAATCCCAGTCAATGCCACTAGTATGATAAACGCTGTCTTGTATATTCTCATATCTATCCCTCACTATAATTATAATTTTTATAATATATAAAGCTTATTTTTTATTCTGCTTTGAGATGTATTTATCGAATGTCTCTAGAATCGATAAAAGTTTGCTGAACGGCCATCTAATTATCTTAAACGGCAGTAACAATAAGAATGTGATGAATTCAATTAATATGAAACTAACTTTCAATAATGTGATTTCATTCTTTTTTTTCAATTTTTTTGCAGTTGGTTTAGAGAATACTGCTCTGCTTGTTCTGTCAAACAATGTATTGAACCAATGCTTATACTGGCCTATAATTGAATCGTGTCTGTCATAGAATAAATATCCGCCGTACATGATTACTGATGATAATATTGCAATTAGTAGTAATAACCATGGAACTTTGAATGTGGTTGATGGCAATTCTAAAGTGGCGTCAGTCTTTATGCTTTCAAGTCCCATATATTGACATTTCTCTATCATTATCGGACGTTGCTTGAATTTGTTGCATTTGTTCAAGTCAACGCAATCCCTGCTTCTGTACCCCGTGCTGTTCCATTGCGTCCATTTACCACATTCCCAGTATTCCTGACAATATCTGTTTCCGACAACATTGCCGGTTATTGATTGGCCTGTGAATATGTCTATGAAGTTCTCTATTGGTGATCTAGGGATTCCTCCGCCGCAGTCTACTGAGCATGTATCTAGGTTCTCTCCAACGTCGCAATAATTATCTCCGCAATATGAGATGTATGGATTAGGTCCAAGTCCTAAACCTGGATCTTCCGGCGTCAATGTTATGCTAATCTGCCTCAATCCTGGTTCCACCCATGAATGTATGCTCCAGTTCGTGTTATCATTGCATGTTCCATTGTCGTAATTCCAGTCAACGCATTTCAATACTGCATATCTCGGTCCTGCGCAAACGTAACCTAAGCCCATGGTTACATTTATGAATTCTAGTTTTGGTTTATATGCAAATAGTTCGTCGAATCTAGTGAATTTCGTGCTTGATTCTGCGATGTCTCGGATGTCTATTAAGTCTGATACTGAATTGCCGCTGCTTCCAGAAATTGAGATGCTTGTGACTGGTGATGATGGATTTGTAATTGTCATTACTGATTCTTCTTGCGTGATTGTCTCTACCGCAGTTTCGTCTATGATTTGGATAGTTTCAGGTGGTGCTGCTGGCGGAGTTTCTGTTACTTTTGTGATTGATTCGGCGGCTGTATTTTCTGTTGATGGACTTCCTCCACCACCGCCACCCCCTGTTCCGCCGGTGTCTCCAGTTGGAGCAGCTGGTGCGGGAGTGTCTGCTGCTTTAACTGTGAATGTAATGTTGGAACTGGTCACGTTGCTGCCATCTGCCTGTGAGCAGTTGATGCCCCAAATGTAAGAATTTCCATTTTGTGCAAATGTGATTGCTGTGAAATTAAATCTTGTGTTGGCGGTAACTGATTTTGTATCATTTTTTGTCCAAATTGTCGGCCAATTTCCATATAATGTACAACTTCCGGTCTTTGTTGATATCGCGGAGAATGCGTAAGTTAATCTGTCATTGGTGTAATTGATGGCATTTGTGATATTGAATGCGATAGTTCCTGGTGTAGTCAATGGGAGATAATCCACGTTGCTGGAATCGCCAGTGACTGGGTATGATGCGTCGCAGATTCCGTTGCCATCCCCATCAGTACATAATTCGCTATAGCCTGAGCCGTTTGTTAGCGCCCAATAGTTTCCGCCGATGTAGCTACCGCCGAAAATGTTAATTCCTGCAGCATATGTCGTGTTCCAATAGTTTATGTAGGTGTGGCCAGGATTCGCGATATACCATGATCCATAATTGGTGTTCTCTGTTGTGCTGTTGAAGAAATTGTTGTAAATTGTGGCATTATATCCTGAACGATCTATAGCATAGGTATTATTGGTGAAGCGATTGTTGTATATCTGATTGAATCGTCCGCTGAAGTATAATGCAACAGAGCTATCACCAGAATAGGTATGGTCTTCGAATGTGCTATTCCTTACAACAATATAATTAGAATTGGATTCAATACCATACACCCAATTATTTCTGAATG
>Ga0172379_10009346_pt1 | contig 12127 bp, 10 predicted proteins | sample GrowelOW334metaG_FD_119756 | JGI IMG/M metagenome (GOLD analysis project Ga0172379, IMG submission 119756) | Groundwater microbial communities from an aquifer near a municipal landfill in Southern Ontario, Canada - Groundwater well OW334 metaG | ecosystem: Environmental > Aquatic > Deep... | reverse complement strand
ACCGGTTTTGAAGACCCTCGATTTGGCCTGGTCGCCGTTCACAGCGTATCCGCCAATAAAATCAATCTTGTTTTTGTCGTCAAATACAAAAAGGGCAGAAGTCAGGGCATCCAGCTGTCTTGCAACAAGACTGCTGATCTTGTATCCAACAGTCACCAGGTCCACATCTCCCTGAATCTCAAAGCTCAATTCATTCTGGCTGGTTTTGATCCAGTTATCGCGGTCATTCTTGATTTTTGCCTGCTTAAGGCTTATTGTCATTTCATTCAGTGCAATGGTTAACTCATCCTTATCTGACCTGGGTTTCAAAGCGTTATCAAAATCTCCCTTGGCGACCCGTTTGGCCTGTTCAATCTGTTCCGCAAGAATGATTTTCATTTGCTGATACGAATTGGTCAGTTGACCCACTTCATCTTTCGAAACATAGGAAATGTCTCCCGAAAGGTCACCTAATGCCATTTTGGATAAATGATCACGTATCATTTCAACCGGCTTGGCGATCATTGAGGAAATGGATTTGGATAAGAAATAGATCAATAAACCCAATAATAGGACAAGGAGAATGATCGAAAATCGTAAGGAACTGATGGTAAAATTGCTGATGCCTTTGACCTGCTCAGCGTAATCCCATTCCAATTGACCCATTGTGGCAAGGGTCTTTGCCAATATCTCATGCTCATTAGGCAGCATAGAGGAATCTGTATTTCCTTTATAACTTTCAAAAATCCTTTGTATTTCGACGGCCTGCTTGTTGGCTTTTAATGCAGCCAACGAACTTTGACTGATGGCCGGAATTTTTAGCAGGTTGAACAGTCTGATTCGCTTAACCAGTAAATCAGCATCGGCAGCTGAAGTTTTATAGACTTTTTGTACCGAATCGGCAATGACGATGTTCGTCCGGTGCATAAGGTTATCAACGTCGCTGAATAATTTCAATTTAATATTAGCTCTTTCGATTTTAACAATCGCCGAGTCGAGACTATCTTTAAACAACACAGTATTTGAACGATATAAGTAGAAGTTTTCGAGGCTTTTGTGGTAATCCATCATATAGTCACGCTGGGCGATCAACATTATATTTACCACTTTAGTGGTTTTAATGAAGAAATTAGCCATCAATCCCAGGGCAATCAGGGCAATCAGGGCGACCACAATCATCAGATTCAGTTTCCCATTTATTTTGAGATTTTTCAACCAGTTTTTCATAGCCTAAAATCGTTATACGGTTAAGGTCGGATTGTTTTGAAAAAAAGCTTTCGCATCAGCAATGACGGTTTCCAGCTCTTTGAGGAGTTCAATAATCTGAAAGTCCTTTTTCAGTCCTGCAGCCACTTGCAGATTGCGAAGAATGGGGAGTGCCTGTGTGATGGACAGATTGCTGACCAATCCTTTAAGTTTGTGAGCCTGGTCGGCCAGTTCAGGGTAATTCCGGTTATCGAATTCTTTTCCAAGGGCTGAAAGCCGTTCATCGCTCGACCGAAAAAACATTTCGAGCATCTGGATAACAAATTCCCGATTACCGGCGACCCGTTCCAGTAATTCTTCAATTTGGATGGCATTCATCATAATTAGGGATTAATGGTATTTTGACGGGTCAGCTTTTCAATAACAAAATAGAGTTCATTGGGCTTGAAAGGTTTTGTGATATAATCATCCATTCCGCAGGCCAGAGCTTTATCAATATCACCCTTCATAGCATGGGCAGACAGGGCCACGACGGGAGTTGGCTTAAGCTTATTCAATTCTTCGATCTCCCGTATTCTCCGGGTTGCTTCCATACCATCCATTTCGGGCATCTGGATATCCATCAATACGAGATCATAGGTCCTTTGCTGGAATTTTTCCAACGCTTCAACACCATTCAATGCACAATCGATCTTCCAGTTTTTCAGTTGCATTAGACCCACAGCCAGCTTTGCGTTGATCGGATTATCCTCTGCCAGTAAAATATGCAGCGACCGGGTTCCTGTAGTTTCAATAATATCCTGTTGAGCGGGTGATTGATTCTGTTTTGTCTCCTTGACCTGCTCACTCAGGGTTGCACTGATATCCCTTGGAAACAAGGGCTTCCTGAGCATAGCGAATAGCCCGCGTGCCAACAGGTCATCACGGTTAAAATTAACCGTACCGGATGCCATTATTATAACCGGAATAGTTTTGTCTTTCAGGGCTTTAGGTAATTCATCAGACAGCATTTTTCCCGTTGGTGTAACCACTCCGGAATCAACGATGATCAAGTGTTCGTCGGTGATCGAATCGGCCAGTTCCTGCACATTTGCTATCGATTTTACCAAAATCTCGTATTTCAATGGAAGTGTATCGAAAACTGTTTTTGCAGCCTTAGCCCCTTGCTGGTTTTTCTCAATAATTAGAACCGGAGAATATTGCATGAGACCATTAGTACCTAAAGTGACCTGGCTACCGGTGTAATTGAATTTTTTAAAAGGGATACTGACGATGAACCGGCTTCCTTTTCCATAAACACTTTCGACCCGGATATCGCCTTTCATGAGGTCCAGCAACTTTCTGGTAATACTCAGTCCAAGACCGGTCCCTCCGAATCTGCGGTTGATTGATGCCTCAGCTTGCTGAAACGACTGAAAAAGCTGTTTCAGTTTGTCTTTAGGGATACCTATACCCGTGTCGGAGATAATAAACTGAAGCATAACGGTTTGATCAGTATCAGCCATCAGGTCGGCTTGGATGCCGATCTCACCCGTTTCGGTGAATTTATAAGCATTGGATACCAGATTTAGGACAATTTGCCGGAATCGGGTGGGATCGCCCATGATCTCTTCAGGAATTGATGAATCAATCCGGCAGATGACCTCCAGGTTTTTTTCATATATTTTTATGGATAGCATCCGGACCACCCGCTCAATAACTTCGATGGGATTAAATGGAATAGACTCAAGTTCAACGCGTTCTGCTTCAATTTTTGATAAATCCAGAATTTCATTTAAAATTTCCAGCAAGGATTCACCCGAGAGCTTTATGGTTTCAATCCGCTCTTTTTGCTGGGGTGTGCTATTCTCGAGCAAAGCGAGTTCAGCCATCCCTATAATGCCGTTTAAAGGAGTCCGGATTTCATGGCTCATGTTAGCCAAAAACTCGCTTTTTGCTCGGTTGGCCTCTTCGGCCGCGTCCCTGGCTTTTTCGGCGGCTTTCCACGCTTCGCGGATACTTTCTTCGTTTTGCCTCAGTTTTTTCCGTGATTCAATTAATTCAGAAATGGTGGTTTCCAGTTTTCTGGTAATATTCTCAAGTGTTTGCTTCTGCTGATGCAGATCGATGAAGACCCTTACTTTGGACTTAAGAATTTCAGGCTCAATAGGTTTAAATAAATAGTCGACTGCCCCAGATTCATAACCCTGGAAAATGTGCTTCGATTCCTTGCTGATGGCCGTAACAAATATGATGGGAATGTGTTTGGTCCTGGAACTACCCCGGATGAGCTCGGCGGTTTCAAAGCCATTCATTCCGGGCATCTGTACATCAAGTAAAATCAGGGCAACTTCCTGATCGAGCAGAATACCCAGGGCCTCATTTCCTGATCTGGCAGTAATGATATATAAATCAGGACTCTCAAGGAGGGCTTCCATTGCAAATAGATTCTCCTCACGATCGTCAACGATTAATATCTTTACCGGTAAAGTATCCATCAGGGTCAAAAAATCAGATTCTGGTTTCCAACATCTAAATTAGCTAAAAATAGTACTCCTGAAGATACAATGCCGATAATTGATGGTGCCTATTTTGACCATTTTCTTGAATTGAAATATGAAAAGCCTACTTTCGCACCGTGGAAATTATGATATATTTGCTGTGGGTGTAGTAGAAAATTGGTTATCAGTTAATTGGGTGGAGATTATCGCTGCCTTGGTGAGTATTACCTATGTAATCCTTACCATCAGGGAGATAATCTGGTTATGGTTATTCGGGTTTTTATCTGCCATTCTATATGCTTGGGTTTATGCACATTCCGGATTTTATGCCGGGATGGCACTGCAGGGATATTATGCAGTGATCAGTATATATGGTTGGATGCACTGGTCAAGGGCATCAGCCGCTCAATCGTCCGAGAAAACGCTACCTGTGGTTCGTGCAACAAGAAGGCAACTTTTTGTTCTGATTTCCTTATGGTTGCTGCTTTGGATGGCCATTGGTATTTTTCTGAAGGAATTCACTGATTCAACCATACCATTCCCGGATGCACTGACTGCTTCGGGGGGAATTGTGGCTACCTGGATGCTGGCAAGGAAGATATTGGAGCAATGGCTATTCTGGATATTTATTGATTCTGTTTCTATAGTACTTTACCTGTGGCAAGGTTTGTATGCCACAACCGCTTTGTTTGCGGTTTACATTATCATGGCAGTAATTGGTTACCGGCAATGGAAAAAGACCTGGAAAGCTTCACTATGAAACGGGTGTTCTTCATTACCGGATCCGAATCCACCGGGAAAAGCACCCTGACCGAACAGCTTGCCAGGCATTTTAGAGGGCAAGGTTTTCCTGAATATGCAAGGACATATCTTGAGTCACTTGGCCGGCCGTATTCCTATTCCGATGTTGAGAATATCGCCCGCGGCCAGATTGAATTAATTCAGTCGAACCGTCAAAACGGATTGGTCTTTTTTGATACTTGCCTGATTATTTTAAAGGTCTGGTTCCGTGAGGTTTATGGTAGAATTCCAGACTGGCTGGAATCTGAAATTCCAATCTCCGGAGCCGGCATTTATCTTTTGTGCGAACCTGATTTGCCCTGGCAGTTTGATCCGCTCCGCGAGAATCCTCACCGAAGGGAGTATTTGTCGGAGCAATATGAAATTGAATTGAAAGCGGCGGGTTTTACCTATTTTAGAGTTTTCGGAACGGAAGATGAGCGATTGAATCATGCCATTGAAATAGTTAATAAAGTGCTGATATCCGGCACCGAACAGAAATAAGAAAATGTTAGACGAACAATTTTACATGGTTGCTAAAACCTTTCAGGGACTTGAAGAGGTGTTGGCGCAAGAAATCCGGAGCCTGGGAGTTACGGATATCGAAATATTGAACAGGGCGGTCAGGTTCAGGGGTGACCTTAAGGTTATGTATGCTGCCAATTACCGGCTCAGGACGGCTTTGAAGGTGCTGGTTGAGGTGGATACATTTCCGGCAAAAACAGATTTTGAACTTTATCAGGGCATTCAGAAGATCGATTGGGTAAGATATCTTGAACCCTCGATGTCAATGGCAGTTGAATGTGTTTTGTTTTCCGACTTTTTTTCGCACAGTCAGTTTATTGCACAAAGGACCAAGGATGCGGTGGTTGACCAATTCAGGGACCGGACCGGTAGAAGACCAAGTGTTGACCGCGACAATCCGGATTTGCTCATATCCATTCATATTCAGGATGCCAAGGTAAATGTGTTGCTTGATAGCTCGGGTGGTTCCCTACACCGCAGGGGTTACCGCTCTCAGATGCATCTGGCGCCTATCAACGAGGTTCTTGCAGCCGGGTTACTTTTGCTTTCAGGTTGGACCGGTAAGGGAAACCTGATCGATCCGATGTGCGGATCCGGGACATTCTTGATTGAGGGGGCGATGATTGCCATGAATATTCCTCCAGGGACTTTCCGGTCAAATTTTGGCTTTGAGAAATGGAAAAACTTTGATCAGGAGATTTTTACCGAGGTCGCCGATCAGGTTGAAGAAAATTCCGATTTTAAATACAGGATCGTGGGGTCAGACAAGTCGGCCAAATCCCTGCAACTTGCTCGTGAAGGATTACACCGTGCCTTCCTGGACAAAAAGATCGAACTGGTTCACGAGCCTCTTGAAAGTTATGTTCCTCCGGCTGGAGGAGGATGGCTCATAACAAATCCACCCTATGATGAAAGGATGAAGGTTGACAGCATCACCGGGTTGTACCGTATGATCGGTGACCGTATGAAACAGTATTACAAAGGTTATCAGGTATGGATTTTCAGCGGGAATCCCGATGCCATGAAGTTCATCGGATTACATCCGTCAAAAAAGATTCCGATGCTTAACGGGTCCATCGAATGTTCATTCCGCCGGTATGATATTTACGAAGGCAGCAAAAAAGCAAAATACCAGAAACCACTGATCGTAAAAAAATGAGGAAATACCTTTCTTTAAGTATTCTGATATCAGGATTCATTGTCCTATTTGCTCCCGCCCAGCAATTGTCGATTGAACAGGCTGTTTTGCAAACAGGATTATATCCGGCAAAACCGGCATATGTGTGGGGTGGGCCTGTTGGAAGCTTTTTGCAGGTCAGGAATGGGGGGATCGTATCGACCTCTGCAAGATCGGGAAAAGAAACAGAAATCCTTAACCGGGATGAATTTAATCGCCTGATTCAAGCCGCAGGATTGGCCCCGGTACAGGGTTTGTCATTGCCCGAAGTCCTTCAGTCCGGGAATCTGAGGTTTAAACTTGGAAAGGCCATTGTTGACATTGACTGGAATCAAAAAATACTTGCAGGCAAGCTTGCGATACCTGAAGGATCTGACAATCTGGTTATGGATCCCGGCGGCTATGGAGCTGCTTATACTATTGGACCAAATGTTTACCTGTCAGACTATAACGGAACAGTCACTCAGGTTACGGCAGACCTGGAAAATGGCATTGTCAGCGGAGCTTCAGTTTCCAGAGATGAATTCGGGATCAGTTCAGGCTTGTTCTGGTCCCCGAAGAATTCCCTTCTGGCCTTTTACCGCAAGGATGAGCGTAAAGTTACCGAGTATCCGCTGGTAAATATTATGAACACACCGGCGACGGCTACCATGATCAGGTACCCGATGGCGGGGGGTGCCAGTGAAGTCATCGCGGTTGGCATTTATAATATTTCTGATCGCAGCACGGTATTTCTGGAAGAAACGGCTTTTGGTGATGATCGCTACCTGACCGGTATTACCTGGGATCCGACCGGAAGTTACCTGTATGCTGCTGTGTTGAACCGGGAACAGAACCACATGCTTCTCAACCAATATGATGCAAGGACCGGGAAAAAGATCAAAACACTCTTTGAAGAATCTTCAGAAAAGTATGTTGAACCGCTGAAAGGGATGATCTTTAATCCCAACGACCCTGGGCAGTTCATTTGGTTCAGCCAGCGTGACGGTTTCAATCATATGTATCTCCACCGGACCGATGGATCATTGGTCAGGCAATTGACACAGGGGGAGTGGGTGGTAACAGATTTTATTGATTGGGACAGCCGCGGCCGTTTTGTCTATTTTCGTTCGACCGATCAAAGTCCTCTGGAAAGACACATTTACCGGCTTGATCTGGTCTCCGGAACCCGGTTGCCTCTGACCCCTGATCCTGGTACCCACGAGGTTTTGATAAGCCCTGATGGCAAGTTTTACCTAGATTCCTATTCAAGCTACACGGTTCCGCGCCGGATTTTATTGCGCGAAACCGGATCACGGGAATCCAGGACCCTCCTCGATGCACCCAATCCCCTGGCCGGACTTAACATGGGAGAGTATCGTCCATTCACCATAAAAGCAGCGGATAAGAAAACGGATTTGTATGGATATCTTGTCCTTCCGGCCAATATGGACCCTGCTATAAAGTACCCCGTTATTGTCTATGTTTATGGAGGACCTCATGCCCAGCTGGTAGTAAATTCCTGGATGGGTGGGGCCTCGGGATGGCAGCATTATATGGCACAGGAAGGCTTTATTTCCATGACTCTGGATAACCGGGGATCAGATGCCCGTGGAGCCGCTTTTGAGCAGGTGATTCACAGGAATTTGGGCCGGGCTGAAATGGCCGACCAGATGCAGGGTATAGACTATTTATTTACACTCCCATTTGTCGATTCCAACAGGATTGGTGTTCACGGTTGGAGTTACGGAGGCTTCATGACTACCTCCCTGATACTAAATTTCCCTGATGTTTTCAAGGCTGGAGTGGCTGGTGGACCGGTAATCGATTGGAAATATTATGAGGTCATGTATGGAGAAAGATACATGGATTTGCCTTCGGAGAATCTGGAAGGATATGCATTGACGAGTACCCTTTCCATGGTGAAAAACCTTCGGGGCCGATTTATGCTTATTCACGGCGATAATGATCCGACTGTAGTGTGGCAGAATTCGCTGATGTTTGTCAGGAAGTGTATCGATGAAGGAAAATTGATCGATTACATGGTTTATCCGCAACATCCTCATAATGTGCGTGGAAAAGACCGGGTGCATCTTATGCGCACCGTCACCCGTTATTTTCAGGATAATCTTTAATCTGGCTGAATTGACTTTGAAAATGAGGCCAATTCGGAACCCGTCAGCGTGACCTGATCAATAAACCGGTCGACCAATACCGGGTAGGTTTCTATATCAATACCGGCTTTGGCATTTAATTCCAGCGTTTTGAGATCAGTCGCCAGGGCGTCCATACCCATTATGGCTACCGATGACTTTGCCTTGTGTGCTAGTGCACCCAACGCAGCATAATCTTTATTGGCAAGATGAGCCTGGAGCCCCTCGGTAAACTCGGGAAGCTGATCAATGAAAATCTGAATCATCTCAATAATTAATTCGTTGCTGCCCATCGACATACTTTCGAGGTAAGTCAGATCGGCATAAGTGAATTTTTCAGCCATACTGGATTGGTTTATTACAGGGTAAAGTTAATTAACAAACCCGATATTAGTCATGATTTTTCTTAGGTGAAAGGCCTATATTTGTAGGAATACCAAAATATCAAAAACTAAGATATGACTGCTAAAGTAACACCTTTTACCAAATTTCATCAGGCTATGGGGGCTCATATGGAGCCATTTGCCGGATATTTAATGCCAATAGAATATGCAGGGATAACCGCTGAGCATATGCAAGTCCGTGAAAAGCTGGGAGTTTTCGATGTTTCGCATATGGGGGAGTTCTGGGTAAAGGGACCCAGGGCATTTGACCTGGTACAAAAGTTGACTACCAACGATGTGGCTGCATTATGGGATGGTAAGGTCCAATACAGCTGTTTTCCGAATGGCAGGGGTGGCATTGTCGACGATCTGCTGGTGTATCGGGTTAATCCCGAAACTTACCTGCTGGTTGTCAACGCTGCAAATATTGAAAAAGACTGGAACTGGTGTGTAAAGCATGCACAGGAGATGGGTCTGGCAGTTGGAAAGGAATTGTACAATGCTTCCGATGAAACGGCACAGCTGGCAGTGCAGGGACCTCTTGCGCTGAAGGCCATGCAAAAACTAACCTCGTCCAGTGTAATTGACATGGAGTATTATACATTTAAACAGATACCGTTTGCCGGTATTAAGGAGGTGATCTTTGCCACCACCGGCTACACCGGATCGGGCGGATGTGAAATCTATTGTGCAAACGCAGATGCCGAAAAGCTTTGGCATGCCGTGATGGAGGCCGGTAAGGAATTCGGGATCAAGCCTATCGGACTTGGGGCACGAGATACACTGAGGCTCGAGATGGGTTATAATCTTTATGGCCATGACATTAACGACGAAACCTCCCCAATAGAAGCTGGTCTGGGATGGATTACGAAATTTGTTGAAGGAAACAATTTTATCGACAGGCCGGTGCTTGAAAAACAGAAAGCCGATAAACCGGCGCGCAACCTCCGGGGATTTGTAATGAAAGAGCGCGGCATTCCGCGTCAGCATTATAATATTGTTAACCAGGCCGGTGATATTATCGGGGAAGTTACTTCAGGTAACCAATCGCCCATTCTTCAAAATGGCATCGGAATGGGTTACATTCAGGCTGCCTATTCAAAAATTGGCTCTGAAATTTTCATCCAGGTTCGTAACAGAAATCTGAAAGCAGAAATTGTAAAAACGCCATTCATAAATCCAACATAATCCAAATCGTTAAATTAATTAATATGAGAAAGCATATTTTTAACGCAGGTCCAAGCATCCTGGCGGATGTGGTTCGTGAGAATACTGCTAAAGCGGTTATCGAACTGGATAATTGCGGACAGTCAATCCTCGAAGTATCCCATAGGGGAAAAGACTTCGAGGCCATCTTAAAAGAAACCAAGGAACTTTTAAAAGAAATCATGAATATCCCTGAAGGCTATTCAATTCTTTTTCTCGGTGGTGGTGCCAGCTTGCAGTTTGCCATGGTTCCTTTTAATTTTCTTAACACAAAAGCGGCCTACCTTAATACCGGTACCTGGGCCAGCGGTGCCATCAAGGAAGCCAGGCTTTTTGGTGAAGTGAATGTTTTAGCTTCATCCGAAGATAAGAATTTCACCTATTACCCTAAGAATTATGCCATTCCAACAGATGTTGACTATTTCCATATCACCACCAACAACACCATTTTTGGAACGGAACTGCTAAAAGACCTGGATTCGCCGGTACCTCTGATCGCTGATATGTCATCGGATATCCTCAGCCGCCCGGTTGATGTCTCAAAATATGCACTGATCTATGCCGGAGCACAGAAAAACATGGGCCCTGCCGGGGTGACCGTTGTTATCATCAAAAACGAAATGCTCGAAAGGGTAACCCGGACAAATATTCCCACAATGCTGAAATATCGCGTCCAGGTTGAGAATGATTCTATGAAAAACACTCCTCCCTGCGGTGCTATTTTTACTGTCAGAGAGGTGTTGAGATGGGTTAAAACGCTTGGCGGATTGAAAGTGATGGACAAGAGGGCTCAGGATAAAGCGGACCTGCTTTATCATGCGATTGACTCAAGCAAGGTATTTGTCGGGACCGTTGCCAAGGAAGACCGCTCAAGAATGAATATTTGTTTTGTGATGAAAGAAGGTTTTCAGGATAAGGAAGCTGATTTTAGCGCCTTCGCCTCTTCAAAAGGTATCATAGGCATCAAGGGACACAGGTCGGTCGGAGGTTTCAGGGCTTCATGCTATAATGCGCTTGAAATAGAAAGCGTCCAGGTCCTGGTTGATGCAATGAAAGAATTTGAAAGATCAATTCTCTAAATTTCATAGCCATGAAAAAAGTATTGGTTGCTACGGATAAACCATTTGCCCCTATTGCATTGAAGGGCATTCGTGAAGTGGTTGAGAATGCTGGTAATAAGCTTCTTCTGCTTGAAAAATACACTGCCCCCGAGCAACTTTATGAGGCAGTAGCTGAGGCAGATGCCATAATAATCAGAAGCGATCTTGTGACCAGGGAAGTGCTGAATGCCGGTACAAATCTGAAGATCGTTGTTCGTGCCGGTGCCGGTTATGATAACGTTGATCTTGCAGCTGCCACCGAAAAAGGGGTGGTGGTTATGAATACGCCGGGACAGAATTCCAATGCTGTTGCAGAGCTGGCACTTGGAATGATGGTTTATGGTGCAAGAGGTTTTTTCTCCGGAAAATCGGGTACCGAACTGAAGGGAAAAAAATTGGGGATACATGCTTTTGGCAATGTTGGAAAATACGTTGCCGGCATTGCAAAAGGATTTGGTATGGAAGTCTATGCTTTTGATCCGTTTGTTTCAAAACAAGATATTGAAGCCAATGGGGTAAAAGCTGTCGATACCGTGGAAGATCTTTATAAAACCTGCCAGTATGTTTCCCTGCATATGCCCGCCAACGACAAAACGAAAAAATCCATAAATGCTTCCCTTCTTTCCTTAATGCCCAATGATGGAATCGTGGTTAATACCGCCCGCAAGGAGGTTATTGATGAAGAAGCTTTGATTCAGATTATGGATCAGAAACCTAAATTCCAATATCTGAGCGATGTAGCTCCGGATGCATTGGAAATTTTTCAAACACGCTTTGCCGGCCGTTTTTATTCCACCCCTAAGAAAATGGGTGCCCAGACTGAAGAAGCCAATACCAATGCCGGTATTGCCGCAGCTGAACAGATCCGGGACTTTTTCGAGAAAGGAGACAGGAAGTATCAGGTAAATAAATAGTTTGAAGAGTTTCTGAAGAGTTTCAGGGTTTCAGAGTTACGCACTTTGGTGAATTCGTGCTTTATTTTCCTTAGGTAATTGATGAAGTGGGAGATTAAGCTTCGAAATCAATCCCCAAATCCTCTTGACCGATTATTTTCGCCAATGCTCAACTCTGAAACTCTGCAACCCTTCAACCCGGAAACCCTGAAACTAACAATTAAAAAAATAAACCAAATTGTTCTATGGCCTTACTCAAACCTTTT
>Ga0172379_10009345_pt1 | contig 12129 bp, 10 predicted proteins | sample GrowelOW334metaG_FD_119756 | JGI IMG/M metagenome (GOLD analysis project Ga0172379, IMG submission 119756) | Groundwater microbial communities from an aquifer near a municipal landfill in Southern Ontario, Canada - Groundwater well OW334 metaG | ecosystem: Environmental > Aquatic > Deep... | reverse complement strand
CTGCGCTTATTTCGGATGAAATAATCAAGGAAGTTGACTTTTTGTCTATTGGCACCAACGATCTGTCAAGATATACTTTAGCCTCTCAAAATTTATCCGCAACTCAGCTTCATCAATCATTAATTAAATTAATCAAAATGATTGTCACTGTCTGTAAAGAAAATAAAAAACCTCTTTTTTTATGCGGTGAAATTATCGCTAATACAAAATTTCTAAATCAATTGATAGAACTTGGGGTATCAAACTTTTCAATTGCAATTAAACATTTGGACGCTTTTGAGTATAAAGATTGATTTAGAATAAATTTTCTAAAGAAAAGTTGTCACTGTCATCTTCTTTTTTTATTTTTTGATCAGCATCTCTAAAAGCAATGATTATTAAGTCTTGCAAGCCGTCAATATCGTTCGGATCAACGCATTTAGGATCAATTTTTATACTTTTAACCTCTTTTTCGCCATTCATAGTAATAACTACTAAACCATTTGCTGCTACGCCCTCGAACATCTTTTCTTTCAGATCATTTTGTTTTTTTGTGATCTGTTCCTGCATAAGTTTGGCCTGTTTTTTCATTCTAGAAAAACCGCTTCCCATTTTTAATCTCCTTTTAGGTTTTATTCATGCCGTTAAGCTCGATTTGAGCAAATTTAATTAAAGTGTCATAATGACTTTGATCTTTTGTTTCTGTAGTAGCATTTGATGATATAGAAGGCTCAGATGCATCTTTTTTTACGGCAACGATTGATTCATTCAATATCTCTTTTCTTATCTCTTTATCAACGAATTGGTGCTGCTCTTTTTTTGTTGATTTTTGAGACTCGCTAATCGGCAAATTGCTATTATGAACTTGATTAAGCAGCTCGGTAGGTTTGTTTAACAGCTCCTGTTTGGGTTCACTGCCAGATGATAAATTGTTTTTTGATATAGTTGGAATAACCAGATCTTCTCTAACTTGAGTATCAGAAATTTTTTGTGCTTTCGCTTGCTGTCCTATGCTAAAATCAATTTTCTCAAATTCAGACTCGTTTAGGTTTGAAGTGTTGCTTAAATCAGAAGCGGCGTCATGGGGAGGTTTTTCCTGACTTGTTGGGTTTGATAAATTAATATTGGGTTGTTCATTAAAAATAGCAGCTTTTTCTTCAGGTTTCTCTTGTTTTGATTCATTGATAGAAGCTGCTTTGGATTCAATTTTTTTTGAGGCGGGATCATCTGGGATTTGATTATTAGGAGTTTTCGGCATTTGATCTCGCGGTTGTATACTAAAACCATCTTTTTCAAATCCAGGATTTTGTGTTGCATTATTACTGATAGCGGAATCATTCTGGGAAATAGATTTTTCAAGATCAATTAATCTTTTTACCAAAACATCAATAGGAAGTGAGTTTTTGCTCTTGATTATTTTTAAAATAAGCATTTCCAAATGGATTCTTTTAAATGAATTTTTGTTAGCTGCTATAGCATTTGTCAAGGTATCCAAAATATAAAAAATTTGACTTTCTGTGAAAAGTTTTGAGGAAGATAGATACTGATTTTTAATATTTTCAGGTAAGAAGTCTAAAGAATTTTTTTGCATTTTAATAATAAGTAAATTTTTGAAATGCTCGACTAATTCTTCAACAAAATAAGTTAAGTCTTTTCCAGAGGAATTAATTTTATCTATAAATTCAAAAGCATATGAAGTATTTAAATTATAAATATTGCTATCTAATTCAAATAAAATATTATGATCAATAAATCCAAGTGCCTGATTAATGTATTCTAATGTGATCTTGCCTTCAGAGTAACAAAAAATTTGATCCAGAAGCGATTCAGCATCACGAAGCGAACCATCAGAAAAATTTGCTATCTGATATAAGGCCTCTTTATCAATTTCTCTTTTTAAGTCGCTGCTTATAGATTGAAGTTTTTCTATAATCAATTCATTTGAAATCCTTTTTAACTCGAAACGCTGGCATCTGCTGATTATTGTAGGAAGTACCTTATGAGGTTCTGTAGTGGCAAAAAAGAATTTTATATTCTCAGGCGGTTCCTCAAGTGTTTTAAGAAGAGCATTGAACGCTTCTTTTGTAAGCATATGAACTTCATCGATGATATATATTTTATATTTTCCTGAAGGGGAATAGCCTATAGTATCATTGATTTGACGGATATCGTCTATGCCTCTATTGGAGGCTCCATCGATTTCGATGACATCCAAAGACCGGGATGCAGAAATTTCATTACAGGACTGGCATTCATTACATGGTTCGAAGTCTTCTTTTAAATTTTTACAGTTCAAAGCCTTGGCAAACAGCCTTGTCAGAGTGGTTTTGCCTGTGCCTCTTGTGCCGGAGAAAAGATATGCATGGGCGACCCGTTTATAACGAATAGAATTTTTAATTGTTTTCACAACAGAATCCTGCCCGATTACATCTTTAAAGATTTGTGGCCTATATTTTCTTGCTAAAATTTGATACTTTGCTGTCATACATTTTTTTTGTTTTTGAATTTATTTTTAGGAAAAAATGTTTAAACGTCCAGAAAAATTATATTTATTGAAAAGTTTGATTGATATAATTTTAAAAGTAGGATATTTTTTAAATTGATGAAAATACTAAAAGAGCTAAATTTACTAGAAAATCTTAAGAAAAATGAATTGGGACTGAAATTGCTTTTGGTCCTGTTTTTTGGATTTTCTTTAACTTTATTTTTGCATTTTAAGCAGCTAAGGGTTGACGTCTTAGAACTAAACACGAAAGCCTCTAAATATATTATTGCCCAGGTAGATTTTGATTTTCCCGATGATGAAGCAACTATTATTTTGAAACAAAAAAACTTAAGTGAAATTTATCCCATTTATTATATCAACGCCCAAGAGATTAAACAAAAAAGAGCTGAATTAGAAAATTATATTATAGAAAATAAGCAATGGCAGAAATTTCCTAATATTACCTATGAAGAAATTAACGATCTTGCTGAAGTCTTTGAGAATTTTTTAATGAAAGCCAGGTTTGTTAATACAGCTACTCTTAAAAAAATGAAAACATTTAATATCGATGTTTCGGATTATCTTTCCATTAAATTCATCAAAAACGGAGATCTGCTCCCTAAGGGGTATTTTTCGATTTTAGAGAAAAAGATGAGATCTAAATTCTCAAAAGTTTTGGGTGATAAGATTTCTGAAGAAACAATGGATTTTATAACAGATTTTTTTGAAAGTAGTAATTATGTTTTAAAAGTAGATAATCAAACCAGCCATCAAGTAAAAAAAATCATAGAAAGAAATATCCCGCAGCAATACACACATGTAAATGCAGGCGAACAAATTATCGGATATAATGAAAAAGTCTCATCTAGACATATCGCAATGATCCAGTCTATGAAAGATTCTCTGGCTGAAAAAATCAATCTATTCAATCCGGTAAGAATCTTAGGAAGCATTTTATTATCTTCTATTTTTATTTTTATAACTATTTTATATCTGAAGATAGAGATGCCGAAACTTTTGAAATCTTTTAAACAGCTTTCATTAATAGTCTGCATTTCTCTTTTAACCCTGCTTTTTGCAAAAGTTATGGAATTTGCTCTGTTAAAGAGCTCTAATTCTTTTTTAGAATCGGTAAGATATCCGATAATTATTCCTTTTGCGGCATTGTTGTTTAGTATTTTGTTTGATATAAGACTGTCGCTATTTGTCTGTTCTCTTTTATCCATTATCCTATCAATTACCCTTGCGGTTGATATCCCTACGTTCTTAGTGGTCAATTTAGTGGCATCTTTAATCGTTATTATCACAACGAGAAGCTTAAGGAGAAGAACAGAAGTTTTTGGAGTTTGTTCAAAATGCATGTTTGGAGTAGCTCCGGTTATTTTAGCTACCTATTTTTCGAATAATAATTTTTTAAGTGTTACTTTGATCTCTAATTTGGTCAGCTGCTATATCGTTCTTATAATTACTGGAGTTTTTGTAGTAGGCCTTTTACCTATTTTAGAATCAATCTTCGATGTTTTAACTGATATTACTTTAATGGAATACATGGATCCGAATAATGAGCTTTTAAGAAGGCTTACATTAGAAATCCCGGGTTCGTACCAGCATTCTTTGGTGTTAGGCAATATTGCTGAAGCTGCTGCGCATGAGATTAATGCAAATGCATTATTTTGCAGAGTGGCAACTTTGTATCATGACATAGGCAAACTAAGCAATCCAAACTATTTTATTGAAAATCAGGGAGTCGGCATCAATATTCACCAGCTTTTGACGCCTGTTGAGTCTGCTCAGGTAATTATTTCCCATGTAATAGAAGGAGAAACGCTTGCGAAAAAATATAGACTGCCAAAACAAATAATAGATGTTATTAAGCAGCATCATGGCACTACTTTAGTTTATTATTTTTATAGAAAAGAGTTGGAAATCAAAGGAAATGATTCACAGAAAGTGGATGAGGAATTATTCAGATATCATGGACCAAAACCTAAAACAAAAGAAGCTGCTATTATCATGATCGCAGATTCGGTAGAAGCAGCATCAAGGTCTGTAGAAAAAATTTCTGAAAAAACATTAAGCGTTCTGGTGAATAAAATAGTGAAAGAAAAAGCAGATGACGGACAGTTCGATGATTGCTGTTTGACATTCGAAGAATTAAAAATTGTTAAAAAAACAATTGTAAAAACATTGATGCTGACAAGACATTTAAGGATCAAGTATCCGGAAAAGAAAGATGAAAAATTAAATATTTATCTGGAGCCTTACTGCATCGATAATAGCATCTAAACTTGCATCGCATCTTTTTATATCTTCTTCCAAATCTTTAATATTCAGCAGATGATTTCCGACATAAACCTTCATTTTGGGCTCTGTTCCGGATGGCCTGATGACAATATTGCTGTTATCGCTAAGCCAAAATCTCAAGACATCGGACTTTGGCAGTGTCAAATTGGTTCTTGAATTGATTAAGAGTTCCAGGCTCTCTTGAGATAAATAATCATCGATCCTATCAACTTTTAAATTTCCAATCATTTTTAGGGGATTTAGTCGCAGATTTTTCATTACAGTTTTCATTTTTCCCATACTGTCTGGAAGTTTTTCGAAAGAAAATGAAGATAATTTTTCCCGGTAAACACCATGTTTTTTATATAAATTGTTTAAAAGATCAACAAGAGTTTTATTTTCTTTTTTAGCAGCATTTGCAATTTTAGCTATTAACAAAGGCGCTGATATTCCGTCTTTGTCCCTTACAAAATCTTCAATCAGATACCCTAAAGATTCTTCAGCCCCAAATAAAAATTTATATTTTTCTTTTTCTAGTTCACCTATCTTCTGGGCTATATACTTAAAACCGGTTAGAACATCAAAACATGAAATGTGATGATAATCGCATATTTTTTTAAACATTTCAGTTGTTACTATTGTCTTTACTGCATAGGATTTTTTATCTGTTTTTATCAGGCTGCATAAGTAATCCAAAATAATACAGGCGATCTGATTGCCGGATAAAATATGAATCTGGTTTTTATGATTTACGACAACTCCCATTCTATCTGCATCCGGATCATTAGATAGAAAAATATCTGCTTTTTTTTCTTTTAAATATTTAATTCCGAGCTCTAGGGCTATTTTTTCTTCCGGGTTAGGTTTTGCAGCATTCGTAAAATTGGGGTCTAATTCTTTTTGTTCTTCGACAATATAAAGATGATTGAATCCATATCTTTCAAAGCATTTTGGAAGAATCGTGATTCCAGCTCCATGAAGATTCGAGTAAACGATTTTAATTTCGGGGTTTTCAACCTTGCTACTAAAAATTTCTAAACTGAAAAGTTTTTCAAAGTAGGCCTTGTCGATCTCATCTTTAATGATATTAATCAAAGGATGAGAAAAAGAAGAGATAATTTTAACATCTTCAAAAGAAGATATCTTATTATATTCTTCTATAATTTTTTGATCATGTGGAGGCAAGACCTGACCGCCGTCTTTCCAATATACCTTAAAGCCATTGTATTCTTTAGGATTGTGCGAGGCTGTAATCATAATAGCAGCAGTGCAATTTTTATATCGGCAGCCAAAAGAAATTAAAGGGGTAGGTCTTATTTCATCAAATATAAAAACTTTAATATTGTTTGCTGCAATTACCTTAGCAGCTTCTTTTGCAAAAAAACTTGAGTTTTTTCTATTGTCATACCCGATAATAATTGAAGGTTTTTTTTCTTGTTTTCCATTGATGTAATTGCAAAGGGCCTGTGTTGCAGTGCAAATTGTGTATTTATTTAGTCTATTGGTGCCGATTCCCATTTTTTCTCTGATGCCGCCAGTCCCAAAACTCAAATTTTTACTAAAATTTTCTAGGAGTTCATCTGGATTTTCTTTTTGCATTTTGATAATTTGATCTTTTGTCTCTTTATCATAGGGACCGGTTAACCAATTCTGGATTCTTTTTTCTGCTAAATTTTTTTCCATATAATACTCAAATTGCTTTTTTTTTGATTATTATGATTTTCTTATTTAAAAATCAAAAAAAACTATTTTGATTTTTCTTCAATTTCTTCAAAAGAAAATAATTTTGAGTTATTAGAGTCTATACCTGGGCATTGTTTTTTTACATTTTCCCAAGATTCAGGCGATATCAGATTGTCTTTCCACCAGGGAAATTGTTTGCATTGAAATGGTCTGGCTTCATAAATTTGACATTTTTTGTCTTTTAAAAAACAGCAGTCGTAATTAACAAAGTTTTCAATTAAAGATATTCGGTTATTTACAAGTCTTGTATATTTTTTTAAAAAAGCTTCTCTTGTGATCTTTAAAAAATTTATAATGTTTTCGATGTCTTTTTCAGAAAGCCATACATATCCTGGACAGCCTGTGCAGCATTTTCCACAGCCGGTACATTCAAAATTCAATCCTTCTTTATACCAGTTCATGTTAAATCAACCTTATGTATTTGATCTTTTTCCCAATTGTTATTTTTTAATGCATAATTGATAATCCTAAAGGAATTATCTTCAATTTCGACAATATTAAAACTTGCATTTTTTTTATAAGATATGCAGCCGGAGCAGGCCATGTAGGAAGAATCAGATATTTTTTCAAAAGAAAGTTTGTGAGTATGCCCATGAAGATATAGTTTAACGTTCGGATGGTTTTTTATTATTTCCAATAAAGCTTCTTTTCTTTTAAGCGTGATCTTGCTTTTTGCATCATGTATTACCGGATAGTGATTGGTTATGATAATGTTTTTTTCTTTAGGAATCTTTTTTAAAACCTCTAATAGATGGTTTTCTAAATCTTTGGAGAAGAATCCTGAACATGAAAAGAAAGGAGAGGGAACACAGGTATCTAATCCTATATAAAACCATTTATCTGATAATTCATGCACTTCAATTTTTTCGTTTTTTAAGCTTTTAGAAAAATGACCTTTTTGATTGTCGAAAAAATTATAAAACAAGGCATTTTTATAGGAGTTTTTAGTATATTGATCATGATTTCCGGGAACAATAAAGGTTTGAAGATCAAGTAAGCTGATAAAATCTTTAGCTTTTTTAAATTCATCTTTTAATGAAGTCGAAGTCAGATCGCCAGTAATAAATATTAAATCAATACCTAAGGATTTTAAAAATTTATCAAAGGCCTTTAAATGATTCTGTGAATATGATTTTTTTCTGTTTATTATAAGATTTGTTATGCCTATGATCCTTTTGGAAAATAATAAAAATGGATTTAAGGTAATTTTAGAAAAATGGATATCAGAAAAATGAGCTATTCTAATCATATTTAAGTCTTTTTATATAAGAATCTTAAATATGATTATATGCTATCTTTGATTATTTATAAATATGTTTCTGATGCTTATGAGACCATTTTTCTTTCATTATGGGTTCTCTATGCTTCATTTTTTTATTTTTTTCATCTACATCAAGGTCTTCAGGAATATGCATTTTTCTTTCTTTTCGAACAGTTTCTTTAGCTTTTTTTACTTTTTGTATGTTTTTATCGGATATAATTTCTTTCTTATACTCTTGTTTATATGATTCATCCTCAGCATTTTCAATATTTTCCCGAGTAACTTTTTTTATGAATTTCATCATATGACTTGGAATATCCTTCATATTATTATCTCCTCTTTATAATTATAATTTTATTATTAAACTTAATTACTTATCAATTATAAGATTTAATATATTAATTACAAATAATTTAAATGTTGTAAAAATTAATTAAGTTTTATTTAATAAAAAGTTAAGTGTCTTTAAATGAATGAGTTAATGCAAAAGTTTTGTATATTCTATTAACAGATATAAAATATTGATAGTATTTCTCTCTGATCCTTAAGAACTTAATATTAAAAGCCAAATCCGATGGCAAGATAATATTAGATTTTAACCATCCGGGCCGCCATGTTTTTATTAATTTTTTATTTGCCGCAATTAAAATATGATCGATGTTTAATAATGAGGCCAGATGTACTGCAAATGAATCATTTCCGATTAAATATGAAGATTCATACAGATATGATGCAAAATCGCTAAGAGTAGATAAATTAGGCACAAATATACCGAGTTTTTCTAAATCGCTCCAGTCGTTTCTTTCCTGAGAAGATACTGTTATTGCTACCTCATATCCATTTCTTTTTAGTTTTTTACAAAGTTTTATGAACCTGGACTTATGATAGCACTTGTTTTTATCTTTTGAAGTCGGGTGTATAACAATTCTTTTTGGGTGCTTTTTATAGATAAGCTCTTTAGGTATTGTTATTCCTGTTTCAAGCGAAGGGGAGTTTGTATTAAAAAAAATGGACAGAGACTTTGCTAAGGCATGCGCAATCGGAATGTCTTCAGAGATTGCGATGTCCTTTGTAGATAAATTTCCATGTTTGGATTGTTTATAGGAAAAGTAAATTATACTTATTTCTTTGTTGGGCAGATTGTCTTTAAGATCTTTGATTTTATTTAAGCAGCTATCGTCATTTTGTATAAATATATGATCAAAGCAATTTAGATTGCTGCTATGTGAATTTTTTTCGAAATTATAATCTGAAAACCAGTTTTTTAATGAAAAAATATTATCATGAATTATTGTGACATCATAATTTAGTTTTTTTAAATGATTGGCAAGAATCATCAAAATTAAAGCATCACCTATTGTGTCAACCGGTATTATTGCTGCTTTTTTCATTAAAAATATCCTAAAATTCTTAAAAAAAATATTACTCGGATTTGTTTGGGTCCGAGAATATTTTAGATTAGTTTTTTCTTTCTAATCTTAAAATTTTCATTTTGGTTTCAAAGCAGCTACTGCCTTACTTTCTCTAAAATTCAAATCCTTATTTTAAGGAATTGATTATTTACCATCTTTAGAGTCGGCTATTAATACTTCCGAAAGAATTACCATTTTCGTAATAGAAACGCTATTTTCAAGTGCAGTTTTTATAACTTTTGCAGGATCAATGATGCCTGACTTATAAAAATCTTCAATTTGCTCGGTTACAACATTAAATCCGAATGAGCTATCTTTTTCCAGGATCAAATTTATGATCAGATGATAGTCTAGTCCAGCGTTGTAAATGATTTGCTTTATTGGGGCTTCACAAGCTTTTTTCAAGATCATGGCGCCAACTTTTTCATCATTTTCCAGATTTAGCTCATCAATTTTATCTTTTGCTCTTAATAGGGCAATTCCGCCGCCGGGTACAATGCCTTGTTCTATTGCAGATTTTGTCGAATTTAAACTGTCTTCGTATTTTTGTTTTTTTTGTTTTAATTCGCTTTCTGTTGCTGCGCCTACCTTAATTACAACAACTCCGCCTTTTATATTAGATATTCTCTTATCAATTTTTTCCTGATCATATGGATCCTGAAGACTTATTTTTTCATTCTCCAGCTCTTTGATCCTTTTTTCAACTTCTGTTCCGGCTCCCTGGATGATTAAAGTATTTTCTTTTGAAATAATAACTTTTTCAGCAGAACCTAAATTTTCATAAGTGACATCTTTGAGATTCATTCCTTTATCTTCATTGATGAAAGTAGCCCCACTCAGATAGGCAATGTCTTCTAATACATCTCTTTTTTTCTCGCCGAAACTAGGCGTTTTAATTGCTGCAACTTTTATGATTTTTTTTATGTTATTGATAACAAGTGTTGCAAGAGCGTCGCCGTCAATATCATCGGCAATTATTAATAATTCAGATGAATTTGCAATGCATATCTGCAAAACAGGAAGAAGGTCCTGAATTGAATTTATCTTTTTATCTGTAATTAATATTTTGGGATTTTCCATTTCAACAGTCATTTTAATTTGATTGTTGCAGAAATAGGGGCTCAAATATCCTCTTTGAATTTCCATGCCTTCGACAAATTCTATTTCAGTTTCATTTTTTTTACCCTGTTCGATTGTTATTGTTGATTTTTCTTTTCCCTTAGAGAAAGCAAGGGCAATATCGCTGCCAATTTTCTCATCAAAGGAAGCTGATACGGTCGCAATGTTTTTAAGATCTTCATCTGTCTGGATTTTTTGAGAAATTCTATCTATCTCGCTTGTTACAGCTTTTAATGCTTTTTCCATTCCCTTTTTAATTAATACAGCTGATGATCCGGCTGCCATGCTTTTCATGGCTTCATTTACTAAAGAACGAAGTAATACTATTCCGGTTGTTGTTCCATCTCCGCAGGTCTGCTTAATTTTTTTTGCGGCTTCTTTTGCAAGAATAACGCCCATATCCTCGAATTCATCTTTTAATTCAATTTCATCAACAATGCTATAACCGTCATTAGTAATTCTAGGCATTGCCCAAGAAGATATTCCGACATTCCTTCCTTTAGGACCAAGGGTAACAGCAACCGCATCCGCGATTTCATTGATACCTTTTTTTAACTTTTCTTTTGCTTCTTCATCAAAAATAATATCCTTAGGGTTCAAAGACATGATATAGCTCCAAATAAAATAATTAATTAAAAAGATAATTTAAGTAATTTTTTAATTATTTTCAAGGAAAGTAAAAAACAAAGTATTATTTAATTTTAAAAGCTTTATAAAGCTCTTTTTTAGATATGTTTTTTATTTCAGCGCAGACTTTTATGGCTTCATCAAGACTAAGACCATGCAAGCTTTTTAAAAGCTTTATGCATTCTTCATTGCTGATATCATCGATCATTTCGCCTTTTTCAACAGCTAAAACGATTTCACCCTTTAAAGGGTTTTCTTTTAAAAACTTAAATAGCATTTCAGCTTCCATGCAAAGTCGCATCTCGAATTTTTTAGTCATTTCCTTTAATACCGCAACTCTTCTTTTTGGGGCTAACCTAGAGATAATTTCTATTGTTTCTTCAGTTCTTCTAGCCGATTCAAAAGCAATTGATGTGCCTTCAAAAAAAAGCATTTTTTTTATGGAAAATTCAAGTTCGCCTTTTTGTTTAGGTAAAAAACCTAAAAATTGAAATGTATGGGTGTCAAAGCCGCTTAAAACTAAAGCCTGTATGATAGAGCATGGTCCGGGAATTGCTTCAACTTTAATACCTGCTCCGTAGCATTCTTTTATAAGATTTTGTCCAGGATCAGATATCAGGGGAGTGCCTGCATCAGATATAAGTCCAATAACCTTATCGTTTTTTAAGTCATCTAAAATTTTTTTTTGAATTTTTGATTCATTGAATTTATGAAAACATATTAAAGGAGTATTGATTTTATAGTGCGCTAAAAGGTTCTTGCTGACTCTTGTGTCTTCACACAATATATAACAGCAGCCGGACATTACTTCAATTGCCCGAAGCGTGATGTCTTTTAGATTACCAATAGGTGTTGAAATAATATATAACATAAAAAGGTGGCACCCAGATTTGAACTGGGGAATGGGAGCTTTGCAGGCTCCTGCCTTACCGCTTGGCTATGCCACCGAAAAATTTATAAGAATTTTACAAATTATATAAAAGAAAATCAACGAAATAAATTTTTGGACTTAAAATAATTTTTTGTAAATTGTTATAATAAATTAAAGAAATGCAAAATATTATTATGTGAGATCTTAATGAAAATTCGAAATATAATTGAAAAAAGCTTTGATTTTTTATTACATAAGCATGATTGGCTGATTTCGTTTTTTATCTCTTAGGGGCCAACGTATAAGTGTATATAAGCTGTTATCAAAATCTTTTTTTTCTGCTTCAGTT